>PDWJ01000595.1_pt1 | contig 51304 bp, 41 predicted proteins | sample 1430881 | NCBI WGS metagenome assembly PDWJ01 (sample SAMN01162460, study PRJNA174530) | Oral metagenome, whole genome shotgun sequencing project. | biome: Marine environment; feature: Marine mammal; material: Swab sample of the gingival sulcus; isolation source: swab sample of gingival sulcus...
CGCAAACATGGACATAATGTGATCGATGCCATGTATGATGCTTTTACAGGTCAGCCGTTCATACCCATACCCTCTGGGGAAACGGCTTAGTAGTTACTGTGCGCTCTAGATTGACGGCGACGCGGCGGGCGCTGCCTTTTGCGATCTTGACGATATGAGCCAGCATGTCTTCAGCAACCGGGACGCGGGCGGCATATAAATCCCGTAGCCGCCGACCGTCTTCCATATCGATGGGTTGTGCCGGTGCCCAGTGCAGAATGCGACCGTGGAATCGCTCGTATTTGCGCAGCTTGGTCGGAAGAAGTTCCTCACCGACCAGCATGATGGCCGCGCCGCTTTCTTCGTAGAGATCGCGGATCATCTCGATCATGCCGCGATCCACCAGTTTGTCAGCTTCATCCAGGATCAGGGGGCGCTGGGAAATCGCGAGTTCTTCGGCGGCTTGGTCGAGCATGTCGTACAGGGTGCGACCGGGTACGATGGTCATGTCTTCCAGGATGGACGCCATGAGTTTTTTGCGGTTCCAGGTGTCACGGCATTCGACGTAGTAGGCGCGATGCAGATTGGCGGCGCGGCCACAGGAAATAGTTTTGCCCCAGCCACTGGGTCCATAAAAGCAACACATACCGGGCAGGTGACCGGGTCGGCTCATAGCGCGATCCAGTGCCTCGACGCATAAACCCACGTTGGTGAGGTCAGCAACGGGATTGGGATTGACAGATGTCATCACGTTTGGATATCCTCCGTTATACTTCAAAGTTTTTCAATTAACCCGCTGGCAGGCGGGTTTTTTGTTGCCCGTTATCCGGCCTGTTGGCGCGGCACGAGGGGGGTATCGCCGCCAAGCGCGGCAAATCAGTCTTTTTGCCACGCAGCGATCCAGATCATGATTGTGCTTCCTTGATGTTGAGGTTCGGCGCGGGCAGCGGGTTGTCGGCCAGCAGTTTCTGGGTTCGAAATTCAGTACTGGCGGGGAAGCCCTTGTGCCAGTTCAGCTCCCACTCGGTGAAGCCGCTTTGGTCGCCATTAGCGACCTGGATGCGTGCATCCAGGGCTAACCAGCGATGGTATTTTTCGGCGGGAGGGACGTATTCGGTGACCGGGGCCGGTGGCCCGAACACCGGACGAACGACGCTCGCGGTGGGCACAGCCGGTTCTGGGAGGGTTGGGAGGTAACGGGTGGCTTCCAGGGTGTCCATGCGTTGTTCGGCAGCGGCCTGTTGCCGGGCCGCTTTCATGAAGGAACGACGGGCGCGATTGTGTTCGCGCCCGGCATCCATATCGCCAAAGCCCGCGTTTTCGATGCAGACGGCGGCGTCGATATACCGGCCATCGGGGTGGTAGCAGTACACCTCGCCGTGCAGTCTTTGCGGATCGAAACGCACAACGATCTTTTGTCCGACGCACTCCAGGAGTGCGCCACTGTAGTAGCGATTGCGCCCTTGGCCGATGAGCGCACCGGCATCCAGAGTGACGCTGCCGTCGCGCTGGACGGTGACCTGTTCAGCGGCCAGTAGCCAGAGACGGCGCTGATCGGCGCGGGCTTTTTGGATGGGGGCGCGATGGTAGGATTCGTTGAAAGCGGCTTCAAAACTGAGGACGCCGCCGCAGATTTCCGTGCGACGACCGGTGCGGGCGTTGAAGGCGCGCACCTCGTCAGCCAACACCTTGTTAAAGGTGTCGAGCGGGATGGCACGACGGCCATAGTCTTCCGGTTTGGCTTGCGGGCTGTTTCCCGTCCAGGCACCGGAAAATGCTGGATGTTTATCGACCATTTCTCCGATGCCACCGATGCCAAAGGCGCGCTCGATGGGCTTGGCCTGGCCATGCCCCTTTCCCTTGAAAACGCTCGTCCAATGCACTTGGACACCCAGTTGCGCGAACACGCCGAGCGGCTCTTCTTCCTTCATCTTGAAACGGTAGCGATTGGTAACGCCGCCGGTCATCCATTTGTTGGCGGCAGCGCGGGTGTTGTCGAGGGTGGCATGATCGGGAATGCCGAACCGCTCCACCAGATCACCCAGACTGAGGCGCACCAGCTCAGTATGCTCGGTGGTGTCAGTGCGATAGGCGAGCAACCGGCGGCTGTACACGTCTTGCCAGAACCAGGTTTTCGGACGGGCGATGCTGCCGTCGGGCCATTTAACGAAGAGATTATGCTGATACCCGTCGCCGTTGATCCATTCCAGCGCGCGCAGAGCCTGGACTGTGCGCTGTTGGGCGGGATAAGTGTGCAGCAGGGCGTTTTCACCTTCGCGGGCGAGGGTGCGCACCGCCTTGGGGATCTTGCGGATACGCCGGAGGAGCGTTTTGAGGCTGGGCACGACCCAGCCGTGCTCGGCGGCGGCCCGCTGGAGGCGTTGATAGCAGGCGGCGGCGCTGGGCTGTTCGAGGCGCAGGTAGTCGGCTTTGAAGAATTCCCAGGCGTCGTCGGTGCAGGGCGCGGTGACAGTGCGGCCGGTGTTGTGAGGAACCAGGCGTGGGAGCCAATCAGCGCGCACATGGTCTTTGACACGCTGCCACCAGCGGTGCAGGCAGGGTGTTGTCGCTGATGCCGTACTCGGCGGCGATGGCGCAGCGGGCGAGGGTGAGTGGCTGACCTTCGTCGAGAGCGGCGGCGAGCGCTTGGATGATGCGCAGGCGGCGGGCGGCTTCGTCTTTGAGGCTGCCGGGGCGTCGGTCGTACCAGGCCCAGAGTTCATCGGGATTGGCTGTGCGAGCGTTGGCTTGTTCGGCGGTGATCTTGGCGGCTTGTTCGGTGCGGTGTTGCCGCTGGTACAGGGCAATTTGGGTGTTTTCGGGTAAAGCAGCGATCAGATATTCCCAGGCTTTGGTGCCGGGACGGCGGCGCTTGGGGATATTGAGGGCGGCGGCTTTTTTTAGGCAATTCCGTTCTGTTCCTGGCCATTGCCCCCCTTTAGCATCTATAGGCAACCCAGTTAATTCCCTAGCGCTGGCGTATTCTTTTATCATGACATTTGACTGGCCGTTACAAGCCTTTCAATTAACAGGCGCGCCTTACGTCCGTTCCATACACCTAAAAGCGCATCACGAGCGTTTTGGCGGCGCGCACCGTTGGCCTTGCACCACTTATTGAGCGACGAGCGTTGGCGCACGAAACCGGCGCGAACTTCTGCGTACAACTCAGGAGATGGAGTCAATGTATTGCTGTTCATAGTGAACGATTATTGACGGAGATTACGTCCATGTCAACAGAAAATACGTCTATTTCAACGGAAATTACGTCTGAAACGATTGGGGAAAGGCTTGCCACGTACCGCAAATCCCGCGGTAAATCGCAACGGCAAATTTCAATGTTGATAGGAGTAAGCCGCAGCTATTGGGGCGATATTGAAAGCGGAAGATGCAGACCTTCGCGTGCATTCATTGAAGCGTTGCTAACTGGATCAGACGTAAATACCAATTGGCTTTTGACGGGGAAGGGGGCAATGCGAAGGAAAGAATATTGGCTTGATCTTCCCGAACACATGAAGGAGCAAAAAGCGATACAAGGACAGGATAGTTTGCCTGATTCAAATCGGACGTCGTCCGATTCGGAACTCTTCATTGAATCGGACGTTTCCATAGAAAACGATCAGAATATCAGTCACTTAAACGAGTCGGACAAACTAAGGTCTGTAAGGGCAGAATGTCCGATTCGAATCGGACGAAAAGCCCTTGATTTTCTAGCCGAACTGACTGAACTTACACCTGAACAGCAAATTCAAGTATTAGAATTTATCCGAGAAAAGAGACGGTTAAATGATCTTGAAGCGAAAATTTCTGCACTGACAGTGCGGCATGAGTAGATTACAATTCATGTGTCCGAAGGTGGGGCTTTCGCCTTAATCATTTACTAAACACCGTTTAGTAAATTTTCACGTAATGCGCGGTAACTTGCTGATACCATTGATCCTTCAATTTCCTAAGTCTTCCAGCCTCTTCCTCCATTGCCTTGCATATCATGTGTCCCCTTTCACCCTGGCCACCTTGCTTGAGTTGATCCTGTATGGTCATCATAGGGGTCAGCATATATGAAGCGCTTACAATATAGGCGGTATTAGGCAGTGAGCATCGAAAATTATTTTTACGGGTGTGTGTTTATAGTGATTGCCCTATTCAAGGGTATGGATGACTCGCCTGAGTTTTCGCCGCTGTGTGCTATGTCGTAATCCAAATGAGTGATTACCCGCCTTGAAGGTATAACTTATGAAGATATAACTGATATTGTCTGGCCTCACAAGTTAATTGCCGGTCTTTTAATATATCACAAAGATTGACATAGCCAGCGATGAAGTTTACACTCCATTATGTAACTTTACAATGAAGATTACTGTGGAAGCTGCTGTAGAAAATTTGTGATTTCACTCTAAAAAACTGGTTGAATCAGTCAACAGAGTGGAAGAGGTTGTCGCGTATAGAGGCAAGCCTTGTGCAAAGCTTGTTCCTTACCAAGAGCACAACCCAACCAGTCAAAAACACGACCTGTTTGGCATGTGGAAAAGCAACACGATAACAGAAAATTATTGATGAATGTGTAAGAAATTTCCGGAAGAGTAGATTTTAAATGCTTTTGGATAGAGACGTTATTATTTGGTATTTGCTCGGTAATAAAAAGGCCTATCGTATAATTAAAGATAATGAGCGATTTTCAAATTATCTGTTATTACTTATATGGAACTTGTTAAAAGTTATGAGAAACAACAGCGGGTTGGCTCAATTGCGTAAAGCGCTGGAAGTTTGGAACACAAAAATCCTGTATCCTTCGAAAGAGATATCTACTAAAGCAATGTTCTATGTTGAGCAATATTTTTTGAGTCATTCTATGTAAATTGCAGATGCTCTCGCTGGAGCCACAGTGATAACGTATGCCAACCTGATTTTGACAGGAAATGACAAACGCTATAAAGCGCTAAAGGATATTCAGGCAAATTAACATTGATTGCTGTACACACTCGTATTTACTGGTGCCCTCCCGTTAAGTCTACCTGCGGTTGTATCCAGTTATCACGCAGCCGTAAATCCTCATACATTGCCTGTGTATCTACCCTCAGATACCAACGATCGCATCATAACTTTTGATTCATTTATTTTTTACATTAATCAGCTTGAACAGAACAGCCAAACCCGATTAGTAACGTGTAAGTTATGTGCCTTGTCTTCCAGATAAAGTGTTTCGCGATGATCATGTTGCCATGATAACCAATGTGCTTGAGAAAATGCCGTGTTTTCCAGTTTGAATACAGGGATCAAGCCAAGCCTTCTTTACAGATTCTCGATTTATATTGGGATCACTGTCGGTCTGGTTACAGCCGCTTTTCGGGTTGCCCTGGATCAAATATACATCTGGCATGAATGGACAGTAGCTAGCCTGGGCTCTGGTTTGGGTATACCAGAGTGGCTGATTGCCATGTTGCTGGGTATGGTGATGTTTACGCTGGCAGCTTGGCTGGTTTACCAATTTGCACCTGAGGCTGTCGGTAGCGGGATTCCTGAAATCGTCGGTGTTTTGCATAAAGTTCGATTGCCGCCACGGAACTGGCAACTGATCACAGTCAAGTTCTTCGGTACGGTTCTGGCAATCGGTGCTGGCGGAACGTTGGGGCGTGGCGGGCCAAGCGTGCACATTGGTGGTGCTTTGGGGCAGTGGCTGGGAGAGCGGGCGCGGCTGACACGATCGAATGTGGAACTGATGGTTGCGATTGGAGCAGGCGCAGGGTTGTCCGCTATCTTTAATGCACCACTGGCGGGTATTTTATTTGTATTTGAAGAGCTACGGGATGCCTTGGGCTACAGTTTGGATCTTGCTTATGGCCTGTTGCTGGCCTGTGGCTGTGCATCGTTAATGGTAACAGCGCTGGTGGGGTCTACACTCGTCTTGCCTTTACCGGTTTATCCCGTTCCGCCATTGGCAGATCTTGTGCTGTTTGTGGCTTTGGGTGGTGTACTGGGTATATTTGGTGCTGTATTCAATACGGCCTTGTTGGGCATGCTTGATTTAATGGCAGGCTGGCGGCAGCAACTGGGGTTTTTTTGGGTTTTGCCATTGATCGTTGGTGGTTGCATTGGTGCATTGACTGTGCTGTGGCCGGATGTGGTTGGTGGCGGCGGATCAATGCTGATATCCATGGCGGATGGTTGGTGGCCATTAGCGCCGCTGATGGCTGTGCTGGCTATTCGCTTGGTCACATTTCTTTTTAGTTACTGCTCTGGTGTTCCGGGGGGTATGTTTGTACCGCAGTTGGTGTTGGGTGCCTTGATCGGGCTGGCCTTTTCCGAGGTCTCCAGGCTTTCGGGGCTCAGTATGACAACTACACCGGGTGCTTTTGCGATAGCAGGCATGGCGGGATTGCTGGCAGCGACGGCACGTACTCCATTGACCAGTATGCTGCTTGCCGCCGAGATAACCCGTAATTACAACCTGCTGCCGGCGATGTTGGTGACTTGCATAGCAGCGATGCTTATGGCGAGAGCTCTGGGAGGTAAACCGCTCTATTTCATTTTGCTGGAACGGACGTTGGAAACAATCGAGCCTCGTCCACACCATCCAGCAATTGAGCGTTATTCAAGAATGGATCCTGATGAGCGTCGGCAGTGGTTACTGAATCGCGCTCGACACTAAAGGCACAAGCGCTTTGGATTTGTATTGAGCATTTCAAATGCTTGGTGCTGTCTGTCTGTGAACCGACATGATTCCCTAGATGCGGTTTGTAAGCAGTTGCCTGGTCTTGGTTTGCCAGTATTCCACAGAAAGTGGTTTGGTTGGCAGCGCGCTCTGGGCTGACCCGTAAGAAGCACCTTTGCTAACGCTGTTTGAGCACGGATTTTATCGATGAGTGATCCCAAGCCACTGTTATTAGTTGATGGTTCATCGTGGTTACATCGGGCGTTTAATGCACTACCAGCACTCAGTACACACGCGGGAGAACCGACTGGTGCACTGTTTGGAGTGCTGAACATGTTGCGCCGCTTGCTGGATGATTATCAGCCTGATTATCTGGCGGTAATCTTTGACGCACCAGGTAAAACCTTTCGTCATGAGCAGTTTCCTGCATACAAGGCAAATCGCCCGCCGCTAGACCCGCAGCTTATCGCGCAGATTGAACCGCTGTTGACCTGTATTCGTGCGATGGGTTTGCCATTGTTGCAAGTATCGGGTGTCGAGGCCGATGATGTTATCGGAACACTGGCCTTACAAGCGGTTGAGCGTGGATTGCCGGTACTGATTGTTAGTGGCGATAAGGATTTAATGCAACTGGTAAATGACCAGGTGCGTTTGCTGGATACCATGAAAAACGCTGTAACCGGTATCACTGAGGTGGAGCAGAAGTTTGGCGTGCCACCTGCGCTCATCGTCGATTGGTTAGCCCTGGTTGGTGATACGTCTGATAATATTCCAGGGGTGTCAGGCGTCGGTAAAAAGACGGCGGCTAAATGGCTGAATCACTATGGTTCACTGGATGCTGTAGTCGCCAATGCTGATAAAATTACTGGCAAGATCGGTGAGAAATTGCGTACCGGTTTGGCACAGTTGCCATTGTCCCGACAGTTGGCGACCCTGAATTGTCATGTGTCACTGCCTGTGGCGTTTCAGGATTTGCAACCGGCAACCCCTGATGTCGCTGCATTGCGAGCACTGTATCAGCGTTATGAATTCCAAAGCTGGCTACGGGATTTACCGATAGAACGTGATGCTGAGACTGCGACGGTTTCGGTTGAGGGCACTCATGATGCTAGCGAGAGTGAAGCAGACAACGCCCCTGTCTATGAAGCGATTCTTGATCAAGCACACTTAGAGAGTTGGCTAGAGCGACTGCGGGCAGCGGAGTTGTTTGCTTTCGATACAGAAACCACCAGCCTGAATTATCTGGATGCTCGTATTGTCGGGGTATCTTTCGCTGTTGATCCAGGTAAGGCCGCTTATGTTCCATTAGCCCATGATTATCCGGGCGTACCTGCACAACTGAATCGCGAGCAGGTGCTTGAGCAATTGCGCCCATTGCTGGAAGATTCGACACGCCGCAAGCTTGGGCAACATCTGAAATACGACTTGCATGTTTTGGCGAATCATGGCATTGCGTTGAAGGGTATCCAGCATGACACTCTGCTGGAATCTTATGTGATGGATTCCACGGTTCGCCATGATCTGGATACGTTGGCGGCGCGACACTTGAACATGCACACAATTCATTTCGAGGATATTGCCGGTAGGGGTGTTAAGCAATTGACTTTCAATCAGGTCGCGTTGGAACAGGCCGTACCGTACGCCGCTGAGGATGCTGATGTGACCTTGCGTTTGCATCGTTGTTTATGGCCACGCCTGGAGCCTGAAGCAGGTTTAAAGTCGCTGTATAACGATATGGAAATCCCCTTGATCAATGTATTGGCAAGGATGGAGCGTACCGGTGTGCGTGTTGATGCTGCGGTATTGAAACAACAAAGCCTGGAGATTGCACAGCGATTGCACGAGCTGGAGCAACAAGCCTATCAATTAGCCGGTGATCATTTTAATCTCGGCTCACCCAAACAATTGCGGGCAATTTTGTTTGAGCGGCTGGGATTACCTGTTGGCCAGAAGACACCGAAAGGCCAGCCATCGACGGCTGAGGATGTGTTGCAAGAGTTAGCCGTACAGTATCCTTTGCCACGGGTGATTATGGCGCATCGGACACTGAGCAAGCTGAAGTCAACCTACACTGATCGCTTGCCTGAGCAGATTCATCCACAGACAGGTCGTGTACATACTTCGTATCATCAGGCTGTTACCAGTACTGGACGGTTATCCTCTTCTGACCCGAATTTGCAGAATATCCCGATTCGTACTGTAGAAGGGCGGCGTATCCGTCAAGCGTTTGTTCCCGATCCAGGCTGGCGAATTCTGGCCGCTGATTATTCACAAATCGAATTGCGGATTATGGCGCATTTATCCGGTGACGAGGGTTTACTGCAGGCCTTTGCTGCCGGGGCAGATATTCACCGTGCGACGGCTGCCGAGGTTTTCAATGTGCCGGTGGATGAGGTCAACAGTGAGCAGCGACGTAGTGCAAAGGCGATTAATTTTGGGCTTATTTATGGTATGTCGGCGTTTGGCCTGGCGCGGCAGTTAGGGATTGGGCGCGGTGCTGCACAAGAGTATGTCAATCGTTATTTTATGCGTTATCCGGGCGTAAAGGTGTATATGGATGATACCCGCCAAAAAGCTGTGGAATGGGGTTATGTAGAAACGGTTTTTGGACGTCGTTTACATTTGCCGGATATTCGTGCCCGTAACAGTCAGCGTCGTCAGGCGGCTGAACGTGCTGCGATTAATGCGCCAATGCAGGGCACTGCTGCCGATATTATCAAGCGTGCCATGCTGTCTGTGGATCACTGGCTATATGAATCGGCTATTCCAGTACGGATGTTAATGCAAGTGCATGATGAGTTGGTGTTTGAAGTCGCCGAAGATGTCCTGGCAGAGGCTACAGCAATGATCCGGGCAGCGATGATGGCGGCAGCCGAGTTAAAGGTGGCGCTGGAAGTAGAGATTGGTATAGGAAGCAACTGGGATGAGGCTCATTAATGGGGTGCAGGGACGTATCCTGCTTTGGCAAAAACCGGTTTCTGCTGTTTAATGTCACTGGTGTGTTGTCATTATTTATGAGTACCATTATGCGTTTCTGCTTATTATTCCTATTATCAGGTCTGGTGTATGCTCAGGAAATGCCGGGGTCGGCTGATTTGGAGCCTATTCCTGACGGTGCACCGTATGCCGATGGAGAGCAAAATGTTCCAGCACCTGAAGTGACGATTCGTCAGCAGGGTAGTCAGGGTAGTATTGAGGAATACCGCTCAGGTGGTGTGCTGTACATGATTAAGGTCAACCCTGCCAAGGGTGCGTCCTATTACCTGATTGATGTCGATGGTGATGGAAATATGGAAACCCCCTTTAATGACTTGCAAGGCAGAATGATGATTCCAGCCTGGGTATTGGTTCGCTGATATAGCGGAACCAATTAATCGAATTTAATTGGTTCCGCTATATCCATCTGTTTTAACGCGCAAATTATCACTACAAATTGTTCCAATTCATAGCGCTTGCGCTATTGATGGTAAAAGTCGGGTAGATCAGCCCTATGATGGCGATCTACCCTGATGTGATTTTTGATGAGATGACTGTCGCTTTGCAATCGATCCCGTCGAATAGTGAACCACTGGTTAGCTCAGTGGTGTAGCTGTGACCAGCGCGCTGCCTCCCGCTTCAGTCGTATACGGGCTTGAGAGCGTTCTGCTGTGTTCGATTTTTGGTGCACGCCGCCTTTTCGCAGGAGCGGTGCAGCAGCAACCGGATTGCGTCGCTTACGGTGCATGGCCGTAGTCTCCTTAGCTTATAAGGCACCCCCCTCATGCTGCCATGATGAAGGTGCGGTGAGTTTCTGTTAGCCTTTGACGCACATCACCTGCTTGAGGGTATGTACAATCTCGACCAGATCGGATTGGTGGGCCATCACTTCATCAATATCCTTGTAGGCGCCTGGAATCTCGTCCAATACACCGGCATCCTTGCGGCATTCAACACCAGCGGTTTGGCTAACCAGATCGCGGGGATTAAAAGTTTTTTTGGCCTTGCCGCGACTCATTCGTCGTCCTGCACCATGAGAGCAGGAGCAGAATGCATCGGGCTCACCTTTGCCACGTACAATATAAGATTTAGCGCCCATACTGCCGGGGATAATGCCTAAATCATCAGTTTTGGCACGGATAGCACCTTTACGGGTGATAAATACTTCTTCACCAAAGTGTGTTTCTACTGCAACGTAATTATGATGACAGTTAATCGCTTCTTTGGTCGCCACGAATGCCGGCAATTGTCGTGAATGTGTCAGTGCATCCAGAATGAGCCGCATCATTTCACGGCGGTTGATCATCGCATAATCTTGTGCCCAGTGTACTGCTTCAAGGTAGTCATCAAAATGTTCTGCACCTTCCTCCAGGTAGGCGAGATCGCGGTCGGGCAGGTTAGCCAGATGCTTACCCATATCCTTGCGAGCCAGGTCGATGAAGTAGCGACCGATAATATTGCCGATGCCACGGCTACCAGAATGCAGCATGACCCATATATCCTGGTTTTCATCCAGACATAACTCAATAAAATGATTGCCACCTCCGAGCGTACCAAGCTGTCGCGCCCAGGCTTTCATTGGCTTGCGTTGCATCTTTAAAATGCCTGGGTGCTTGGTCTCGATACGCTCCAGTCCACCGGATAAGGCACGGAGTGTTGAAGCAGGCGCACCCTTTCCAGAGGGGTGCATATTAAAGCCGACCGGTACAGCAGCTTCAACTGCCTGGCGGATAGCACGCAAGCTATCGGGTAACTGATCAGCTTTGAGGTTAAGCCGCACTGCGTTCATCCCACAGCCGATATCAACCCCGACAGCTGCCGGAATAATGGCGCCTTTGGCAGGAATAACGGAACCCACAGTTGCACCAATACCTGCATGGACATCTGGCATTGCGGCAATATGACTGTGAATAAAAGGAAGTTGTGCAATATGGGTTAACTGAGTCAATGCTGTTGAATCTGCATCGTCAGTGTATATTTTTACCGGTACTCTGGCTTTATTAACTATTTGTTTTATAGGCATAAAAATAACATATACTTATGAGGGAGTCCGCAGTTTCCCCATAAAAAAACCCTGAATGACGATTGTCATCCAGGGTTTTCCATAATCAGGACAAGGCGAACTCGGAAGACAACCCATGCCTTCCGGTGACCTTCCGGAAGGCGCTACATGAAGGTGTGTTCTAATCTAGGCATGTCAGTACCTCCCGGATATTGCAGCAGCATAAAACTGCTGAGTGAAGAATGTAAAATCGGATACGAATTATGCAAGCTATTTGATAAAAGGTCAATACGTTTATTGGTTGGACGGCTTGGCATTTTTCTTGGGCGTTATACTGGCTATTCCTTGATAAAGTTATTAATCCGGTGGGCATTAATATACTGTTCTTCAAAGTTAAATATACGTAAATTCAAATGGTTAAAATATTAAAATAAAGCCTGTTTGCCTGCCGAATTAATAAGTTAAGCGTTTCATGGTTTTTTGATCAGGGAACCAGAAAGATGGATAGAACATATGTGACGCTGTGAATTTATGACAAGAGTTGGCTTGGGCGTAGGTGCAGCGACAGGTACCATCGTGCAACGGCATTGATGGCGTCAATGTTATTCACCGAATAATTGCTTGAAGTCAGCGCGGATATTGCGCTTCTTGTCTACTTGGCGACCAGCATCTTTTACGCCTGGGTGCAACGCCATGACTCGGGTGTTGTTGGTGTAGGCGTTATTCCAGGTTGCGCCTACGGGCTGATTACTGGACCAGTACATACACCAGCGAGCGCGTTTTTCAGGACGCCGCCCCACCGGAGATCACTATAAACTGTTCCAATTCATAGTGTTTACGCTATACATATACCCGCGCCGAATAATCGTCACCGGTCTTGCTGCGTTCGTCTATTCCTTCTAATACGTGGTCCACCTGCCATGACCAGTTCAAAAAAGGCATGTGGTTCAAATCGACCCAAATTTCCCGATACAACCCTGAAGTTGCGTTCTGGCTGTCGGCGAATAGCACCTGTTGGCCACTTTGCCTTATCGAGGGCGTGGCGTAGCGGATTTTGCTCTGGAAAGGTTTGGTTTCCCAGCTAGTCAAATCTCTGGCGGAAAACCGGCCAATCATCAGCGTTTCATTTTCTGCTCCCATGTTAATGGTTGCCGCCAGCAGCGCCACGCCTGGCATGATTTTGTATTTAGGAGTTACGCAGTTGACGCTCATTTGGCAGGCGAGATGCGTTTCAAACCACTATATGCTGTGCTCGATCCTACCAACTGCGTAACTCCTAAAATTTAACAGGCGGCAGTATCCACCACCCATCGCAAAAACAGTTATGTGTGCTTAACACATTGATGAGAAAGTGTTGGCATGGATGATGCTAAATCCTGATGACTATATTGGCTTGTCCGCAAACAGAGGTGACGAATATGGCTCCACAGGTTCCACCGAAACGCATTCAGACTCGTGATGCAATTGTCAAATCACATTCCATCGTTCTTCGTAATACCTGGGGAACGATAACACCAAAATACAATAACCTTGTTCTTGATTGGGGGTATGACTCTGTTGCTGTTCATCATTCGGGTAATAATGGCTACAAGGATCCGAAAGATATTGAAAAGAAGCACATGACTTCTAATAATTATGATGATGTTGGCTATCATTATTTAATCCATCATAGCGGGACGATTTATGAAGGTCGCGAGATTGTTTATAAAGGCAGCCATGTCAGATTAGCTAATACGGGTAAGATAGGTATTCTCATGATGGGAGATTATGATCATCAGTGGTGGGATTTTGACGACACATTGCAGAAAAAACATGTTTCAACCCTGAAAGCATTAATTAAGACGCTGAAAAAATTTTTTCCGCTGAAGAAGCTGGGTGGGCATAAGGAATTTTTACCGAATCAAGGTTATACTTGTCCAGGCAGTGAGTTGATGAATATCATGAACCAATTACGCAAGGATATGTCACTTAATGCTCCATAGAATTACAGCAGCTTTATTGATTTTCGTATCAATTTTGTTCGTGTTGGTAAAGCTTTTTACTGTTGAGCTGACTTATCAGGATGAACCTTCTATAGCACTGGCAGTGCGTAGTGCGCCGGCCTTTTCCAATGATATTCAATTGGATGCTTCTCAGGAGTTTAGTGATTTTGCTGTGCTTTTTATGGATGAAAATGGCTATCCCGGTATGAGGTTGTATCGATGGATAACCGGTTGGCTGTGGTGGCTGGTTCCCGGCATCACATTTATTATTATTCCTGTTTTTATGGTCTTGTTGAGAATGAAGCCTAAATCTCGTTGAGATCATATCTTTTTATTAAGCGCACTTACATTGTAGATAGCTCTGATATCTCTACTTTTCTGTGGCAGCCTGTGGTGTCCGTGCTTCAGCCGGCAGGTCGGTAGCGGTGTATTTCTCGATCCCCGGATGCCCGGGTTCGAGACGTTCCAATTCCCGGGCTTCATGCACCCTCACTTCAAACGGGCTACCACCATTGGCCTTTTCTGCTTGGAGATGCACATTCAATTCGACGATATATAGCGGAACCAACTAATCAAATTTAATTGGTTCCGCTATATCTTTGCTCTCCGGTCTTCCGCGCCTGAATGTTTTGATACATCGTGCGTGTTGTTGGGTTTTACGATGGTTTTGATGGTGTCATACTATTGATCGAAGCCTGCGTGCCCAGACAGGTTGATCAAGGAAATTTAGTTCGATATCTTCTGGCAGGTAATGCGAATTAAGCACTTTAGGTCTGTCCCAACAGCCACATTGCTGCGGCGAGGTGACCGAAGACATGAACGATTAAGCCGTTGGATGAACGCACGTTGAGGCGCGTTGAATGCTGGTCTTGTGTTCGATCCAATTGAATAACGACCCAATGGGTTGGCATACACGGCTGACTGACGGCCGTTGACCACAACTGGTTGGCCGCCGCTGATCCCGATATTGCTTGCAAATGAACTCATAGAGCGTTATCAACTGTATTTGCCAATCCACTGTAGTTCTCCTCATGGCGTCCAGGTTTGCTACCCGACACCATAGGGCAGTGGAAGGGTCTTTGCAATCTGTCGTTAGCTCTGAATTCGTATACACTATATCCTTCTGGTTATCACTTAGGTATATCATCAGTATATTTATGAGAAAAATAATTTTTGTTTTATTTTTATTGTTATCGATATCGCAAGTATCAGCCGATATTCCTGCTACACCGGTTATGACGCTTTATCAATTTAATGGCCGTCTTGAAATCCCCTATTATGATATTGATACTTTTCGGCGCTCAGGCACATCTTCACCTGCCGGCTATCTGGCACAGGGTAGTTCAGTGATTCCCTGTTTGGTTGTGCGGGATAATTATCCATTAGCCGATAGACACGGCACGCCTTATGTAGGCTTTAAGGTCGTATTGAATTCGCGCACTGCGACAAGAGAGGCTGTACAGGCTTTTAAAGCTATTGTCAAACGGCGCAAGCTGGAGCGTGTTGTTAATCATCATTGTGATAGTAGTGTCCGGCATGTCATTAATGTAAGAAAGTTATATGCAATGGGGAAGTCCCCTGCATTCGACCCACCCTTTTCCAGACGGTCGGTCAGGGTAAAACAGCAATCGCGAGGACAATTGGATACCATCATCCGTGCTTTTCACAACTCGCCCTATTGTGATAGCGCCAATCGTCGCCTGGTTGGTCGTCGTGCAGCATTACGGCGAGGTTGGAGTGATTTTATCCGTTCGCAATGGCGGCGCTGGAATCTACAGGCCTTGAAGCAAGCCAGACATCTGGATTATGTAATGCGGACTGCAATTTTTGAAGGACATTTGGATCGCGGTTGCAACGCCTATGGTGCTTGTGAGCGCAATATTATTGCCCTGTCGATTCGCAATCGTGGTTTAGAATCATGTATAAGATATCAAGGTTGTCGTTTTCAGGGTGATTTTGAAGGCGTAGCGACCAAGGTTTCCCAATACAATATTTGGGATGAGTATTTGACACAGGTATCAGGATTAACTTCGTGTTTCTTACGAGATGATTTGGTAAATCGGCAATTTACAAGTGGTCGTCGTCATAATGTTGATTATTACAAGAAATTACAAGATATGTATGGACAGAATCTGGTATCTGTTCAACGTATTTTATTTGGAACTGACCAGGATCTGAGAGCTATTTTTCCAAATAACACCATGAGTGATCTGAAGCGTATGAAGCATTATTATCATGCACCTGCTATGGGGAAATGTTTTCCGAATTATAATAGGGTTGAGTATATGTCGGGAGCAATAGCATGGAATGGTAATAACTTTGCCTTGATTGCGAATACGCGGATTCAGATTGATAAAAAAGCAGAAGATGGTTACTTCTTTAGAAATTTTGTTTTACAGCAAAGGCCGGATAGAGACGACATTAGAATTGTCAATGATTATCCAGGCTTTATCGTAGATGAGAGAAAGGTTTTATTACGCAAAGCATCAAGATGTTTACCTTATGGTATACCTCGGGGTTGTCGTTTTAACCGTATTGGTCGGTATCGTAAAACCCCTTCATGGTTGAATTCAGGTAAACCTTTGGCATTGACATGTCGTGTTCGGGATCGTGGCGAGTCGTGTTATGGGGGAGGGGAATCGACAACAGTTATTGTTGGCGGCTCTTGCGATACCCAAATGAGGCCGGTGACAGGAATTCGTTAAGGTTATGTGTCGTCGGCGCTAGAACCAGGATCAATATATTCTGATTATGTCAATAGCTGGTTATTTCTGGATTAATAGCGTCAAGGTGTGTGGGATATATTTTTTTAAAATGCCTTAACATCCTGATGCGTTTCTTGTGCTTTTTTCTTGATGGTTGTAATATGTAGTATAATCAACAGGTTGACTGTCATTCTTTCGTAACGGCTGTACAAGTATGACAATGCTATTATGGTTATCAAGTTACTGGAGCCGGACCACTTTGTTTTAATATTATTTAAATAAAGTGATTCGGCTCTATTTGTTTTATGGAATGCGGCTTATCCAGAAAATCAGTATTAAAAGCTTTATAGCTGAGTAGCTTTATTATTGATCCGGCGGGCATTAATATACTGTTCTTCAAAGTTAACTATACATCAATTCAGATGGTTAAAATATTAAAATAAAGCCTGTTTGCCCGTCGAATTAATAGTTTATGAGAAACTATTGATTGGGATGGCTACTATGAGAAAAGTAATTAAGGATAAAAGATGTCATGAAAATCATTACTAGCTGGTTTCAGCGGTTCTTTGGTGATCCCCAGGCAGTTATTTTGACAGTTGTACTGGTATTGTTAACCAGTGTGGTCTTATTAATGGGACGATATTTAGTGCCAGTATTAGCAAGTTTGGTGATTGCCTATCTGCTTGAAGGTATCGTACGCCAGTGTCAGCGTTGGTTAAGGATGCCTCGGATCATTGCTGTTATTGTTGTATTTTTGTTGTTCATGGCATTTGTGATTTTTTTGCTGTTAGGGTTGCTTCCAAAAGTATCCCATCAATTAAGTCAGTTAGTTCAGCAATTTCCTAATATGATTATTGCCGGGGAGAATTTGTTGCTAAGACTACCAACCGATTATCCTGAATTTTTCACTGAAAAACAGGTGTTGGTTATTATTAACTCAATGAAAGCTGAAATGGCGAATTGGGGACAAGATGTTTTATTATTATCGCTAGCCGTGGGTATGGGGTTTATTACTATTACTATTTATCTTGTATTAGTGCCACTTTTAGTTTTCTTTTTTCTAAAAGATAAAGATCTCATTTTAAACTGGTTACATGGATTTTTACCCAATGATTACAGTCTTGCACAGCAGGTTTGGAGTGAAGTCGACGTACAAATGGGTAATTATGTTCGCGGTAAATTTTTAGAAATATTAGTCGTCTGGATTGTCACTTTTATGTCTTTCACATTCATGAATATTCAATATTCCATGTTGCTGGCATTAATGGTGGGCTTATCTGTTATTATTCCTTATATTGGTGCAGTAGTGGTGACTATTCCAGTAGCGGCGGTCGCTTATTTTCAATGGGGTTGGGGTTCAGAGTTTTTTTGGTTAATTGGTATTTATCTGTTTATACAAGGGCTTGATGGTAATGTATTAGTACCATTGCTGTTTTCTGAAGTGGTTGATCTGCACCCGATTGCTATTATCACTGCAGTGTTGATATTTGGTGGCCTGTGGGGATTTTGGGGTGTATTTTTTGCTATTCCGCTCGCTACTGTGGTGCAGGCTATTTTAAAGGCGTGGCCTCACCGAAGGGATGTGGCCGCTCCGGGCTGATATGGCACCGAGCCAAATGCAGGCCGTTGGCGAAGCTATGTGCCAGCTCCTGGCTATAGCGCAAACACTATAAATTGGAACAATTTATAGTGTTTGCGCGTTAAAAAAGATGGATATAGCGGAACCAATTAATTAGATTTGATTAATTGGTTCCGCTATATCTTTTCGTCATGGATTCAGGCGAGAGAACCTCAAAATCCAGCACCAGGCCACGATTACCGAAGTTAGCGCTGTCTACCTTTGCAATCTTTCATCAATCACCCATCTTTTGGTATGAAGCATCGGTAGGCCATATTCATAAATCTTGATGCTGGCATTATCTAGCGATTTCGTCGTTAGATTAATTTTCAGTTATTGTCTTGGCAACGATACCACCGGGCGTGTTCAGTACTATAAAGATAAGAATCTGGAAAGCCTTCAGGCTGGATGACATGCCCGACCAGAATCAATGCCGTGCGGGTAAAGCCTTTAGCCGCGACTTTCTCAACGATATTGCTAAGCGTTCCAATAACACCATCCTGATCGGGCCATGACACGCGGTAGAGTACTGCAACTGGACATTCTGCGCCGTAGTGGGGTGTTAACTCCTCCACGATATCTTGCAATTTGTTAATGCTCAAGTAAATGGCCAGGGTTGCCTGATGCTGCGCCAGTTCTGGCAAGCTTTCACCTGGCGGCATTGGCGTTTTACCGACATGGCGGGTCAGAATAATCGTTTGGCTGATTTCGGGTAAGGTTAATTCTCGGCGTAACATGGCTGCCCCTGCAAATGCAGCAGTTACACCAGGGATGACCTGGTAAGGAATATCTAGTTTTTCCAGCTCGCGGATTTGCTCACCAATAGCGCCATATAATGAGGGATCACCAGTATGAACCCGTGCAACGTTTTGTCCTTTTTGGTGTGCTTTCCGGATATGGGTGATAATCTCACCAAGGCTAAGATCAGCAGTATTGATAATATCGGCCTGATCGTTAGCCGTCAGGATAACCTCTTTGGGCACCAGCGAGCCTGCGTAGAGTACCAGTGGGCATTCGCCAATTAATCGCTGACCTTTAACTGTAATGAGTTCCGGATCGCCAGGCCCTGCACCGATGAAATATACAGTCACTTAAAAGTGTCCTTTATCTAGTTGCTCCAGCAACGTTTGGTTAATATCATTAAAATGGATAATCCGCTTGCCTTTATGATCATGCAGAAAATCGCGTGCTTCAGCCTCGGTTGCCAGTGGTAGTAGCTCGTGACCCATAGGTCCCAGTACATCAGAACCGATAACATACCATGCGCTGCGAGCATTGATGCGAGTCAGGCTATAGTACTCAGTAACACCAATTGCTGTGATATTTTTTGCATCATGATTGGGTGCGTACTTGGGTAAATTCAATAGGTATTTGAACAGATCCTTGGCGCCATCAAAGTGATGGGCATGGCCATCTTTGTATAGCACCGTTGCAACCCATTCAGGATAGAGGCTGACGAACATGCCACATACCGGACAAGTGTCTTTGGCGCTCGGTGCCGGGAGTGTCAGGCGTGTCGGGCTTGCAGTCTGTGCAGATAACGGAGACGAACTGCACAGCGCAATCAGTATAACCACAGTTACCAGCCAACGGCTAATATGTTGTGATTTATAGGATGTGTTGGGCATAAGTCGTATTATTGCTTTGGTTTTTGTTGAGCACGTTGTCGTCGTTCTGCCCTTCTTTTGCGAATCATCAGGGTATCATTCGCCATGCTGATGTAAGCCGCTTTAAGCGCTGTATCGAAATTATCAAGTTCGCCGCCTTGTGCTGCTTTGGTTTTTTCGGCAACTGACCGATCAGAGAAAGCCAGCTTGCTGGTGGTGCTCATTACGCCTGGTTGTTTTGATCCAATCAGATAGCTAGCTTCTTCGGCGTTGATCAGCGGTTTCGGATCAGTCATTGCGCCGTAATCTGCTGCATAAATAGCTTTAGGGTTACGGTCTATGTTTAATCCTAAGCTAAGTGCGGCACAGTGCAAGGAGCACGTCGCGTCAACCCGATTGTCTTGATAATGTATCAGATGGCGACTGTAGTGAAATTTACGGCGATCCATATTGCAATAGGGGCATCTGGGATATTTTTCGAGTTCATTTTCCAGAGGTTCGTGATCAGGCTGGTTTTTTGGAATGAACTGTAGAGGTGTGCCGTCATGTTGGCATGCATTGGCGAAGACCGGAGCGCTTAACGTAGCAACACCGGTGGTAGCACCAGCGATTCCCAGGATACGTAATATCTGGCGACGGTTTGTCTGAAAAGCGTCTTTCATAGTATGCAAGCCCTATTATGATAACAGTATTCTGTAGTCATTACTGCTTTGAGAATACTCATAGCAATTCACGTATGAGCTGTTCAAAGGTGTCGGCGGTAGACTCACCAATAATCCGGATTTGAATAATACCCTTTCGATCAATGATATAGGTTGCTGGTAAGCCCATAACCTGATATTGACGCATGACTTCACCTTGTTGATCAAGCAGAATGTTGTAGGAAATATCCAGTTGTTTGACAAAAGCGCGTACAGTTTCTGGTGATTGCATGACATTGGCAGCGAGAATCACCAAGCCCTGATTTTGGTACTGGTGATAGATCGGTTGCAGCATTTTCATTTCATCATGGCAATAGGGACACCAGTCTGCCCAGAAACGCAAAGCAACGACATGGCCTTGATATTGTTCCGGAAAGTTGACCATAACGCCATTCAGTTGCTTTAAGGTGAAGGCTGGAGCAGGTGTGCCTTTTTGCATTGTGGGAGGTGGCTGTTCACAACTAATTACTATAGTCGATGAGATTAGCACTATTAAAAGTTGGGCTAAGCCTTTTATAACGTTTTGATAAGTCATGTGTATTGTTCTCGATTGTTTTCATTCGTGCCGGAAGTAATTAAATTATTGGCATGATATGTGTGTCATTGATTGCCAACCTTTGCATAAATTTTATTTTTCTTTATGGTGAACAGTTGGAGAACTATATAATGTCTTTGGATAGTTTGTTATTAATTACAGTATTTCATTTTTTAGCCGCAGCCTCGCCTGGCCCTGATTTTTTGCTGGTTACACAACAAACCTTATCAAAAGGCAGGAGGGCCGGGTTATTATGTAGTGCCGGAATTGCATTAGGCTTATTGGTGCATATAACTTACTCTGCTTTTGGTCTTGCAAGTATTATAGCAAATTCACTACCTGCACTGCTGGTTATTAAGTTGCTGGGTGGGAGCTATCTAGTGTATCTGGGTATTAAAGGTATTCATTCTGCTCCTCGTGAATCTTTAGCTAGTGTAGGTGATGATCTGGTGGGTGCTTCTCTAGTTAAAATCGTAGCTAAAGGTTTTATTTGCAATGTGCTAAATCCAAAAGCACCAATATATTTCATTTCATTATTCACTATTGTATTATCACCTGATATGCCACTTCATGCTATATTTATTTATGGTATATGGATTATTATAATCCAATTTATTTGGTTTTCATTGATAACAATTGTGCTATCAAACCCGGTTTTTTTGACATCAATGAATAAATATAGTCATTATATCAATCGAACGATGGGAGTAGTTATGATTGCTATAGGAATAAAAGTCTTGGTATCAAAAAGCGCATAAGTTATATTTATAAAATAATAATCCAGAAGTGAAATGGATATGAGTTTTCGTATAAAATGTGAAAGTTCATTTGATTTGTTACAGGTTTTTTATCGTTTCAGGTAGTGGTGTATCTGAATCAGGAGCTATAATTTGACTATTAATATCCTCTTCGGGGATTGAAAAACCTGGCCATCAGGTGAAGGGAAGTGTTACGAAGTCAATGCGCATGAAGGTGGGCTATTCTACGACGATAGCCAGTTTTAAACTGACCCGAATTGTAAATCTGCCGATTTACAATTGGAATTAGCTTATTGCCCTCAGTGGTTTTTTGTAAGTTTCAGTATGGAGAAAAATTATGTCAGGCTTTAAAGAACAAGGTGTTTGCGGGATCGATCCTATAATACCAAATGCTTATCAGATTGATAGTTTGTTTCCTACCAGGCAAAACTGTTTTTCTGGGTCGTTATGTAGTTTTCTAAATGGAAGAATGATAGAAATATCAGTATTTAATAGCTATGACTCAAATGAGGGAGTAGAATGTTATTTAAAAATATTGAAAAATAGTAAACTTGTGTTTTTTACGAAAATAAATAAAGAAGAGTCATTGAATTATAAAGTGGAATTGCCTGCTTATGAGCAATTAGCAAACTACGTTATAGTGATATATTCACCGGCAGGATATGGAAAGATAGACACCAGGGATGATTTGGATCTTGAAACAGGTATTAAAAAGTCACTGTTTATATCTCCTAATCAATCAATAGTAGCTAGCTTTAGTATATCCAGAAGGGAAAGTATACTGCATGATTTTTTAATAGATTTTCATGTGGCTGAAAATGCAACGACAAATTCCGGTAAACTGGCTTATGAACTGGATTCAATGATTCATGTTGCAAAACATCGTTTAATTGTTAAATCTGAAGCTGATAAACTGAAAGTCGATGCTGATCTTGTTAAAGCTATAATGTATACGGAAACCACACATGGTTATTGTGATACTATGCCTGCATTGTTTGGTAAAAAAAGTATTTTACCAATGAATGTAAGAAGTGATTATTGGAAAGATGTCGGTTTTAATTATGAGAAGTTAAAAAAAATAAGTAATAATATTGAAGCTGAAATTTTTTTAATAAAGCAGTTATCAGATAGAGTAAAACCTTATTCTATAGATAGGGTAGCCTCACTTTATCAAAATCTGGGGGCTATAAAGGTGACAAATTATGGTGCAAGAGTACAGGAAATATATAATAAAAAATTATGGGTTCCTGACCCTGGATTGCTAGATAAGATTAACATGAAAGTTAACCAGTTTGAACAGTTACCTCCTGTCGATCAAATAAATATTCTGCGGCGCTTATTTGGGGCGCGCTAAACTATATGAAATATCACTTTATACCAGTGATAGCCATTTTTTCCTTAATTCCTGCACTGATAATAACCTGTATTGGTTTATCACATAATACGATGATGGAATTTTGTGTAAATGATATAGAAGATAGTGCTATATGTATTATTGATGTCAAATATACAGTCACTGTTTTTTTTATCTGGTATATGTTTTTTTTTGTTGTTTTTTTATACTGTTTTTCTTGATTAAGCTATTTGTTAGTCAGTTTAAAAATATGAGTTCTAAGCATTGAAAGCTATTTTTTTGTGTTTTTTTGATGAGTGATTGCTGTTGATACCGAAGAGAGAATTAACCCGGTATTATTAAATGAGACCTTAATACTAGCCAGCTCGCTATTATATAAAAAGATCCAAAACCAAATAATGCTAATACAGTAAATTGTCGTGCTTTGGCAGCAATAACTATTCGCAGGCTGCTGATATGTCGAAAGATAGATAATACACCGGCATTTAAGCCAAAAACCGTCGCGGCAAATAACGGAAGATAAAGATAATAGCCGATATAACCGTAACCCGATTTTAGTAGGCAAAATGGGCAGTGATGAAGGGGACTTTCATAGATATACAGCGACACAAATGCAATGATTGCAATAATAGCCATGGCAAAGCCCGCCATGCTAATGATGGCAAATAATATACCCAGCCATAACCAGCGTAGAAATGCTAAACCTGATATCAGAAGTATAGCAGCCATGATATAAAAAAGCATTATGGCCGGTTTTACTGAAAAACTGGCTAGTGTCGCAGCTATACTTTGGCTATCAGCGCTGAACAGCGAGCCACAGCAGGAGGTAATAACATTTGGCTTTAGTCCCAGAAAATAATGAGTTTGTACCACCAGTTCCAGAACAACCAGCGGTGCAATACTTAATAGTAAGCTATATTTTATTCGAACTAATGGATAATCGCAGCCTTTATTATCGATATGATTTATTGTTAACCATAGTGCTGCCAAAAAAAACAATATAATTTTTAGTAGCAAAGTGGGAAAACCAAATATACTGATATTCAGTACACCGGTCGCACACATCGCACCGACAAATTGACTGGACAAATTTTCAGCCATATGTACGAACAATAGCAGCGATAATAATTCCGCACCCAATGCAAAACTGAGTAAGGTGGAAACCAGATAGGTTTGCTGCTCCAGGCGTAATTGCAATTCACTGCCACTATTAATATTCCAGTGACATAAAATTTTCCAGGCAAAATGCGTTGCCAGTAACACCATACCAGCAACGCTGAAGGTTATTATATATAAGGCGATAATTGCAGGTGTAATCAACGGGCGTGGTCTCCAATAATACGACCATCATGCAGTTCGATAATGCGATTGACTATTGCTGCATCGTATACTAGCGGGTCATGACTGCTGATTAGTATTGTTCGGCCCTGGGTGGCGAGCTCCGCTAATAGTATAAGTACCTCTTTCGATAAGTGGCTATCGAGATTAGCTGTTGGTTCATCAGCAATGACTACTGCTGGATCGTTAATCAATGCACGTACCAGAGCAGTACGCTGTGCTTCACCACCAGATAGCCACTCGACTTTACTGGTGGCTTTTTCAGACAGCCCGAAACGAGCTAGCTGTGCCATTGCGCGGCGCAATAATTCACGGTGGGGCTGGCCGAGTGGATAAGCCGGTAGCATGACATTTTCGAGTACAGTTAAACCACGAATTAAATTGAATTGCTGAAAAACAAAGCCGAAAGTTTGTCGCCGCATTTCAGTGAGGAAACGTTCCGGTAAGTTGGACAGTAGACGTTTGTTAAGGCTGATTCGCCCAGAAGTCGGTCGCGCCAAACCACCAATCAATGTGAGTAATGTGGTTTTACCAGAGCCGCTGCTCCCCTTGAAAACGGTTATTCCACTACATGCCAGGGTTAAATTAATATGCTGTAAAGCGTTACATTGATTCGGTTGGTTTTGATTAAAAATTTTACTGACCGCGTTGAGTTCAATCATCTACGCATCACCGCATCAGGATCAGTAATTGCAGCACGCCAACTTGGAATCAATGTGGCAGCAATATAAGGCAATACTGTGATCGCTAATAGGATTAAAATTTGCTGTAAATCCACGATTGGTGTTAGCTGAAAATCAGGATACAGTACTGCCCAGCCTTTGAGTACGGGTGTGAACAAACGAGCATCACTGTGAAAAATATGCCACCAGGCAAGTACATAACCGATTAAAAAAGCTGCCAGGGACAATAAGATGCCTTCCCATAGCTTCATCCGCAAAATATCACTGGTTTCCCAACCAATAGCCTTGAGGATACCAATTTCACGCTTTTCTTCGGCACTCAGGCCGGCAGCTTTATCCCAGGCCAGAATCATGAAAGCGAGTAATACTGTGCTCAGTATGATAAAAAGTAGCCCTTCACGCCAGTTAAACACCGCATGATAGGTTTGCAGGATTTCCGAACGTAGAATGGGTCGGCTATCTGGCAGTGCCAGCTTGATTTTTCGTGCCACTGTGTATGCTTCGCGGGGATTACGTACTGATAATACCGCATCGGTATAAACATTAGAGGGCAGGTGAAATAGGGTCCTATAGCCACTTTCAGATAATAGTATTAAATCAGCGTTGAGCAGTTCCGAGCTGGATTTTAATACTGCAGTAATCTTGAAAGGCATAGGCTGGCCATCAGCCGTGTGTAAACTGAGATAGTCGCCAGGCCCAATCCGCCGTATTCGCGTAAGCGTAATGCCAATGATGATTTCGTTGGTCGCCAGTGCGCGTTCTGGTGCGACCATCAACGTGTAATTTGCCTTGATTACCGGATCATAATAATACCCCCAAAGTCGGCCTTTCACCTGACTGACGCCCCGGATGTTCTGTAATGGTTCCAGCCAGGCCTGCGGAAGTAAATCATGGCGACCGGCCACCAGACGCTGGACGATAATTTCCGGTGCATCTTGCAGTAAGTTTATAGCGGTACGCTGCAATCCCCGGCTAAACAGCAGTACCGAGCTGAATAAAAAGACCAGTAACGTATAAACCAGTAACAAGCCAAGATTACGACTTTTATGTCGCAGCAGCGCGGCAAGACTGTAATCAATCAGATATCGCTGTCGTTCGAGAAAAACACGCATTTTCAAAGGGTTTTTCCATAGGTTAGGCAAGCATCATGTGCTGCATATGTTCAGATTATAGCACTGTATAATGGCTGCCTTGGTGATTCAATGGTGGAGCAAGCATGGCGAAGAAATATCACGTTTATGGCATGGGTAATGCGTTGGTTGATATGGAGTACAAGGTTGAAATTTCAGATCTGCGGGCGCTGAACCTTGAGAAGGGTGTTATGACATTGGTGGATCAAGAGCAGCAAATAAAAATCATGGACTATTTGTCAGCGCATCATTGTCAACGCGGTTCTGGTGGGTCAGCGGCCAATTCACTGATTGCCATCAGTCAGTTTGGTGGTACTGCCTTTTACTCCTGCAAGGTTGCACAAGATGATCTGGGTCATTTTTACATCAAAGAGTTGATTGATGGTGGGGTTGCCACCGGCCCTGATACCGGGCAAGGGCAAGGACACGGGCTTACCGGACGTTGTGTTGTGCTGGTGACACCCGATAGTGATCGTACCTTGTGTACCTTTTTGGGTGTAAGTAGTGCGTTAAGTCTTCATGAGTTAGTTGTAGATGCTTTATGTGATTCCGATTATTTCTATACCGAGGGTTATCTTGTTACTTCAGACACAGCCCGTCAGGCATCGATTGAAGCAAAAAAGCGAGCTGAAGCTGCTGGTGTTAAAACGGCGATTTCTCTCTCTGACCCTAATATGGTGAACTTTTTCAAGGCAGGCTTGCTGGAAATGATTGGTTCGGGTGTTGATCTGGTTTTTGCCAATGAGGATGAAGCATTAGGTATGGCAGAAACTGATAGTTTGAGTCATGCAGCGGATTACTTGAGGACAATTAGTCAGGCGTTTGTGATTACCCGTGGCCCAAAGGGAGCGCTGGTTTGGGATGGTCAGGCATCGATTGATATTGCGCCAGTCGAAGTTAAAGCGGTGGATACTTTGGGTGCGGGTGATATGTTTGCCGGTGCATTTCTCTATGGTTTGACACAGGGGTGGAATCATAGGCGAGCGGCTGATCTGGCATCGGCAGCATCGGCGAAACTGGTGACTCGTTTTGGGCCACGCATGACAGCAATGGAGGTACAGGCGATCTTGAGGGATTTTATAGCGCAAACACTATAAATTGGAACAATTTTCATAGTGTTTGTGCGTTAAAACAGATGGATATATATCGGAATCAATTAAATGATTGATTGGTTCCGATATATATCATGAGCTAGGGGCACGGCGCGTCGTGCCCGTACCGATGAAAAAAGCATATATGTTGTGCCGCTACGGGACTACGGGAGGAAATTGTTTTCATTCCCACAATCAGTTACGCAAGGGTTTGCCGGTTTTGAGCATATGCTGAATGCGAGCCTGTGTGGGTTCGGTTTTCATGAGCTCAATAAAATGATGGCGCTCCAGTTCAAGTAGTGATGCTTCATCCACGAATGTGTTAGTGTCAACCATTCCACCGCACAAGATTTCAGCAATGGCTGATCCCAAACGGTAGTCGTGCCCGGAAATGGAACCGCTATCACGCTGGTTAGCCAGTGACCTTTGCAAGGCTTCGATACCCGCCTGTCCGGCTACTCGAATTGGATGCAATGGAGGTGGGCGATAACCGGTTTCCGCCAATGCCCGTACCTGGGCTTTGGCAACGTAAAGCAATTCATGCGGATTAAACATGATCACGTCAGACGAACGCAGATAGCCTGTTTGCCGGGCTTCTTCGGCACTACTGGAAACCTTTGCAGTGGTAATCGCTTCAAAAGATCGACGCAGCAGTGGTAATACATCACCACCTTTTGCGTCAGTTGCAGCGCGTAACGCAAGTTCCTTGCAACCACAGGCAGCGGGCAGCACTCCAACGCTGACTTCTACCAAACCGATATGGCTCTCCAGGGCCGCGACCACCCGATCACAGTGCATTAGGAGTTCACAGCCACCACCCAGTGCCATGCTTTGTACTGCTGCAACCACCGGAATACCAGAATAACGTAGGGATAGTACCGTTTGCTGGAAGTAGGCCAGTGCCTTTTCAAGTGCTACAAAATCGCCGGCCTGCCACATGGGCATTGCTTGTTTTAAGTCTGCGCCGATACTGAAAGGTGCGGTACTTTGCCAGAGCACCACTCCGGCGAATCGCTGTTCAGCGATATGTAGTGTTTCCCGTATTCCAGTTAACACATCACCGCTAATTAAATGCATTTTGGTTTTGAAGCTTAAAATGGCGATATCGTCTCCTGTTGTCCACAATCGCACATCGTCATTTTCAAACACGGTTTCACCATAACGATGAGGCGCTTCGCCCAGGATCAGTTCAGGATAAAGTTGCCGTTGATAAACAGGCAACGAAGAGCGGGGTTTGTAGGTATTTTCCGCCGCTGACCAGGAGCCTTCCGGATGATGAACACCGTCAACCTGTGTTACCCAGGCAGGGAGCGGTGTGGTAACCATCGCCTTGCCATTGACAATATCTTCAGCAATCCAGCGAGTGACACGCTGCCATCCGGCGGCCTGCCAAATTTCAAAGACACCCCTACGCCAGCCGAAGCCACCGCGAATCGCCAAATCCACATCGCGAGCAGTATCAGCAATTTCTGCCAGCAGCACAGCAGCGTAGTGGAATACATCGCGATGAATCGCCCACAGGAATTGGGCCTGTGGATGATCACTGGCACGCAAGGCGGCGAGCTTGTCACCAACATCTTGAATTTTCAGTAGCTCTTGCACCACCGGATCAGGTTGTGCACCGGCATCTCGATAGTCACCTGTCGCCAGATCAATCACACGCTTGCCCTTATCAGCGTAGATACCTGCTTTGGTTTTTTGTCCCAGTGCGCCTTTATCGATAAGTGCAGTGAGCCAGTCCGGTGTGCGGTAAAAGGATTGCCAGGGATCATCGCTCAAAGCCTGCTCCGATTCGGCAAACACATGGCCCATGGTGTCCAGGCCAACAAGATCAGCAGTACGGTAAGTGGCGCTTTTTGCCCGACCAATGGCAGGACCGGTGAGGGCATCCACCAGGTCCAGCGCCAGATCGAAGTTTTGCGTGTGATGAATGGTTGCCGCCATTGAGAAAACGCCAATACGATTGGCAACAAAATTTGGTGTGTCTTTAGCGCGGATAACGCTTTTACCCAGCGTGGTTGTCAGGAAGGTTTCCAATGAGTCGAGTAGTGCCTGGTCGGTAAATTGGCAAGGAATCAGCTCGACCAGTGGCATATAGCGTGGTGGATTGAAAAAATGTATTCCACAGAACCGTGCACGCTGTATTTCAGGTAATGACACGGCCAGCTTGTCAAGACGCAAGCTCGAAGTGTTGGTTGCCAGGATAGCGCGCTCGTTAAGATAGGGAATGATTTTCTGATATAGGGTTGTTTTCCAGTCCGGGCGCTCGGCGATAGCTTCGATGAGTAGATCACAATCACGTAGCCAGTCCAGATGCTGGTCATAATTGGCAGCACGGATCAATGCAGTGCGTGCATTAACCGCTAATGGTGGTGGATTCATTTTGCAGAGGCGGGTAATGGCCTGATTGACAATCTCATTAGGCTCGCCTTCTTTGGCGGGCAGGTCGAACAGAATGACCGGCACGTCGGCATTGGCCAGATGGGCGGCGATCTGTGCGCCCATAACACCTGCCCCAAGAATCGCCACTTGGCGAATAAATGCTGCATTATTCATCATTTCATTCCTTAAGGTCGTGGCAAGCCTGTTATCTATAAATAGGACTTGCACAAACCGTTGTAGATGGCGCCAAACGGTGCGATTAAAGTGGTCTTGGTCACTCATCTATTGTACATAAATTGCGCTGCTCACGTCCCAGCCGGACGAGCATGAGCAAATCCGGCAAGGCTGTTCATGTGCTGAACATAAATTGCACTGCGCACCCAACTTTATGTCTTGCTTTGCGTAAGCTCTGCGCAAGTCCTGATTTGTTGACATCAGCCAAATCAACCGGATAGCAGCGTATTGATAGCATGGCTATCAAAAGGCCAGCTAAGTTCCTGTCCGTTATCGAGTCGCTTTAATACCGGAATGCGTACGGCATAACGTTCCATAAGCATTGGATTCTCAAAAATTTCTATGGTTTGCACTGATGATCCGGTTGTTTGCTGGATAAGCTGCTCGGCTTGTTCACACAAATGGCAACCCAGGGTCGTGTAAAGTACGCATCTGGAGTGATTGTTCTCGTTACTCATGATTTCTCCTGATAATAACCCAGGAAATTGTGATGGAAAAACGATTATCATGCCGCGTTATAGCCTTTGTGATAACCATTTTTGTTGTGGAACTGTGCATGGCCAGATTGCTTCACGAACTGATTTTTGAACAGGCAGATCGCCAACCTGCTGCATTGGCACTGACGTACCGTCAGTCGGGGCTTGATTATGCTGGTTTGGCTTTACAAATCCAGTCAGTGGCCCATGGGCTGCTGGCGCTGGATCTCAAGCGTTCCGAACGGGTTGCGGTTTATCTGCCCAAGTGTCTGGAGACTGTCGCTGCCTTGTTTGGTGTTTCGCTGGCCGGTGGTGTATTTATTCCGGTCAATCCACTCTTGAAACCAGAGCAGGTCGCTCATTTACTATGTGATTCCAATACCCGCATTTTGGTCACTTCACTTGATCGTGCCCGGCTGCTGGAGTCGGTATTGGCCCATTGTTCTGACCTGCGGCATGTGGTGCTGATTGATGGTAAGGAGGAGCCATACCGGTGCCATCATATCCAGATGCTCGCGTGGTCAACGTTGTTAGCCGCGCCCTGTCGATTGCCGATACGCAGTATTGATTGTGATATGGCAGCGATCCTGTACACATCAGGGAGTACCGGCAAACCTAAAGGTGTCGTGCTTTCACATCATAATATGGTGGCGGGGGCGCAGAGTGTCGCTGAATTTCTGGGCAACCGGATGGATGACCGCTTACTCGCCGTATTGCCCTTTAGTTTTGATTACGGATTGAGTCAGCTGACCACGGCGTTTACTGTCGGAGCCAGCGCTGTATTGATGGATTATTTGCTGCCTCAAGATGTGATTACGGCCATTGTTCGTGAAAGGGTGACGGGATTGGCAGCGGTACCCGCGATGTGGGTGCAGCTGGCGCGGCTGAAATGGCCGTCGGCAGCGGTGGATAGTCTGCGTTATTTCACCAATTCGGGTGGTGCAATGCCTCGCACCACGCTGGAGGCACTACGTCAGGCATTGCCCAGGACGAAGCCTTATCTTATGTACGGGTTAACCGAGGCGTTTCGTTCAACCTATTTGCCGCCTGAGGAAATTGATCGTCGTCCTGATTCCATTGGCAAAGCTATTCCTAATGCGGAAGTTCTGGTGATGCGTGATGATGGGGTACCATGCAGGCCGGGAGAGCCTGGTGAACTGGTGCATCGCGGCGCACTGGTGTCGTTGGGTTACTGGAATAACCCCGTTAAAACGGCAGAATGCTTTCGTCCGGTTCCAGGACGAGATCCCTGTTTGCCGCTGACAGAGCTGGCCGTTTGGTCGGGTGATACCGTGAGCATGGATGATGACGGGTTTCTTTATTTTATTGGACGCAAGGATGACATGATTAAAACCTCAGGTTATCGGGTTAGCCCCACCGAAATAGAAGATGTGCTGTATGGCAGCGACCAGATAGCCGAAGCCGCTGCGCTGGGTATTCCACACCCTGTGGTTGGGCAGGCCGTGGTGGTGGCGGTCAAGCCGTTACACGAGGACTTTGACAGTAATGCATTATTGATTCACTGCAAGCAGCATTTGCCCAATTTTATGATTCCGCTGGACGTGGTCATTCGACGCACCGGGTTGCCGCGCAATCCTAACGGTAAGATTGACCGAAAGGTGCTGGTCACTGAATTACGCGATTTGTTTCAGGAGAAATCGGTTTGAGTGCTGTAAAACCTGTCCATGCACCTATTAAGGGGTTTCCCGTGATAGGTGATTGTTTATACGTGGGTGGCATACCTTTGACTCGCCTGGCACATCGAGTAGGCCAGACACCGTTTTATGCGTATGACCGCCACTTGCTGGATGAGCGGGTCGCCTTGCTTCGCACGATATTACCGTCTGCAATTCACTTGCATTACGCGATCAAGGCCAATCCTATGCCGGTGCTGGTACAACACATGGCCGGTTTGGTGGATGGTCTTGATGTGGCTTCATTGGGTGAGTTAAAACTGGCGCTGGATACAGGTGTTATTCCGACTGAAATCAGTTTTGCCGGTCCGGCAAAGCGCCCACAGGAATTGGCCGCTGCCATAGCGGCGGGCATCATGATCAATCTGGAGTCAGCCAATGAGCTGGAGACAATAGCACGTCTGGCCCGGAAGCAGGATCAGCGCCCGAAAGTATCAGTGCGCGTAAATCCTGATTTTGAATTGAAAGCGTCAGGGATGAAAATGGGTGGCGGCTCCAAGCCATTCGGGATTGATGCCGAACAGGTTCCAAAGGTGCTGCATCGGATTGGTGATCTGGGGCTGGATTTTCAAGGGTTTCATATTTTCGGCGGCTCACAAAATCTGAATGCCGCGGCGATTGTTGAGACCCATGACCATACATTTGAGCTCGCATTGCGTTTGGCTAGGGATGCTCCAGCACCTGTACGCTGTCTGAATCTTGGTGGTGGCTTTGGCATCCCTTATTTTCCTGGCGACAAGTCACTTGATCTGATGCCAATTGCCACCAATTTGGAAAGCTGGTTGCCACGGGTGCAAGCACAGCTTCCGCATATGCAGGTCGTGCTGGAACTGGGTCGTTATCTGGTCGGTGAGGCAGGGATTTATGTCGCTGAAGTGGTTGATCGCAAGGTGTCGCGTGGTCACACATTTTTGGTGACTGATGGTGGCTTGCACCATCATTTGGCGGTATCCGGTAACTTTGGGCAAGTCATTCGTAAAAATTATCCGGTGGTAATAGGCAACAAGGTGGTTGGCCAGGAGCGGGAGGTGGTTACAGTCGTCGGGCCGTTGTGTACTCCGCTGGATATTCTTGCAGATCGCATGGAATTGGCGAAAGCCGGTATCGGTGATTTAGTGGTGGTATTTCAGTCCGGTGCCTATGGTCTCAGCGCCAGTCCAGCCGCATTTTTGAGCCACCCACGCTGTGTTGAGGTGCTGGTGTAACTCGCTGGTATTAACCGTAACTGTAATCCCTCAAAGAGCTACGTTATATTATTATGGTGAAAAAGGCAGCAATTTGAGGGCAGTTTTGGATGGTGGGCGCCTAGCGAACAATGAGCCATACATTTTCGATCAGGGCGAAATAAACAGGCAAAAGAAGCTGTGGTTTAGTGGAATCCTTTGAGCGTAGCGCGGGCGTCATGCCACTGCCACTGACCAGCAGGATACGATCATCTGCAAGCAGATGGAAGTCCAGATTCCCAGGTTCAAGTGCTTCCATACCCCAGTCTTCGATTTCAAAAAGAAATTCAAAAAATTCTTTTTGTGACTGCCGGGCTTCATCTGGCGACATGTACTGTGTGCTTCCGGCATCTACTGCCTTGAAATCCAGCAACCTTGTGGTCGTCTTAATATCCTTTTGGTCAAGCGCTTTGTGCAGTATTGTCAGGCGATGCGTGATTTCCTCCTTGTCTTTCCATGGAATAGGCATGGCTTCTTGCCAGAGCCGTGAAGGTGGAGCTTCTGCCTGATTTACCGAAAATTCGATGGCAATCTCGTAAGGGTAGTACTCGGTCTGTTCGGGGGGGGGAACGGGGTGTTCAGGTTCAGCAGGGTCAGTCGGTATATCGCTGCTTTTTGGTGGTATCGGCCAGACGAAATCGACCAGTGGCGATCCGCTATTGCCCATACCCTGGCCCTCTTCCAGTGCCTCCAGATGCAGTTTGCAATGTGCCAGGTCGGGTTGATAAGGCACTTCATCCGGCCAGGTCAGATAAATGTTTAACACATTTTTTCCGGGTTTAATCCATGGATTGAGCGCCTCAGCATTATCTATATCACCTTTTTCAGCGGGTAAAACAAGAGGCGCACCATTGATTGTGAGTTCTAGCAGTACACTGCTTTTTTCGATCTTGAGCATAAAAAACTTTGGCATATTCAGTGTCCCCTAACTCTGCCAGAAGTAAAATTCCTCTGGACCCCAGAGCGTTTTTTTATCAACAAAAGTGATAGTCTCTTTGATGTCTATTAAGCCCCATAGTAATTTGGCAACAGCCTGGCCTTTTAAACCATCAAATTCTACGGCAAGGGTTACGAATGCCCCTTTATCATCCAGGCCAAAATCACCTTTACCTACAATTGTGGCGGAAGCATTAATATCAACTTTAATAACCTCCTTGCCTATGGCATTGGCTTCGCCTCCCAGACTGACCTGGATTTTTCCTGATAAACCAGCGCCGGTATTACGTACAAATTTTGGCTGCTCCGGTGATTTTCTTTCGTAACGTGCATCAACGCCAATTCCGCCACCAAGCTTAAGATAAAGACCGGCCTTGACCAACCAGTCGATTACTTTCTGAATGTATTTACCTAGAGCGGGAATTTTCTTTACATATTTGGTAATTGTCCCGGTACCCAGACTTGCTTTGCCTTCTGCACCAAAGAGAGGATCAAGGGCAATAGCGATTTTATAAGCGTAGTAAGCGCGATGGTCGGTCCATTCTTTCCATTGAGCCTCACCGGAAACCTTGCCTTCCAGATACTTCCAGCTCAGTTTTTCGACACCGGGTGTAAACTCTAGCGCCCACTGAATACCATCGGTAATGGTTCGCACCATTTTAAGGGCAGTTTTTAAATCAACCTCGGTAGCGAACTGATTACCAGGATAACAATGAACCGCCATCCGCTGACTGGATCCACAGGCACTACAGCGAATATCGTACTGTTTGGGATTAATGCTGGGTATCCAGAACTTTTCGGTTATTGGTCCTTTTGCTTTAAAGGATGTTTTTTTACCTTCTTTTGTATCATTACCAGTGATTGTCCATTTTGGTTTGCCGGATGCTGAGCACTTTCCTTCGTTTTTGATTTCAGCTTCCAGCTGAATTCCATCATTGCCGTAAGTTGTGGCAGGTACGACTTCCAGCGTTTTGCCTTCGGTGATTTTGGGACGAGGGCGGCTACCGTGATGTTCACACCATCCTTCTACCTTGATCAAGGCGCACTCTTTATCTTCATCAGGCTTGTCCGGTTTATCCGGTTTATCCGGTTTATCCGGTTTATCCGGCTTGTCTGGCTTGTCCGGTTTGTCTGGTCTGTCAGATTTATCCGGCGGCCTGGCAGGAGCAGTTGGTGGTGAGGGTGGCTCTGGCGGTTGATATGGAGGTACATCTTGAGGTTTTAAAGTGACCTTCTTGCGCTTACGAGGTGTGGCACTGATCTGACGGCGTTGGCCAGGTTCGGCATTATCAGCGGGTGCTGCATCAATTGGTTCCTCAATCTGCACAGGTGATGCCGATTGTGCGGCCTCGGCCGTTTGTGCTGAACCACCGGAATTGATTCTAACCATCATCCCGTTAATTGATACTCCGCTCATATCAACAACAATGAAATTGCCACCTACCTTTAGACTAATACCCATTAGCCCTTCAAGATTTAATTGCCCGGCCTTAATATGCACACTTTGTGTGCCTTCAATTGTAATTTTGCCAGACTTTTCGCTAATTTGTTGCGCACCTTCAATAATAATTTTTTGAGCATTGACTGTCGATGTCTCAGTAACAAATGTGGTATGATTTTTTTGATAGCTTTCTAGCACATCCTCAACAACTGTTTGATGCAACTGTTTATCAATTTTCTGATATTCACCTTCGTTAATATGATAGTTAACATTGTATTTAACCAGGGTATTGTAATCGCCACCACGCTTGCCATCTTTTTCCCAGCCAACACGTACTTCGCGGTTGCCGTAGTTGGTTTCATAGAATGAGCCAAGAATACGCGTATCCATACGCCGCTGTGCATGGATAAAAATCTGCTCTTTGTCTTTCTTGTCTTCAAAGCGGATTTCATTAAAACCATCTCCACCTTTGCTGGATCGGCTTTTAACAGTGGAAATTGTGGCTTTTTCAGGCAGGTTATAGGGAGGAATGCTTATGCCGTTATACACTCTGCCAGTAATAATAGGGCGGTCAGGGTCACCCTCGAGAAAGTCAACAATAACTTCCTGACCGATACGGGGAATATGCATGGCCCCCCATTGTTTTCCAGCCCAATACTGTGAAACGCGAATCCAGCAGGAGCTATTTTCGTCTGCCTTTCCGTACCGATCCCAGTGAAACTGGCATTTAACGCGCCCATGCTGATCTGTCCAGATTTCTTCATCGGATTGACCGACCACAATTGCTGTTTGTGGTCCTTGTATAATGGGTTTTGGTGTTATTCTTGGCGTTCGATACTGTTGCCGAGCTTTAATTGCCGTGATTTCTCCTTGATAGGGTTGCGATCTGCTATGTCCTTCAGAAAAGGATTGGTACTCATCAAGTTCCAGTCGATGAATAGCAGAAACAATCAGGTATTCACCATTTTGATCTTCACGTGGGCAATTATTTATCGTGAATAAATAGCCCGATGACAGACCGGCGGCATTGCCTCGTCCGTGTGCAACATCATGCTGTGCTAATAATTCCTGCAAGCGAATTTTGGTATAATTTGTTCCATCAGTTTCTTCAGTATATTCACCAGGGTAATCATAAACCTCAAAATCTGACAACGTGTGCTGCATTGGCATTGATGTCAATGTACGCAGGTTTTTACGTGGTTTAATAAAATCAAAATCATTTAATGCGTAGGTTCCAGGCTGGATTTTTAGTGCATTGAACCATTCAAATATATGGTCACGCTCACGATGGTTATGGATATCTAATGGGAAAAAGGGCACCTGTTCATAACCTTTGAACGTGTTATGAGAGCTATAATTATCAGATAAAACAAGCGTATGATTGCCGTTTTCATGGATGAAATAATAATAGATACCTTCTTGCTCCATCAAGCGGCTAACGAAATTAAAGTCTGTTTCCCGATATTGGACACAGTACTCCCATTCGCGATAATCACCATTAAGCTCATCTTTAAAGTCAGTAAAGCCTTTTTCTCTGAAAACCTCTTTAATAATGTCAGGAGCTTTTTTGTTCTGGAAGATCCGGCAATCGGCAGTTCGTGTCAAGAACCATAACCATGGGCTCAGGGTGGCGCGATAAAGTCCATAGCGTAGCCCGCGAGTACCATCGTAGGTAGCTTTGGTGATAAATCCATTGAAGTAACGTGTTCCACGCTGGTTGGGTAGCTCCATGCGAACTGTGGCGTTCTTGCCAAGCAGACTGGATAGCTGGATATCAGTTTTTTCACTTAGCATCTCGACATTGAACTCGAACAATCGCCCTAGCTGCTCTGTAGCTGTCATCTGCTTGAAAAGCAGAACGTCTTCACCTAGAGGGGTATTGATTGCAATGATGCGATGCTTTTGCGTGCTGGTTACCATATTGAAACTCCACTGCTCTCGTGAGCTGTCCTAAATACCAATAAATTGAGTTTAGCAGCAAACTTTGCCGGTTCAGGATACTGCCAAATCAGGGCAAAGGGCACTACAATGTCAACATCTTATCTGGCTGAAAGAGCACGCCTATGCCCGCCCGAATGGAACTACAGTTTTCACAGCCGCAATCCGGGTCGACCTCGGTGAGGCGATATGCCGACGAACCGTTGCGGGTTCTGGTTATGGCCGATTTGAGTGGCCGTAGCGGATGTGGTGTATCAATAGCATCCAGCCCTCTTGACCATCGCAAGCCATGTGTTGTAGATATTGACAATCTGGACTCCGTTATAGCGCGTTTGGCGCCGGCAGTAACGCTAACGCTGGATTCCGGCGGCCAGGGTAGTTCTACCACCATTGAGTTCCACCGCATCGATGATTTTCACCCCGATACCCTGTATGAGCGGCTGGAATGGTTTCAAGCACTACGTTGTAGTCGAGCGAAGCTGTTAAATCCAGCGACCTTTAGTCAGGCAGTTGCTGAAATCAGTACCTTGCCGTTATCCATTCAACCCGAACCACTACCGCCCACTTCGGCTGTATCATCCACACCCGAGGCAGCGGTCGATGATTTGGCGCGTTTACTGGGCAAAACATCATCACCCAAACCTGATACCCATCCAGGCGGCTCTGTTCTCCAGAACTTTCTGCAAGAAGTGATCCAACCTCACGCTGTTGTGCATAGCGATCAACGTCAATCGGCCTGGGTGGATGCGGTCGATACAGCTATTGGTGAACGGCTGAGAGCTGTTTTGCACCAACCCGCATTTCAGGCATTAGAAGCGACTTGGCGCAGCGTGCATCAGCTGGTTAGCCGTTTTGACAGTGAAACCATGCAGGTTTATCTGCTAGATGTCACCCAGCAGGAGTTATTGGCTGACTTGCATATGGCAGAGGGTAAACCTGAAGATACTGCACTGTTCAGGTTGCTGATCGATCAAGGTGTACACATTCCGGATGGGCGAGGGTGGTCATTGATAATTGGTGACTATACCTTACCGGATAATGCTGAAGCGATTGCGCTTTTGGCGATGTTAGGTTCAGTGGCTGCCCGCGCCGGTGGTGCTTTTCTGGCTGCGGCCAGCCCTAAGATACTCGGTTGTGAATCGACAGCGGCGCTGGCTGATCCTTCCGGATGGCTAGCGCCTGCTGCTGAGGTTGAGCACGCATGGCAGGCGCTACGTCATAGCACGATAGCACCATCGATAGGTCTGGTATTACCGCGAGTACTGTTGCGATTACCCTATGGTCGCAAGAGCGATCCAATAGAGGCTATCGAGTTTGAGGAAATGCCCATGGGACATGATGCCGGTGCTTATCTTTGGGGTAATCCTGCCTTTGTCTGTGCCCAGTTGCTGGCCATGGCATTTATCGAAAACGGTGATCAGTTCAGTCCCGGAGATGTACTGGATCTGGACGATTTGCCCGCGCATGTGTACGAAGAAGCCGGCGAACGATTGATGCAGCCTGCGACAGAAGTACTGCTCAGTGATCGGGCAATGCAGGCCATAGTGAGCCATGGTGTAATGGCATTATCAGGCCATCGGTCGATCAATATGATCCGTTTGGCACGGTTTCAATCATTGGCTGATCCGCCGTCAACACTGGCCGGGGCCTGGCTGTGACGCTGGCGGTATTACCGCACTGCATCGATTTTATTCGCATTCGTGGCCTGAGTCGCTGTTATAACGAAGGCGGACAACAGCGCATTGTTTTTACCAGGCTGGATCTGGATATTGAGCAGGGTGCATTTGTTGCGTTGCTTGGTCAATCCGGTTCCGGTAAATCGACGTTGCTTAATCTGCTTGGCGGCATTGATCTGCCGGATGCCGGACAAATTTGCATTGATCGACGGATCGTCACTGATATGAACGAGCGTGAGCGTACGCTGTTCCGTCGTCGCCATATTGGTTTTGTTTTCCAGTTTTTTAATCTGATTCCAACATTAACAGTGAGTGAAAACCTGCTATTGCCCTTGGAGTTGAATGGGCTGGCGAATGATGCGCATCGTATGCGTGCCATGGTTTTATTGGATCATGTGGGCTTGGGGGATCGCCACAACAGTTTTCCAGAACAGCTGTCCGGCGGTGAACAACAGCGCCTGGCGCTGGCTCGTGCGCTGGTGCATCAGCCATTATTGCTATTGGCAGATGAGCCAACCGGCAATCTTGACGCTGAAACCGGTGAACGTGTGCTGGATTTGCTGTTGAAGCTGCATCAAAAGGCGGGTACAACCATTGTTATGGTGACCCATAGCCGCGAAGTTGCTGCCCGTGCTGATCGTTTGCTGTGTCTGGGTGCAGGTCATATCCGTGAAATGACATCGTAATGCCTTTGTTCTGGCGAGCACTACTGCGACACCCCTGGCGCCATCCGTGGCAGTTAGCCCTGGCGGTATTGGGTATTGCATTAGGTGTGGCGGTGGTATTGGCGGTCGATCTGGCTAATGCTAGCGCTCGGCGCGGTTTTGATCTGGCAATGAGCCGTATTACTGGTCATGCGACACATCGTCTGGTAGCGGCACGGGGCATTCCTGAGTCGCTGTATGCCGAATTGCGGGTCAAGCATGGTATTCGGCGGGCCGCGCCTGCGGTAGTCGGTTACTTACCCAATGCCGATCAGCCCGGTCAGTTGCTGCAGATATTCGGTGTGGATCCGTTTGCCGAAGCACCGTTTCGTGATACGGCTGCCGACCTGACCGGTAAGAGTTTTGATATACGAGCCTTGCTGGTTGAGCCAGATGCAGCATTGTTACCTGTTACATTGGGTGAAACCGTCAGGCTGCGGTGTGGTGATCAGTACGTTACCCTGCGACGTGCTGGTACTCTGGACGCAGCGATGCTGGCAGGTTTAGTGATCACTGACATTGCAACCGCTCAAGCAGTACTGGGGCGGCCAGGGCAATTAAGTCATATTGACTTGATTGTGCCAGACGGCTTGGAGGGCGAGCGGCAGCTTGCAGCGCTACGCAACGCGTTGCCGCCAGAAATCCGGTTGGAGCGACCGGCTGAGCGCAATCAGGCAACAGCAGATTTAAGCGCCGCCTTCTCGCTGAATTTGACCGCGATGAGTTTGCTGGCACTGCTTGTCGGGATGTTTCTGATTTACAACGCGATGACTTTTTCAGTCGTGCAGCGCCGGTCATTGTTAGGTATGTTGCGGGCTTTGGGGGTCAGTCGGCAGGAATTATTTCTGGGTGTACTCGGTGAGGCGTTGTTACTGGGATTGGTTGGCGCTATGGTTGGCAGCTTGCTGGGGATAGGGTTGGGATCGGGGCTGGTGTATCTGGTGACGCGCACTATCAACGATCTGTATTATGTATTGAGTGTCCGCGAACTGTTCATTGACCCCTGGTCACTGGCCAGGGCGTTATCGCTGGGCGTGCTGGCAACGGTGGCCGCTGCCTGGTTGCCGGCACGTGAAGCGGCTAATGCGCCACCAGGTGCGGTGTTGAGTCGTGCCCATCTGGAAAGCCGCTGGCGTGTGGCGCTGCCCTTTTTGGTGCTTGGCGGGTTGATACTCTTGGCCAGTGGTGCGGTAGTGCTTGTTGTTTTGCAGTCGCTGACGGCCGGTTTTGCAGGCTTGTTCCTGCTCATACTGGGATGTGCGTTGCTGACCCCGCCGGTGGTGGTATCTTGGGTGCGTCTCAATCGACCCTTGACGATGCGGTTGGGATTGGTGGTGCAAATGGCCAATCGTGATGTGGCACGTCATCTCAGCCGTACGGGTGTGGCAGTGGCGGCGCTGATGGTGGCTTTTTCGGCAACGGTTGGTGTTGGGGTAATGGTTGATAGTTTTCGTGGTGGTGTGGCACTGTGGATTAACGATCTGTTAAATGCTGATCTCTACATAGCGCCACCGCCTGATGAAAATAATGGCGAGCAGCTGACCGCGCTTGAGCCCGGTGTATTGGCGGCTTTGAGGGCCATGCCGGAGATTGCCGAAATATCAACGTATCGTGGTTTTAAAGTTGATCTTGAGAATCGACCTGTACGAGTGATTGCGGCTGATCTTGCAGCAAGCTCGCAGGCCGGTTATCGACTGATTGCCGGTCAGCCGGACACCGTATGGCCGGCGTTTCAACGTGGTGATGCGGTGCTGGTTTCTGAACCGCTGGCCTATCGGCAGCATCGGGTTGCCGGGGATCAATTGACTCTGCCGACCGATTCAGGCCCACGCACATTCAATATTGCCGGTGTATTTCTGGATTACGGCTCGGAACATGGGCGAGTATTGTTGCATCAGTCTGTCTATGCGCGGTATTGGCATGAACCGCTGGTGACTTCAGTGGCTGTTTTTGCAAAACCTGATGTCAGGCTGGCAGATTTGCGTGTGCGGTTGCAGCAGCGCCTGGGTGTAATCCAGCCACTGGTGATTCGGCATAACCTTGAGATTCGACGGCAAACACTGGCAATTTTTGATCGCACCTTCACGATTACCCGCGTATTGCGATTACTGGCGATTGTCGTGGCGATTATTGGTGTGCTGAGTGCGTTATTGGCGCTGCAGCTGGAACGTGCCCGGGAGTTTGCCGTGCTGCGCGCCATTGGCATGACTGCCAGTGAACTGGGCGGATTGGTGTCGCTGCAAACCGGATTCATGGGGGCGATGGCCGGCTTGTTAGCAATTCCCGCCGGTTTGTTGTCAGCGGCGGTACTCATTTTCGTCATCAACCGTCGTGCTTTCGGCTGGAGTTTGCCGTTTGAAGTGAATCCATGGCTAGTACTGGAAACGTTGGTGCTGGCTGTGATGGCGGCGTTGCTGGCCGGGCTGTATCCCATCTGGCGGATGGCACGTGCCCAGCCTGCAGATGCGTTGCGGACAACATGAGCGCTTCATGATGAACGGGCATGCTTTATGGCGATGGTCTGGTCTTGTTATCGTGGTCGTGGTGCTGGGTGTGGCCATTAACACCATGCTGCGACCGACGCCTCAGCCGGATGAAAGTATTGCTGTGGGTTCAGTACTGGGCAATGCGGATAATGCTGGTTTTGAGCGGGCCTATCAGCCACGCCCGTTCCATTTTCCTGCTGATCATGGTGTACATGCGGACTTTCGCAATGAGTGGTGGTATGTAACCGGTAATATACACGATGCGACGGGTCGAGCCTTTGGCTATCAATTGACCTTGTTTCGGATTGCGCTATCATCGCAGTTGCCTGTGGTTGATTCCGCATGGCGCAGCCGTCAGGTTTATATGGGGCATTTTGCGCTGACCGATGTTAATCAGCAGCAGCATTACAGCTTTGAGCGCTTTAGCCGGGGTGCTTTAGGCCTGGCGGGTGCGCAGGCAGTACCCTTTCGGGTATGGCTGGAAAACTGGCAACTGTCGGGCGGTCAGACAGGAGCTTTTCCCATGCGGGTGCGCGCACAACAGGATCACGTGCAACTGGATTTGGTGTTGAATCCTGTCAAGCCGGTGGTATTGCAGGGTGATCGCGGGTTAAGCCGGAAGAGTGCCGAACCGGGTAATGCTTCCTATTACTATTCCTTCACACGACTTGCCACTCAAGGGGCTATTCAGATTGACGGCCAGCCTTTTACCGTTGAAGGCGCCAGCTGGCTGGATCGTGAGTGGAGTACCAGTGCGCTGGGGTTGAAACAGGCGGGTTGGGACTGGTTTGCCTTGCAGCTGGATGATGGGCGGGAGGTGATGTTTTATCGCTTGCGCCGTAAGGGCGGTGGTACCGATCCGCATAGTCAGGGCGTAATCGTGGCGAGGGATGGTCAGGTTCAGCATTTGCAATGGATGGATGTTAAGTTGACTCCATCGGGCGATTGGGTGAGCCCGAAAACGGGCAATCGCTATCCGGCAGGCTGGCAATTGCAGATTCCCGGTCACAAGATGCAATTAACCGTGCGACCGAAAGTCGCCGACCAGGAAATGCGATTGACTGTACGCTATTGGGAAGGTGCGGTTGCTGTCAGTGGTACGGCGAATCATCAGCAGATTCGCGGCCAGGGCTATCTGGAAATGACCCGGTATTAACATGAATTGGTATCACTTAAGCCTGTTTTAATCGCAGTTGTACAGTGATTTTTTAATAGCGACAGGCGCAAAATGCCGATCGAAACTACAACCCCGCTATGAGGTAAGCCATTTTGTACCGAATTTTCAACCTGCGTTTGAACCGCTTGTGTAATGCAAGCCCGGAAATACTGCTTGATAACCGCTTGATTGGTTTGGAGCGGGAAGCGTTACGGGTTGTACCGGGTGGTTATGTGTCGCAGGTGCCTCATCCGGTTGCGCTGGGTTCGGCGCTGACCCATCCCTATATCACCACTGATTATTCTGAAGCGATGCTGGAGTTTGTCACGCCACCCCTTCCAAGGCCGGTCGAGGTGTTGCATTTTCTGGATGAAGCGCACCGTTTTGTTTATCGGCATATTGGGGATGAATACCTGTGGGCGGCCAGTATGCCCTGTATTCTCAGCGGTGAGGCCAGTATTCCAATTGGGCAGTATGGGGGGTCTAATCTGGGTTTGATGAAACACGTCTACCGACGTGGTTTGGCATGGCGCTATGGACGGATCATGCAAGTGATCTCAGGTATTCATTTTAACTTCTCGCTACCAGAGCCATTCTGGGTTCATTTTGGGGAACAGGAAGGTACTGATCGTAGCTTGCAGGATGTTCGTTCTGAAGCCTATTTTGGTTTGATCCGTAATTTGCAGCGTTTTGGCTGGCTGGTGTTGTACTTGCTGGGTGCATCACCTGCGGTATGCAAGTCGTTTCTGGATGGCAAGGCAACCACTTTATCGACGTTTGACGATCACACGTACTATGGGCGCTATGCGACTTCCCTGCGAATGAGCAATGTTGGTTACACCAATCGCACTGAAAAGAAGAGCGGGGTGAATGTGTGCTACAACTCGTTGCCAGAATACATGGCCAGCCTGACATGTGCGACAGAAACACCCTGGTTGCCCTACGAAAGGATCGGGGTCAATGTCGATGGTGAATATCGTCAATTAAATGCCAATATCCTGCAAATCGAGAATGAGTATTACGCCTCTATTCGCCCTAAACAGCCACCGGAGGGTAACGAGAAACCGGTCATGGCCCTGGCAGAACGGGGTGTGCATTATGTGGAGTTACGTTCGGTTGATATCAATCCGCTGGAGCCGCTGGGTATCAGTGTATCGCAGCTACAATTTTTAGAGATGTTCTTGCTGTTTTGTTTACTGCATGAGTCGCCGCCGCTGGATAGGCAAGAGCGTCGGATGATTGATAGCAATCAGATGGCAGTAGCATTGGAAGGGCGTGATCCAGCGCTGTCTTTACAGCGTCGGCAGGGTGGGCCTGTGTTGTTGCGTCAATGGGCAGCGGAGATTCTGGAGCAGTTGCAGCCAATCTGTGCATTATTGGATCAGGGTGAGAACGGCCAGCCCTATGCAGCAGCGTGGGCCGAGCAGCGCGAGATACTCGCCGATCCTGAACGTACGCCATCGGCGCGCATGCTGGCGGAAATGCGTGCCCATGGCGAGAATTTTTTCCATTGTGCCTGGCGATTATCGGAACAGCATCGCCGTTATTTTCAGTCGTCACCATTACCACAAGAACGAGTACATTTTTTCGCTGGATTAGCGGAAAAGTCGTTACAGGCGCAGGCAAATATTGAGGCGGCAGATACGCTTTCGTTTGATGAGTTTTTGTGTCAGTATCTTCGCTCTGGCACATCATCCGCGTCTGTTTTGGGGGCGTGCGCCTGATTGCTAACACCGATTCATTATCAAAGGGTCTGATGATTCAGGTGAATTGTCAGGGTCGCCCCATCCGGTATGGTGAATACGACGGAAACCATGCGGGCCGAGTGTCCGCAAGCAATGGGAGGTCATTGCTATATTCTTGTCTCCTTCCTTAATTTTATGGGGCTGTTAATCCATTATTAGGCAAGGCAGGGGAGAGTGGCTATAACCGTGCGTTGGAGATTAAGAGAGAAACCGGTGTGGTCAAGTTGCATTATGTCGAGAGCGGGCAGGGTGAACCATTAATTTTACTGCATAGTGGCGGGATGAGCGGTGCGGAATGGACACCACAAATTCCGCTGTTTAGCCGCCACTACCGGGTGATTGTTCCCGATCATTTAGGGCATGGCAGTAGCCTGATGCCGACCGGAAAATTGTCTATAAGTGATATGGGGTATGCAGTATTGACTTTAATGGATAGCCTGCAATTATCACATGCTCATTTGCTGGGATCGTCGCTAGGTGGAGGGGTAGCACTTTGGATAACCCGCTATCATCCCGAACGAGTACGTAAATTGGTGCTATACCGGGCTGGTTATCGAAAGGATCAGTGCAGCTACAATGAGACACGCAGCATGGCTGATCCGGCGTACTGGCGCAGTGTGGGGATGCACAAATGGCTGAGCGATATTCATCAGCCACAGGGTGGCCCCGATGCCTGGAAAGAAGTCATTAGCCGTGTTGCAGAGGTGTTGGAACCGGCAACAACAGATCATAGTCACGATCTGGCTGCGCTGGCCGGTATTACTCAGCCTGTCTTGCTCATTGTCGGTGATCGTGATCCGGTGGCTCCATTGGCGCAAATTCTGGAAATGTTTGATGCCATGCCCAGGGCGGGATTGTGGGTAATGCCTTATGCGACCCATGTAACCGCTTCTAATACATGGCGGGCAGAGTCTTTTGCACGCGAAGTGATACGGTTTCTACAACGACAGTAGGGGGTACGGCAGCGATTACCAGCAACATGCTGGTGATGCAGTGAAGTGAGCAGCAGGAATAGCAGTGAAGTGAGCAGCAGGAATAAAAGGGTTGCTGGTGAAAAAATATTTAATAGTTGTAAAATACGACAGGAAATTATGTAAAATGCGCTGCTAATTGCTGGTGTAGCTCAGTTGGTAGAGCAGCTGATTTGTAATCAGCCGGTCGGGGGTTCAAGTCCCTTCACCAGCTCCAAGTAAATCCGGGGCTTGCAGGAATGCAGCCCTTTTTTTTGAGCCATTATCATTTTCGATAATCCCGTTATTGTGCTGGCCGATGGTTTCCAGGGATTCTCAAAATACACATCTCTAGTGTGGGTTGATTGTAGAGATGTGACAGGGCTTCTGATATACAGTAACACCCGGAATTGAGCCACTACCCTATCACCCAGAATTGAGCCACTGCCATCAAGTTTAATTGGCTCCGCTATATTTCAGAACATGGTTTTGTTTTCTGGTCTGGATGGGTTGGGTTTCCGGCTTAAAAGGCACTACAGCCCGGGGGCTGTAAGAACCTGAAAGCATGTTACACATTTTAGTGCATCTTGGGCGTATTCTTGTTATATATCTGTGTTCATTAAATAATTTTTTATGCTTAAATTTTTGCAAAAACGGTTATTGCATTATCGGCGATCAATAACTGATATTCTGGCATTTGTTATCGTGCTGATGGGTTTGGGCTGGCTGATTTTTAAGGGTGCCGGTACGCTGAACTATAATTGGCAATGGTATCGAATCCCACAATATTTATATCTAATTGAGGACGGTATGTTTTATCCAGGCTCGCTATTGAAAGGTTTGGGCATTACATTAGAACTGGCGGCCTGGAGTCTGTTGTTAACAGTGATTTTTGGATTGACGACAGCATTGTTGCTACGTTCTTTATCCTGGGTAGGGCATGTAGTGGCGCGGGTTTATGTGGAAATTGTCCGTAATACACCTATGCTGGTGCAGCTTTACCTGGTTTATTTCATTTTGGCGCCCATTTTGGGTATGGATCGTTTTGTAGCTGCAGTATTGGCATTAGCCATTTTTGAAGGTGCTTTCGCAGCCGAGATTTTTCGTGCAGGTATCGAGGCATTACCCCGTGGTCAGTGGGAAGCGGCGGATGCACTGGGTTTATCGTCTTATACCCGTTATCGTTTTGTGATCTTGCCACAGGCTGTTCGCCTGGTATTACCGCCACTGACAGGTTTGGCCGTCTCTCTTATTAAGCATTCCGCATTGGTCAGTGTTATTGCTGTTGCTGAATTAACGACCGAAGGTCGCAATTTGATTGCAGATACCTTTATGACCTTTGAGCTGTGGTTTACAGTAGCAGCATTGTACCTTGTTGTAACGACCGGTTTATCATTATTGGTGAGTTATCTGGAGCACCGCCTGCCGATTTATGGCGCGGGTAATAGCGGCTGATATGTATTCCAGAAAACTGCACTTTGGTTGGCTGGATGTAGTGATATTGGCTGTAATATGCAGTTTGGCTGGCTATGTTTTTTATCGTGCCCAGATGCACTTCAATTATAAATGGGATTGGCAACTGATTCCTGGCTATTTCCTGCGTTATGATACTCAGCAAGGTTGGGTGCTTAACCTGCTAGGCCTGGGCTTTCTGGCTACTGTTCGTTTGATGGTCTGGGGTAGTCTGCTTGCTGCATTGATTGGTGTTTTAGTTGGTATTTGCCGGGTAATGCCGGGCTTATTTATCCGTTTGCTGAGTCGTAGTTATGTTGAGTTAATCCGCAATGTTCCATCGCTGGTCTTTATCTTTATTTTCTATTTTTTTATTAGCAGTCAACTGATGCCGCTATTAGGGATTGAGGCGTGGATTAAAACAGCATCACCACAGGCTTTGCAGGTGATCAAAGTGCTGTTTGGCGCACCTGAACTATTGCCTAATTTTCTTTCCGGGTTAATTTGCCTGGCGATGTTTGAAGGTGCTTATGTCGCTGAAATTGTCCGCGCCGGTATGGAAGCGATTCCAAAAGGCCAGTGGGAAGCCGCCGCTGCCTTAGGTCTGCGTACGCATCAGACCATTATTGATGTCATGTTACCGCAAGCATTGCGAAAGGTCATGCCGCCACTGGCGGGGCAGTTTATCTCGCTTATCAAGGATTCATCGCTGATTTCATTAATTTCTATTCAAGAATTAACCTTTACCGGCACTGAGCTCGCAATATCATCAGGGCATGTTTTTGAAGTGTGGTTGACGGTAGCTGTACTCTATTTTGTGCTGTGCTTTGGATTGGCACGTTTAGCCGGTCGACTGGAGAAATAATGCAATTGGACGGCATCAGCATTGGCTAAATTATCAGCACTGATCGAGGTGGAAAATCTCGGTAAATGGTTCGGAACATTTCAGGCGCTGCGAGATGTTAATTTGCAGGTGCAAACAGGTGAGCGAATTGTCATTTGCGGCCCCTCGGGTTCGGGAAAGTCAACATTAATTCGTTGCATCAACCGGCTGGAAACCCATGAGGCAGGACGTATTATAGTTGATGGAATTGAGTTGACCGAAGATACTCGTAATATTACGGCTATTCGCCGTGAGGTGGGTATGGTATTCCAGCACTTTAATCTTTTCCCGCATCTGAGTGTGCTGGATAACCTGATGCTGGCGCCGATGCGGGCGCGAAACATGTCCCGGCAAGAGGCTGAAGGTCTGGCGCGTCAGTATCTGGAGCGGGTCCATATTGCTGATCAGGCTGACAAATACCCGGCACAGTTATCCGGAGGTCAGCAACAACGTGTGGCCATAGCCCGCAGCCTTTGCATGAAGCCACGTGTGATGCTGTTTGATGAACCTACGTCAGCGCTTGATCCTGAAATGATTGGTGAGGTACTGGATGTGATTGTAGAGCTGGCCGATGAGGGGATGACGATGCTTTGTGTGACCCATGAGATGAATTTTGCTCGTCGGGTCGCAGATCGTGTAGTGTTTATGGATGAGGGTGAAATCATAGAAATTGCGCCGCCTTCCGAATTTTTTGAAAAGCCATGCAGTGAACGCGCAAAATTGTTCCTGAGCCGGATTTTGTCCTATTGACTCTGGTGTTTTGGAAGCCCTGATGCTGGAGCCAGGTTGTAGGCGTTAAGGTGCAAATCGCCTGTGAATCGATCAATGAACGGATCATTGGCACCAACAGCCACATCAGGGCCACTGAGTTCAGTACCATCATACAAATACATACTTTCAATTATCGGCGGCGCGATCATTCCATGCATGGTCGCTGTTAGAGCAATACCCAAAAAACCTGATATATAATATAAAAGATTATTGCGTAATTATATCATCATCCTGATTATTGCTTCATATAAATCCAGCCTTCCTGTTAAGGACCTGATATGGACTTTACTGCCCTGACTGCCATTTCGCCGATTGATGGCCGCTATGCCGACAAAACAGTTGATTTGCGTCCGATCTTTAGTGAATATGGCTTAATCTATCAGCGCGTGTATGTCGAAGTATGCTGGCTAAAGGCACTAACCCGTCATGACGCAATTACTGAAGTGCCGCCGCTGAGTCAATCTGCGCATACAGTACTTGACGATCTGATTAAAAATTTCGATCTTGCCGATGCGCAGCGTGTCAAGGACATCGAACGCACCACTAACCATGATGTAAAGGCGATTGAGTATTTACTCAAGGAAAAAATTGCAGGTCATGCGGAACTGGAGGCCATCAGTGAGTTTATTCATTTTGCCTGCACGTCGGAAGACATCAATAATTTGTCTCATGCGCTGATGTTACGGGTGGGGCGGGCACATGTCCTGTTACCGCTGCTCGATAAACTGATTGATGCTGTTGTGGAATTGGCGCATCGCTATGCAGATCAGCCTATGTTGGCACATACACATGGTCAGCCGGCCTCACCAACCACACTGGGTAAGGAAATGGCTAATGTCGCCTATCGGCTAAAACGCCAACGGGTGCAATGGGCAGATGTCAGGTTATTAGGCAAAATGAATGGTGCAGTCGGTAATTACAATGCCCATTTATCGGCATATCCAGACGTGGACTGGGAAGATGTTGCCCGTCGTTTTGTGACCGAAGACCTGGGCCTGGACTGGAATCCTTATACGATACAAATAGAGCCGCATGATTATATGGCAGAGTTTTTCCATGCCTTAATGCGTATTAATACCGTATTGCTGGATTTCTGTCGTGATATCTGGAGCTATATCGCCATTGGCTATTTCCGGCAAAAAACGGTCGCGGGCGAGATTGGATCATCTACCATGCCACATAAAGTAAATCCAATTGATTTTGAAAATGCTGAAGGTAATTTGGGCGTTGCCAACGCGTTATTTGATCATTTGGCCGCCAAGCTGCCGGTATCGCGCTGGCAGCGTGATCTGACGGACTCAACGGTATTGCGGACAGTCGGCGTCGGTATGGCGCATTCACTGGTGGCCTGGCAGTCGTGTTTAAAAGGCATCGGCAAGCTGGAAGTGGATACTGCAACGCTTGCAGCCGATCTGGATATGAACTGGGAGGTACTGGCTGAGCCGGTTCAAACGGTAATGCGTCGTTATGGTGTTGAGCAGCCGTATGAAAAACTCAAGGCATTGACTCGTGGGCAGCGAATCAGCCGCGAGACCTTGCAAGTCTTTATTGCCGAACTTGATATTCCTGATGAGGCCAGACAGTTTTTACTGGATTTAACCCCGGCACGCTATACCGGTAATGCGACCCAACAGGCGCGGAAAGCTTGAATATTTCCATAGCCCTGGAAAAAGTGGATTTTTCATCATTTTAAACAGTTAAGTGGCGGTGTGGGCAAGGCCCGTCATGTCATACACCGACGGCAGCGGGTGATTTTACGGTCGACATCACGGCCAGCAACAGCGCCGGTACTGTTACCCGGTCGTATAGTTTTGTGGTTGCCGCCGCTCCAGATGGTGGGCAGCCTGTCGGACTTCCCGCGATTTGACCCGGTAAATTAATGCGCTGGCTAAAGCCACTGAGCGTTCCCGCAACTGGATTGTATAGCCAAGCTCAGATAATATGATTATATTGAAAATAATGACCTATTCAATTGATTTTCGACGTCAGGTTTTATTGGTCCGTGAGCGAGATAATCTGACGATTGCCGAGGTAGCGACCCGGTTTGGTGTC
>PDWJ01000599.1_pt1 | contig 51194 bp, 47 predicted proteins | sample 1430881 | NCBI WGS metagenome assembly PDWJ01 (sample SAMN01162460, study PRJNA174530) | Oral metagenome, whole genome shotgun sequencing project. | biome: Marine environment; feature: Marine mammal; material: Swab sample of the gingival sulcus; isolation source: swab sample of gingival sulcus...
TCTTTCTGATCCTCATTTTATATCAAGAGATGGAATATTTTCATTTTTCCATTTTAACGTATTTATATCAAATGAATAAATCTCATTTCAAGCATAATCTTGATGTCATCCACCCCAAATTATTAACTTTTTTCTCAATTTATCGTAAGCTCATCAAGACCGTGCTCAAATAATTGCTTTAGGACCACTCCATCATCTTACTTCCTTAAATCAATACGGGTGAATAACATCTTTCATTTTTGAGTTAGGAACTTCATACCATGTTCATGGTTTTATATCATTAACATCCTCAATACTTCAATTTGAACTAGCATTTTCATCTTGATTAGAGTTATCTGACCCAGTATTGTCATCTTGGTTAGAATTGTCTGAATCAGTATCGTCACCTTGGTTAGAGTTATCTGACCCAGTATTGCTATCTTGATTAGAGTTATCTGAACTGTTATCAGTATTATCATCAGTATTATTGTCAATAACTTCAACTCAATTTATTCATACATTATAACCATTATTAATTTCAGTTTGTTCAATAGTTCTTGGAACAATACTAAATTCTGGATAAAAACTATAATCTTGTTTTGGATCACGAGTTTGATAAGTTCTCCATGCATTTTTTGCTCAACTAATTCAGCTATCAACTGCATAAGCTAAGGCTGGTTGCATATTTGCTCAATATCATATATGAGAAGTTGGATATCACACCATTTGCAGAGCTTTTATTTTTCTTTTATAAATTCATTCTCTCCATTTTTTCATTTCCTTAGAACCACAACTAAGAGTTTTTAATTGAACTCATTCTTCATTTTCTTGATTTCACATTGTTACATTATATACCTCACCAAAAGTATTGTAGTATTCTTTTGTCTCAGGGTTTTTAACAAATAGTTTATAAGTTGAAGAATATAACCAACAGAAGTTAGGATCATTTATTAATCCAGTAACAAATTTAGATTTCCATTTTAATAGTTTATCTGAGTTTTTTATTCATAAATCATTTAAATATCATATAGATTGTGTAAAAAAGTTATCCATCCAAGGAGCCATTCAAACATTTTCTCATTTAGAATTTGTATATCACAATCATCAACCATATCAAATATTTGTCCATCCTAATGTTGGAGCATCAGGATTATCAGTAAGCTTTTCATTAAAATAATTTATATTATTGTCTAACTTTTCATTAAAATAAGCTTTTTGAGGATCTAAATCTGGCAAAATAAAAGCAGCTTGACCAAGTGTTCTCATGGCCCAAGCTTCTCAACGAACTTGATTAGATTTTAGTAATCATTTCTCAAACTTTCTGTAATGAGCATTCATATTTAAAAGATTGAAATTTGCCCAAAATTTTAATTCTTCAAGGTGATAATAATCTCATGTAATTAAATATGGAATAAATGAAAAACTTGGTTGATGTGCTGTATCTGCTACATAAGGAGTTTTACATAATTCTTTAGTTGAACATTTAGCTCTTGCTTCACTTTTTTTTGTTTTCTTATTAATTTTATCACCAGGAGTTCACAAAAATCATAAATAAGGATAATCATCAATAAGAACAATATTATCTGTTTTTTTATCTCTGAAGTGTATTGACCATGATCATGCACGAGATGCTCAATGTAATAAATTATATTTTGCTTTGGGATTTTGAGTAAGAATGTACAAGGCTGCTTGACCTGTTTCTAATCAAATATCAGGACGTCAACCTGCCATTCACATAGCAGTAGTTGTTGAAAGTCATTTTCACATTGGCTCACCATAGCTTCAAAGCATTTTTTCATAATATGAATCTATTTTATTTGTTTTTATTTTAACAGATCTGTCATAATTTGGTACTGTTTTTGTTTCAATTAAATAAGTTGTATCGTGTTTAAAATCAATTTTAGGAACATTATTTTTATCCCAAAACTTAGTACGCCATCTAGCATGATGATAGTGAGTTAAATCATCCCTAGAATACATTATATTTCATGTACTATCTTTAAACCTCACATCATAAGTAAAGTTTTGTGGATCTTTTTCATATGTCCAATTATTTTCTATAGTTATATCACTTAAAATATAATCAGTATTATTATATGCACGAATAGAAAAACGAGCTGTTAAATGTGGGTGTTCTACATTATTAGTATCTACAAATGGCATCATAAGTATCCATTCATTTACAAGGTCTCAAGAAAGCCATCTTAACTTTACTCAATTTTTATTATATGCATCTAAAGTTGAAGCATGAAGTTTTTTTCAATTTTTTATATCTATTTCAACACTTGAATTAAATCAACTAGAAATTATTTTATTTATATCGATTGAATTTGAATTACTTTCATTTCAATCAATAGCAAACATTTCTAATCTATTTCCATTAGCACTTAAATCATTAATTAATGCTGTAACAATAGCATGTTTTAAAGATCAATCAGGATATACCGATTTCGGATTTATTTGATAGAGTATACTTGATTGGTCTCATTTACTAACTGAAAGCTTCTTACCAAAAGGGATATCTCATTTTTTAAATACCTGTCCAAAAGTAATAGGTATATTTTTTAATTGAGTATTTGAAGCATTATCTTTTGGATAAACATATACTCATACAATAGCTGGAGAATCATCTGATGCAAATGTATAATTATTACTTAAACTAAAAAATAAGCTATAAAAAGTTATTACAACTATAGTAAATATTTTACTTATAGCTGTATTATTGTAATTTATCATAATTTTTATTTTTTATATAATATTGAAATAGTTTATATATGATACAATATATATATTGTATCGTCAAATAAAAAATATAAAAAGTGAAGATAAACATTAAATAAAGTTAAATATTACCCTTAAAAATCTTTTTGAATTGAAAACTTTTTGAAAAATAAATTTAGTAAATTTAAATCCAAAACCTCTATTTTTTTGATAAAACTAATACTCCTTTATAAATTTTTTTGGAGAAACTACAAAAATAGAGCCAAATTCAATTGATTTATTTTAATTTTTATTTAAAATATCCTAGATTTTTATTTATATAGATTTTAAAAACATGAAAATTGAAAAGTTAAACGTTATTAGCAAAAGATATACTTACTTTATTATTTCGGGAGTATTAATATTTGTATCTTTATTTTTATTATTATGAACTAAACTAAATTTATGAATAGATATGACAGGTTGAACTCAAGGAGAATATTCTTATACAAACTTGAATATATCTGAGGCAAGAATTGAAATTGATAAAATTAGTGAAGATATAAAATATGAATCTAAAGAGATAATAAATTCAACAAGTTTATATAAAATATCTTGAGAAAATAAGATAAATGTTGTAGTTTGATATGATAATTCTATTGAAACTAAAGCTTTGGAGGAATTAAAAAATAAATTCAGAAATAAGGTACTAAAGACATTAGTCAAAATTGATAATAGTATAGTTGAAACTCAATACATAAATATCTGAAAAAGTTTTTGAGATTATATAAAAGATACTGCAATATTAACTCTATGAATTGCAATAGTTTTTATTGCATTATATATTTCATGGGCTTTCTCTTGAATTGCTTCTTGAATAAGCACATATAGTTTTTCTTGAATAACAATTATAACTTTGTTTCATGATGTTATAATATCAACTTGACTATATATATTGTTCTCAATATTCTTCCCAGAATTTAAAATAGATACTTTTTTTATAACTGCATTATTAACAATATTAGGTTATTCAATTAACGATACAATAGTTGTATTTGACAGAATTAGATCTAATTTAGAAAAACATGTAAAAAATAAATTAAGTTTAGAAAAAATAGTAGATATGTCAGTTTTACAAACTCTTAAAAGAAGCCTTTACACTTCTTTAACTCTACTATTTGTACTTATAACTATATTATTTTTTGGTCCAGAAAGTATTTCATGATTTACTTTGGTTATGATTTTCTGAACAATAGTATGAACTTATTCATCAATCTTTATTGCTTCTCCATTACTTTATGAAATGAACAAAAATAAAAAACTATGAATCTATAAAAAGAAAGAAATAAATATAGAAGACAAAATAGTAGTATAAAAAAGAGGCTTTATGAATAAGAAAGTAGGTGATAAAGAAATAATACTTAAATTATTAAGTACTTTTAAAGATAGTATTTGAACAAAAAAATATTATCTTGTTTTTATTTTCTGATTTTTAACTTCTATAGTTTCTATATTAGAGCCATTTCTTTTTATCAAAATAATACATTATATTGAAGAATTTTATAAAACATGAGCTTTTGATATAAAAAAGTTATGATTTTATATGATATATTGGTGAGTTTTTATAGCATTTTATTTATTATTAACATACATAAATAGGTATTATTTTATAGATAAAAGTAATTTAAAATATTACGTTTATGTATTTAAAAAATATTCCAAAAAAATATTAAGTATAAGTTACTGAGATTTTCTAGGAAAAAAAGCATGAGAGTTATATTCTAGACTTAATAAATGAATCAAGGATAGCTTCGGGCTTTTATTTTTCTTTTTTATGGAAATAATAAGAAGTATGTCTTGAATTATTTTAGTTATTATAGTTTTATTCATAGTTAATCCTATAATGACAATAGCAAGTATATCAATGTTGCCTGTAATGATATTTATGTGAATGTTTTACAATAAGAGAACTGTAGAATTACAAAAAGAGATAAATGATTTTGATGATAAAAACTATTGAATTTTAGCAGATTCAATAACTAACACATATTTAGTAAAAAATTTAATTCTAGAAAAAAAATTTTTTTCTTTATTGAGTAAAAATATAAGATTATCTTATGATAAACAATTAACTGTTTCAAAAAGATGGTCTTTTCTTGATATATATACTTGAGTATTAGTTATGATATCAAGAGTAATAGTTATATTAACTGGTTCATACTTAATATCAATTTGAAAATTATCATTATCAATGTTATTTTTATACTTTTCATTTATATGATGGATTTATTTTCCTCTAAGTTTTGTTTTTACAAAATTAAGACATATAAAGGAGCAATTAACAACAGTGTGAAAATTTTTTGAAGAATTTGATAATCTTGAATTAGAAAAAGGTATAAATTATGATGAAAATATAAAAAAATATAATACAAAATGAGATATAGAGTTTAAAAATGTAGAATTTTGATATTCAAAAGATAAACTTATTTTAAAAAATATTAATTTTAAAATTAATGCATGAGAGAAAATCGCATTTGTTTGAAATACTTGATCATGAAAATCAACAATTATTAATTTAATATTTAGATTGTGGGAAATAAATAAATGAGAAATATTACTTGATTGAAATAATATAAAAAATATTAACAAATCACATCTTAGAAATAGTATTTGATTAGTAGCCCAAGACAACTCATTATTCAATCTGTCTATTAAAGAAAACTTACTTTTTGCAAAAGAAGAGGCTAGTGATGAGGAAATAAAAAATGCTTTGACATTAGCAAATGCAGATTTTGTATATGACCTAAAAGATTGAATTGATACTGTTATATGAGAAAGATGACTAAAACTAAGTTGATGAGAAAAACAAAGATTAAGTATTGCAAGATTATTTTTAAAAAATCCTGAAATAATAATTCTTGATGAAGCTACTAGTGCTCTTGATAATAAAACTGAGAAATTAATACAAAAAAGTATTGATAAACTTCTAAAATGAAAAACATCTATTATAATTGCTCATAGATTGTCAACAATAAAAAATGTAGATAAAATATTTATGGTTGAAGATTGAAAAATAATTGAAAGTTGAAAATATGATGAATTAATAAAAAAATGATGAAAATTTAATGAACTAGTAAACCCTGAACATTTAATTTTAAACTAAAGAAAAATGATAAATCATCTTTGAATAATAATGGATTGAAATCGTAGATGGGCTAAATCAAAATGTTTACCTGCAATTTCATGACATAAAGCTGGCGCAGATAATGTTGTAAAAATTACTGAACTGGCTAAACAAAAGTGAATAAAATATCTCACTTTATGGGCTTTATCAACTGATAATTTAAAAAAAAGACCTGAGAAAGAAGTAAGGTGACTTATTAAATTAATAAATAACATTGAAAAATTCTTATGAAAAATGTTAGATGGAGATCTAAAATTTGAAACTATATGAAATATTAATCAATTACCAAAAGAATCTCAAGATGTACTAAAAAGGGTTAAAGAAAAAACAAAGGATAATAATTGAATAACTCTTATAATTGCATTAGTATATTGATGACAAGATGAAATAATAAGAGCTACAAAAAAAATAATAGCCTCATGAATAAAGGCAGAAAATCTAAGTAAACAAGAATTTAGAAAATATTTAGACACATCCAAGTTCCCTAACCCTGATATAATAGTTAGAACTTGATGAGACATTAGACATTCTTGATTCTTACTTTTTGATAGCGAATATAGTGAATATTATTTCACAGAAAAAAAGTGGCCAGAATTTGATGAAAACGAACTTGATAAAGTAATAGAATACTTTAATAAAAGTAAAAGAAATTTTGGTAAGTAAATAAAAACTTTTACTTGCTATAAAATCTTTTTAAATTGGCTTAAAAACCAAAATTATTAATCTAATTATAGATAATTTATAATTAAAATTATACTTTAATAAAAATAACAAATGAAAAAACAAAATAAAAATGCCTTTACCTTAGTAGAGTTAATAGTAGTAATAACAATATTAGCAATATTGTGAACAATAGCATTTATAAGTTTACAATGATATAGCAGGGATGCAAGAGATAGTAAAAGAGTAGCAGATATAGATAATATAAAAAAAAGTTTGGAGCTTTTTAAATTAAATAGTTGAAAATATCCAACTCCAGATAATGCAGAGGATGTTACATATTCTTGAGCATTACTATGGAAACAATGAATTATTTCAGATAATGTTCTAGCAAATTTATCAAGAAATTTAAATGAAAAACCTATAGATCCATTAACTGAAAAAGAATATATATATTCTACATTACATAATAATAGTCAGTATGAAATATTAAGTTTATATGAATGAAATTTAGGACCAGATAAAATAAAAATAGATGGAACATATAATGGTTTATTTGTAAGAAATTGACAATATATAGTACCAACACCAAGTATAATAACAAGTGAAAGTTTACCACTTGTTATTGGTACCACAACAATCTCATCTCAAGTAGTAAGTTGATGAAAAAATATACCAGATGTTTGACATCCAATAGAAAAACAATCTACTTGAGCTTTAAACTTTCCAAATTTTGAAGTATATACTTGAACAACAATTACATCAAAATCAACAGAAACAGAATTATTAAATGTATATAATACAATAGCAAATACATATAGTGGTTCAAGTCTATCAAACAATAAAATAATATCAGATTTACTATCAAAAACAACAGATGAAGAAAAAGTATCAATAACAGAAACAATAGTATTAAATAAAAATAAATATGTAGCTACAAATAATGATAGTAATGATACAGTTACATACTGAGATTGGAGAGATGTAGATCCAAATTGTGATAAACCAGATATAACAATTTGAACACAAACTTGGGCATGATGTAATTCAACTATATGAACATGAATGGAATTTATAAATAATAGTACAGACTCATGTTATGATTATGAATGAAATAATTGACAATCTTGTACAAATGAAGAAAATTTAAGTACAGCTAAAGAAAATACCTGGAATTCTACTTATGGTATAAATAATATATGGTGAAAACTATATACATGGGGAAATGCAAGAAATACAGCTTGTGAAAATTGATACCATCTACCAAGTGATGAAGAATGGTATAATTTAGAAGTAGCTTTATGATCAACAGATAGAAGTACAAATTGAGAGTATTCATGAATAAAGTACTGACGGTATTCAGATTGATTATGATGGAAAAACTATACATCAAAAAATGCAAGTAACAATTTAGTAAAAGCTCTTGGGTTACCTTTAGCAGGTTACCGTGATACTGATGGTTCTACATTCGGCAGTCGTGGTCGTTATATATATTTATGGTCTAATACATCTAGTGGGACTAATACATATTACAGACTCTTACGTTGGGATTATTCTAAGGTATTCAGAGGTATAAATAGTCAAAATTATGGTTTTTCTGTTAGGTGTATAAAAGATTAGTTTTTATTTTTAGTAAAAAATATTTAGAATTATTGTAAATAACATAATATATAAATAACCCAAGAAAAACTAGATCAGTTTATTTCTCTTTGAAAGTTCATGAACATATAGTGAAAAATTAAAGAAGGGGGAAATGATATTATAAATTTTATACTTATAAACTAACTTCATCTTTTTTTATTTCTTAATTACACACTTATAAAAGGGGCAAAAACTAGTCTGTTATTCTGGTTTTTAACAAAATCTTCTTTCAAAAAATCAAGATTTAATTCACTTCTATATCATGAATTTCATCTTTGAATCATATTGTAACCAATTGTTTTAACTTTATATGAAATATCATATTTACTACAAGTTCTAGGACATATATCATCAGTTGCATACATAGCTCTAGTTGGGTTTTCTATTCAAGAGGTATCACATAATCTTCAAGTAAATATTAATGCCCAAGGATAATATAAGTCTATTCAAATATCTTTTTGTGAGCTAAAAAGGTCTTCCCTTTTTTCCATATAATCCAATGCAACTCTTTCTACTGAGAATTTTTTTAAGAAATCTTGAAACAAGTCCAAACTAACTTCTGAAGAATTATAAAATTTTATTTGCCACTTAACTATCTCATCTCTTAATCTTAGTTTCTCTTGTTCTGGCTTATTTTTTATAAGATCTCATGCTGGATGAGCTTCATATCAATATGTATCTATTAAAGGTGTTTTTAATATTTTATGTATCAATCTTCAAAAGACTGGTTTAAGATTGGTATATTTTTTATTAATAACTCTCAAAACTCAAAAATCATTAACTACAACCTCTATAGGATTTTTTATATTTAGAGAATTCAAATATTCTAGACTCTCTTCTAGAAATCACATCATTTTATCTCATACATAAGGTGTAACGAATGTGAAAGTTCTAACACAATGAGGTGGAAAATTTTTGTTAAATATTTTAAACTGATTTATTGCCTCTATAATATCTTTTTTATAAGCAGATAGATATTCACAATTATCACTTCAATAATAAATTCAGTCTATTTTATCAAACACTTTTTGTCATAATTTTCTTTTAATTTCTCTTATAGACATAAAATTCACTTCATATTGTGGTGAAATATTTTCAGCCAATTCTCATGGAAAATTCTGGACAAAAAAATTAGCAAGCTCTCTATCTCATTTTCACATTGATAATAAATATCACTCATTTAATAATTTAAAATACTCTATATTTGTTCAAAGATGAATGTATAACTGCATAAAGGATATTAATAAATAAAATCGGTTTTTATAATTTTGTTAGCAAATTTCTTACTATTAGATGATTCTCTTATTGAAACTACTTCTATAGATTCAGCAAATCTCTCTATAATTTCTTCAAAACAAACTTCTACTCATTCAAAAGAAACTAATTCATATATATTTCATTCTACTTTATTATTTAATAGAACTATTTTTCATTCTCATTCAATAGTAATATCAGAATCAATTATTTCTCATAATTGAGAAAAATCATCAATCAGATCTTTGGAAGTTTCAAGTTCTGTTTTTCAGAAAGTAAAAACATTTATTGTTCAATCTTCCATATAAGTTTCTAAAAACTCATATTTTAAAATTGAAGTATCAATTTTTCATTTAAATGTTATATTTCAAGAGAATTTTTTAAGTTTAGCAGTTGATTCTTTATTTTTAGGCATTTTTCTAATTATTATTTTCTAAAATCTTTAATAATTTTCATTCATCGTTTAATTTCACAATGTCTGTATATCATCAAAGTAAATTCTCTTTTTTTAGATCTCAAGCAAATATTTGGGGAACCGTCATCATTCAAGAAATTGAAACAATTTCTTGAAGTTTTCAAGCATCATTTGATACATCGATTTCTTCATACTCAAATCATAATGACTTAATTAAGCCTTTTGCCATATCACAATATGGACATACATCTTTTGAAACTATTTTAATCATTTTTATTTTTTATCTAATAAATTATTTTTCTTTTTTATTTTATCTTTTTTATTTGAAAATACAAAAAATAAAATACCCAAAATAAAAACAGGTCAAACTGATAATCACAAAAATTTTAGTAACTCCATTTTTTCTTATATTAAGATATTAAATTTTTATATAATAAGTAAAAAAACAACTTTTAATATAATATATATTATATAATTATCTAAATAAATCAAAATAAAAAGAAAGGCTCTATTTAGAGCCTTTCAAACTTAATAAAAAATACTTATTAAAACCATAATTAATTGCAAGGTGAAACAATAACAGTAGTTTTATCAGTGGAAATATTATATTGTTCTACATCATTCAAATCTGTTTCTTGAAAAACATTTGTAGGATAGTCCATAGAAATTTCTTATTGATTTTTTTTGTTAAAAATATAAAATAGATTTTAACCTCTAACCAAAATAATTATGTATAGTATAATATTTATTATATTTTTAGTTTTATCTTTTTATTCTTTCAATTTATTTTTAATATCTAATAATATAATTTTTCTTTTTGTAGCTTTTATATTTATTATACTGCTATCTTTTGTATTTACTAAATTATATAAAAAGAAAAAAAGTCTTTATTTTTCACTTTTATTTATAGTTTTATTTTTTCTATATATATTTGTTTATTCATACATACCTATAGATAACAATAAAAAAGATTTCTCAAAAAGTTTTTATTCCTCAGATAAATACAATAATTATGTTGTATGTTTAGAAAAAGAGTGTATTAATGATGATAATTTCAAAAAAGATATTGAATATATTAAGTATGCTATCTGAAAATCATCTAGTGTATCAAATATAATTAAGTTAAATTCAAATTTAAATAAATTTGAAAAAAAATTATCATCAACTTGATATAAATTAGATAATAAAATAGATTTTGATTATCCTACATTTGTAGATAATTTTTTAAATATTTTATACTTACAAAAAGTTTCTAACATTGATTTCAGAAATAATTTATTTTTTAACAAAGAGCAATATTTATCTTATCTGAATAAATTTTATTTATTTTCATATAATAATATTATTTCAAATAATGGAAATAAGATAAAAGAAAATACATACTTTGCTATTCCAAATAATCCATTTTATTATCTTGTAAATAGAAGATATGTGTACAACAGATTTTTTATTAATAACGATGTTATGAATTCAAATTATTTAATTATGGAAAGTATAAAAAATACTATAAATAATATAAACAAAAATAATTACAAAAAAATGAAATAAACTTCATTTTTTTGTAATTAAGGAACATCTTTCACTAAACTTCAAAATCAAATCATTACTCTACATTAAAATACTTAAACTCATCTGCTCAATAATAATCTGGCCAATTTTCACAATAATATTCATACATCCTGTTTACTCTATCTTGAGGTAATTCTTCAAATCACAAAGATTTTATTTCTTGCCTTATTTCTTTCTTTATTTTATCTAAATCTTTTTCATTAGGAACAACTCTCTCAAATTCAGCTAAATATCAATATCAACTATTCTTATCAACACATATAGTATAATCTTTATAGCTATACTCTTCCCTAGTTCTTGACCATTTAGAGCCATATGGAAATCAACTATCCAAGATAAGTTTATCTAATTCATCAATTGAAATATCCAAAAATGCTTCAAATTCTATTCTTCAGGTTCAATTTATACTATTTGTTTCATCAATTGATGCTTTTATAACAAATATCACTTTTTCATCAGCTTTTCTAGTTCTGACAGAAAAACTTTTTCACACTTTAATAATATGCTCAAGCTTTTTATATTCTTCTTCTTTTAATACAGATTTAAAGTTTTGTTTTAATTTCTCAAAATCACCATTATCAAAATAATGATTTAATTGAGAATTTTTTCAAATTAAAACTACATCTCAATTATCATTAAGAGACTTCATAAACAAATCTTTATTTTCTTCACTTTGTAACAATACTTTTACTTCTATTTCTATATTATTCATGATAATTCAATTAAAATATAATTATTATTAAAATCATCCAATATTAGCTATTTCTCATCTTAATAAAGGATGTGATTTATAATCAACTATTTCAAAATCCTCGTATTTAAAATCATCTATATTTTTTACTGAGTTGTTTATTTTCATTGTAGGGAAAGGAAAAGGCTCTCTAGTTAATTGTTCCTTAACTTGTTCAAAATGATTTGAGTAAATATGAACATCTCAAAAACTATGAACAAATTCTCATACTTCCAAACCTGTAACTTGAGCTACCATTTGTAAAAGTAAAGCATAACTTGCAATATTAAAAGGAACACCTAAAAATGAATCAGCACTTCTTTGATATAATCATAAATTTAATTTATTTCATTTAGTAACTGCAAATTGAAATGTAGTATGACAAAAAGGAGGAACTTCATTAGCATTATTAGCTGATGCCATAGCGTATATAAAATCAGGATTCCATCAAGATACAACATAAGATTTTCTAAAAGGTTTTTCTTTTAGTCATTTAATAACCCATGCTAATTGATCGATTTCTCTTCAATCAGAAGCTGGCCATCTTCTCCACATCTTTCAATAAACAACTTTCAAATCTCACCAATTTACAACAAAAGGATCATCTTCTGGAAGCTGTTTTAACTTATCAATAAAATCTTCTTGACTTAAATATTTCTTTCAAGCTTTTATTAATTCTTTTCTATATCTTTTATAAGACCATTCATCCCATATATGAACATTATTATCTACTAAATATTTTATATTTGTACTACCACTTAGAAACCATAAAAGTTCCACTATTATTCATCTTAAAAAAGTTTTTTTAGTTGTAATAAGAGGAAAACCCCTTGTTAAATCAAATCTTATTTGTCTTCAAAAAACAGACCTGATAAAAGGTGGTTTTTCTCCCTTCTCTTTATATTCATTTAAAACTTCTGGAGTAAAAAATAATTCTTTATCACTACCATTTTCAATTATATCTTGAAGTAAATCTAAATATTGGTACTCAGGATGTTTGTTTGTCATAATTTATATAAATTATATAATATTTTTATATTTATAAATCAAAATTATAGTTATAAAATCATCAAAATCAAAATGTTATTTATATTTCATTATCTTCAAATCACTCATCTTCTATAAGATTTTTGTTATTAAGAGCAAGAGTAGCTAACTCATCACATCTTTCATTTTCTTTATGCCCATTATGTCATTTAACCCAATTGAAACTTACATCATGTTTATCTAATAATAAAAGTAATTTTTCCCATAAATCAGAATTTAACGCTTTTTTATTTTTAGTTCTATACCAGTTATTAGATCTCCATTTTTCTGCCCATCATTTTTTTATTCAATTAATTGTGTATTGAGAATCTGTATAGACTTGAACTCTAGATTTTTGTTTTAGTTTAGATAATCAAACAATAACTCATGTTAATTCCATTCTATTATTTGTTGATTTTTTATACCCTTTTGAAAATTCTTTTTTAATTCATTTATAACTAAGTATTACTCAATAACCTCATCTTCATGGATTAGGAACAGCTCATCAATCTGAATACAATTCAACTTCAGGTAAATTAAGATTATCATTCATATATTTTTTATTTAGAACTTATTTTAATTTATAAAGAACTATACTTTAAAATTTTCTTCTCATCTTTTGTATCTTCAAGTCTCTTCATATAATCTTGTTGGAGTATTTGATATTTTTGAAAATAAAAGCTGAGCTATTTCCATTCAAGGTCTCAATATAATTGGCACTTTATTTAGATTTGCTAATTCAAAAGTAATATTAAGAAAATGTCATGGATTTATAAGTCAAGCTGTATTATGAACTATTAATCATAATCTTGCAAGAGAACTTTTTCAACTTAGTTGGATTAAATAATTATTAGATCAAAAGCATTCTTTTGATAGTCACAAAACTGTTTCTCAGGGATGCAATATAAACTGTTCTCAATCCTTTATGTTGATTTCATGATAATCAGGATATATTTTTTTGACAGGATCTATAAAAACAGATGAATTTCATTTTATAACTAAAAATTTATTTCACAACAATATATCATAACTAGTTTGTTGAAGTCTTTTTTCATCAAAATTAGATATTTTTATAGAACCATTTTGTACTTCTTTTTTAATTTCATTATCAGCTAAAAACATTTTTTTATATATTAATAAATATTCTTTAAAACAATATTTGTTTCTTCATTTTTAACTCATGCTATACAACTCATTAATTCTTCATCTCACAAAGGAAATCCTGGCTCTCATTTAAAATTTTTAATAATATTTTCTTTTCAAGATTCAATATTAAACATACAAGCTCAACATATTCAAATATTACAAGCTGAGTTAACTTCAATATTATTATCTTTTAATTGAGAAATAAGCTTTTTTCAGATATTTATTGGAAAAGATTTTAATATTTTATTATTTTTATCTTTTATAGTTATGTTTGCCATTAAATTATCTTAGTATTTATTATTTAAAAACTAATTAAAAAATTTTTTAATTCATAATATCACAAAATAAATTTTTCTATTAAACTTCAAACTGTGGATATAATATACCTGATTTCTTTTCTATTACAAAATCAGGCTTTTCATTAATCAAAACTTCTAATTCTCATTTTTCTAATCTATCTACATAATTATCTAATCATAGTGAAATGAATAATTCTCACATTTTCTTAGGGAAAAATGGATATAGGCTAAGTCATACTTGCCTTAATCATTCTGCTAAAACAAATAATACTTTTTTAGCCTCATTCTCGTCTGTTTTCATCAAAACCCAAGGTTCTTTTTCAGTAGTAAGTAAATTTAAACTATTTAAATATGAAAAACAGTGATCTAATGAATTTTTAATTTCTAATTTTTCAAAATCTTCTCTAAATAATCTTTTAAATTCTTTTAAATTAGAATCTGAGTTTCACTTATAATATAAAGAATTATTTAAATTTTTACACTTAAATTTTATTGAACCTTGAGGTTTTTCTAGTTTTCATCAAACCTTAATTGCCAATACAACAACCCTATTTAATAAATTTCATAAATTTTTAGAAAGCTTTGCATTATATTTTAATATCGCATTTTTTTTATCATAATTTCAATCAAATCATATACCAAATTCTCAAAGTAAAGATAAAGTAAGTAAATCTTTATTATACTTTTTTATATATTTAACTGGATCAATAACATTTCATAAACTTTTACTCATTTTTTGTCAATCAACCTTCAAAAATCAAGTTGATAATATTTTTTTAGGAAGATATAATTTATCAGAATCTAAATAATGAATAATATTATCTACTCATTTTTCTCATAAACCAAAGTAAGAAGCTAACATAGCTGGCCAATATATAGCATGAAATCTAATTATATCTTTTCAAACTACATGAATATCTGGAGGGAAAAAATCCCTCTCATCTTTAAAAGTTTCATTATTTTTGTCTCACGATTTACTATATCTACAAACAGTATAATAGTTAAATAATGCATCAAACCAAACGTAAGTTATATGGTCTTTATCAAAAGGCAAAGGAATTCAAAGTTTTGCATTTTCTCTACTTATAGAAAAATCTTCTAATCAGTCATATACAAAATCTTTAATCTTATTAAAAATAAAATGGGGTTCTAAAAAATCTGGGTTTTTATCATAAAATTCTTTTAACCAAGTTTCATACTTGGTTAATTTGAAAAAATAATTATTTTCCTTAATTTCTTCGGGTTCTTTTAAATGGTCAGGACAAACCATTTTTCATTCATAATCTATTAAATCCATTTTTTTCTTGAAAGCCTCACATCAATTACAATACATTCATTCATAAACTCATTTATATATATCTCAAGAATCATAACATTTTTGTAATACTTCAGAAACTAAATCAAAATGTCTTTTTTCTGTTGTTCTAATAAAGTCTGTATAATCTAACTCTAGCTCTTCCCAAATTTTTTTATGTTTCAAAGACATATCATCTAAAAAATCCATAGGTTTAATTCAAACTTTTTTAGCAGACTCAATTGTTTTTTGGCTATTCTCATCGATTCAAGTTGAAAATCTAACTTCATATCAAGATCCCCTTTTATATCTAGCAATTACATCAGCTAAAATAGAACTATAGGCATGTCAAATATGAGGTATTCAATTTCAATAATAAATCGGAGTTGTTATAAAGAAAGGTTTTTTCATAAAAAAATGATTAACAAAAAAAGTAATTTGTTAATCATAATAAAAAGATTTAATGATTTGTAAAGCAAAACTAAACATTTCTTTCCTCAATAATAAAATATTTATATTCTTTTAATTGTTTCCATTTTCAAAGGTAAGCTAACTTTGCCTGCTCTGACCAAGTTTCAATATACAAATTTGTTTTTACAATATTTGATTCATCTAATAACTCTTTTATTTCAAATTCATTCAGATTAGAAATATCTTTATAAGTTTTTATTCATTTACCATTCAATACTCTTTCTATTTCAGAATTAACTCATTTAATCTTTGTTAAATTATCTTTAGTAGAATATTTAGATTTGTTTGTAATTTTATAAGTATCTGATGAAATTATAGTCCTACCTAAATAAATTCACAAAAGAAACATTCATACAAGCAAACAATATTCTAAAAACTGTTCTCTATAAGTAAGAATTTTATATTCTCATTTTGATAATTCTGATAAATCATATATATCTAGACTAATATAAAGATATGATAATAAAAACCAAACTAACGATAAAAAAACCACAAAGTAAAAATTTATTCTATTCATAATGATATTTTAATATTTACAATAATTTATATTATTATAAAAAAATTAATATATTTGTCAATATGTATTGGTAAAATATATTACTAAATTATCAATATTACTAAAGATAATTTATAATTTACAAAATATTTAGAATTTCTTTTATCTCTAAAAAATATAAAATTATGGTTTAAAAGTATTTTTTTAAGATTTCTTTGATTTATATTCTTTTCAACATTTGATACAATAATTTGCTTCTTTAGCATTTTTTGTTTTACATCTTTTACAGGTTTTTTTTGTAAACCTATTTGGTCTTCATCTTTGCATTTCAAGTACATCCATAAAAACTAGTATAGTAACAGATGAAACAACAGCTAATAAAACTGGTCAGAGAAATATTAAAACAGATCATATAATTCTTCATATAGGTGTTATTGGATACATATCTCAATATCATACCGTTGTCATTGTCACAATTGCCCACCAAAGAGACTTAGGAATAGAAGAAAACATTTCAGGATTAGCCTTATTTTCTGCATGAAATATAAAAACAGAAATAATCGTTAATACTATAACAAACAATATAACAATACCTCTATACTCATTTTTATAATCTTTAAGAGCCCTTAAAAATCAGACAATAACAGGTAAATGTTTTGCTAACTTTAAAACTCTAAATACTCTCATTATTCTTAGTACCTTTAATACTTCAGCAGCTATAAAACTTGAAAATAATATTCATATAAAGAAAGGAAGAAAAGCTAATAAATCAATTATATTCAAAGGATATTTAACAAATTTAAACTTTTTTCTCGCTCTAGTAAAACGATACAAATATTCAACTAAAAAAACAGAAGATATAAAAAAATCTACCAAAAAAAGTTCTTTTTTATAAATTATTCAAATATCACCAAAGCTTTCTATTACTAATACTAAAACTGAAACAATAACTAAAAAAACTATTGTATTACTTAAAAAAACTCAAAGTCTATTATTTGGATCATCTAAAATATTTTCATAAACTCACTTATCATAATATAAAGTAAATCTATCCTCTATTTTTAAAAATAATCTTTTAAACATAATATATATAAATATTAGTTAGTATTTCTTTTTATTTTACCATTTATAACAAAAAAAACCAATTTTTTAGTCTTTACAAATACAAAAAAGTTTTTATTATTGTTAATAATTATTATTAATAATAATAAAGTCAAAAATGTGAATTGTTGAAGAATTAGAAAATAATATTGATATTGTAGAGTTAGTACAAAAGTATACTAATTTAAAAAAAGCATGAGTCAATTACAAGGCTATATGTCCTTTCCCTTGACACAATGAAAAAACACCTTCTTTTATGGTATCTCCTCCAAAACAAATCGCATACTGTTTCGGTTGTCATAAATGATGATGAGCGCTTAAATTTATAATGGATATTGAAAGTTGCGAATTTAAAGAAGCTCTTGAAATACTTTGAAATATGACTTGAATAAAGGTAAATACTAATTTCAAGCCAGAAAATACTGAAATGAAAAAAAGTATTTATTCTCTTTATAAATCAGCTGTTAATTACTACAAGAATGCTCTTAAAAATTACCCAGATATAAAAAAATACTTGTTTGAAAGGTGATTGAACCAAGAAACAATAGATAAATTCAATTTCTGATATTCTGATAGTTGAATAGAATTGTATAATTATTTAAAAAATAAATGATTTGATGATAAATTAATAAAAACTTCAAATATTTTTGTTGATGAAAATCTAAAAAAAGATAAATTTATTAATAGAATAATATTCCCTATACAAAATCTTAGGTGAGACTTTGTAGCTTTCACAGCAAGAATAATATGAAAATGAGAGCCAAAGTATTTAAATTCTCCAGCAAGTGATATTTATGATAAATCTAGCATTTTATACTGACTTTATAATTGAAGAACAAGTATAACAAAAAAAGATTATGTAATAATTACTGAGTGACAAATGGACACAATTGCTTTACACTCAGCTTGATTTGAAAATACTGTAGCTGTATCTTGAACTGCACTTACTGATAAACATTTAGTTATATTAAAAAGATTAACTCACAAAATTTTTCTATGTTTTGACAATGATAAAGCTTGACAAAATGCGACTAAATTAAGTCTTGAAAATCTAAAAAATAAGTGATTTGAGGTTAAAATAATAATACTTGAATGATGAAAAGATCCAGATGAAATAATTAAATCAGGACAAGACTTTTCTGAATTAATAAAAAAGGCTGTTACACCTATTTGATATTATATAAAAAACAGTAATTTTAATATAAATAGTATTGAAGAAAAAAAGAAATTACTAGCAGAATTATTAGAAATAATAAAAAGTTATTCCGAGGCAATTGAAAAAGATTTTTATTTAAAAGAAATATCTAAATTACTTGATATAAATGAAAGTATTGTATATGATTATTTTAGAAGAATAAAGTTTAAATCAAAAAATGAAAAAGAAGAAAAAGTTAAGAATTATTCAAGTGAAGATTTTGCAATTTGATACATAATAATAAATAAAGATTATCAAAATTTTTTTAAAGAAAATATCATTTTTTTAGATTATATCAGTCATAATCTAAAAAAAGCTATAAAAGATATAAAATCTTTTTTAGAAGAAATTCCCCTAAATCAAAAAGAAGTATACAGATGACTATCCCTTGAAATTGAAGAATCTGAGAAACTAAAAACCAAAGAAAATATTGAAAATATTTTAAAAAAACTTGTAAAAAAAATAAATTCAGATATTTACAAAAAAGTAGTTATCAAACTAAAAGAAAGAATGAGTTCTTGAGATAATGAAGCACTTAAAGAGTATAGTAAAATATTAAAAATAGCCAAAAAAAATGGAATTAAATAGTACAAATCAAACAATTTAATTTTAAATTTGCAGTAAGATTTTTATATAAAAAATTAGGGTTAATCTAATATTTACTTCAAATTAACTCATAACCTGATATGATTTTTTCTTATATAATTTTCTATAATACCAATAATTATATTAATAGTCTGAGGTAAAAACATAAGTTCATAATAGATTAAATTTCATTTTCTCAAAAACATATTTTCTGTTGCTTTATTTATTCAAGATTTACCTTTTATTTCTTTTATGTCATCCTGCTTATAAATATAAGACCCTTTTATTTCTAAAGCCTCATAACTAGATTTATTTGAGAGTAGTCATTTATGTTTCTTAAATCAACTAATATTATTCCAATCAAAGAAATAATTTCAACTATAAGTAATTCAATCCATAGAAATCTCTAATATAGGTCTTTTATTTTTATATGATGGAACATATTCACCAATTCACCATATTCCAGATGTAGATTTTATTCATAACTTATTAATATCTATTCACCATATTTTATCAACAAAAACAAATTCTTTATTTGGATATATTAAGATTTTGTCTTTCTTTTCTTCTATATATTTTAAATTTTTCTTATACTTTTCAAGTACTTCTTTTACTATTTCTTTTTCTTCCTTTTTTCCTATATAATCTCAATTTTCAAGTTCTTGTATATTTCTTTTTACATTTTCTGAACTATAAATTTTTTTCTCAACTTTTGAAGTTATATCATCATAATCTTTCAATTTATTTTTAAGAAAAATATTTAGAAACCATAAAACAACCGTCAAGGGAAGAAATTCGACTCAAAATAAAAAGTAAGATGTAATTAGAACAATTATTAATATAACTATTGAAATAGGATTTATAACCATTTTTTTTTAACTTTTTAATTTATTAGCTAATTTTCTAATTATTTCATCATTTACAATATCACCATCAACTGAAGAAATATATCAAGGATAAGTCTCAAAGAAAGGTGTCGTATTATTTGAAGATTCAACAGCTTTCCAATTTCAGTCTTTTAAAAATTCTGTTCAATGCATTGGATAAAGTTTTATATGAGCATGATTAATTCATGTTCATTCCATAACCAAACCAACCCTTCATACATCATCAAATTTATCTGTTAATATTTTTGCAACTTTCTTTGCCGCAACTATAAATTTTTGTAAATAATCATCAGCTAATGATAATACATCACTAGATAAATGTTTTTTAGGGATAACAACTGTTACTCACTCAGTATTAGGAAATATAGTTAAAAAAGCCATAAATTCATCATCTTCCCAAAAAATTCAAGGGGTTTTTATATTTCCAGAAACAAAGTTACAAAAAAGGCAATCTTTATCATATTCTTTCTTTTCCATAATAATATTTATTATTTATTAAAATATTCACTACACGCATAAGCACTACTCCAGGCCCATTGAAGATTATAACCTCAAGTTTTTCAAGTAATATCTACTACTTCTCATATAAAAAATAATCACAAACTTTTTTTAACTTGCATATATTTATCAAGCTCATTAATATCAATTCATCATCAAGTAATCTTTGCTTCCTTCCAAGTTCTCCAATCCTGTAATCAAAATTCTATTGGTTTCTCATTATCAATTTCAGTTTTAAAAAATCAATAAATTTTTTTGGTAGCATTCTCTTTATTTATATTAAGATTAACTGAAATATTTTCAAGAATATATTTTATTTTATCTTGTTCAGTCTCAATGTTTTTAGCATTCAAATACTCTCACAAAGCAACTGAAGCATTAAAAATTATAGGTCAACTGATTCAAAAATGAGTAAATAACATAGGTCAAGCTTCTTTATATACCTCTCTATTTTTATCAAAAATAGTCATTCAAAGATTTATTGAACTACCAGATAAAAAGCTAAAATCTTTTTTTGAAATCAAAGCACATAATCATCTATGTGGAGAAATAACTTTTATTCATAGTTTATTTGCAAAATCATATCAATCCCCTGTTGTTCACACTTGAAAAAAACTTTTTCATCAACAAGAAAACACGACATTTTTTGATTTAATTTTTTCTCAAGAAATAAGTATAACTTCGTAAAAATCTTTATGTTTTACTATTTCTTTGACTCAACTATTACATCTCAACTTTGTATTATTTTTTTTTGATTTATCTAATAAAAGATTAAGTAATTCCCTACTATCTCAACTTTTGAGTATTAATCTTCCTCTATCTTCTTCTACAATCTCAATTCAAGACTCTTCAAAAAAATTAATAATATCCCAATTAGTATACCTTGAAAAAATACTCTTTAATGATTTTTTGTTTTGTCAGAAATAATCTAACTCGGGCTCAATATTCATATTTGAAACATTTGCTCTTTCTCATCATGATAATAATACTTTAGTTCATGGACTTGGATTTTTTTCTAAAATTAACTTACTCAAACTTTGTGGTAATTGTATAGTTAAAAAAAGTCATGCTGCTCATGCTCAAATAATTAAAATATCTACCATACTATATTTTTATAAATTAAAATTTATTTTTTTATTATTATTCATTTATTTCTTTAAAAATCAACAAATTCTATAATTTTGGAAATATAAATATCAACAATTTTTATTAATACTTGACATATTTACATTATATGTGATAAAATATCTGTACATATTTATATTTTTAAAACAACTAAATATATGTTACCAATAAAAAACTTAGTAATACTCATAAAAAATAACTTAAAAATTGTAGTAACAATATTTACAATATTCTGCTTATGAATATGAGCTTTTGGATATAATTCTATAAAAAAAGATAATAAAAAAGAAATTCCTCAAGAAAATACAACTTCTATAATAGTGAAAAAAAATAATATAGAAAAGAAATTAGTAAAAAATAATAGCGCTAAAGAAATTAAAAATATAAAAAAACTAGAAAAAAAAGAAGCTGAGAAAATTATAAAATTAACAAAAAAAGAAAAAAAAGAGTTAATATTAAGAAATTACTTTAAAAAGAAAAATAAAGAAATAGAATTAAACTCTGCACCTGAAAAAACTGAAACGGAAATTAAAATGTTAGAAAAGAAATATACATGAAAAAATATTAAAAACAATACTAATAAAAAAGAAAATATTCAAAAAAATATAGTAGAAAAAAGTAGTAAAAATAATGAAAACAAAGAAAACAAAGTTAAAGAAACTAAAAAAAGAAAAAGTAATCTTATAGATAAACAAAAAGATTTAAACAAGAAAGATGTTTTAAGCTCTCCCCCTAAATCTACTAACAAAGTAGTTGTTCAGCCTAAACCTGCTCCAAAGCTTAAACATGCTTATGGATCTAAAACTGCTCCTAAATCTAAACCAAATCCTGAACCTAAACCAACTCCTGAACCTAAAACTGCTCCTGAACCTAAAACTGCTCCTGAACCTAAAACTGCTCCTGAACCTAAACCAACTCCTGAACCTAAAGGTGCTCCTGAACCTAAACCAACTCCTGAACCTAAACCAACTCCTGAACCTAAAGGTGCTCCTGAGCCTAAACCAACTCCTGAACCTAAACCAACTCCTGAACCTAAAGGTGCTCCTAAACCTAAAACTGCTCCTGAGCCTAAAACTGCTCCTGAGCCTAAAAATAATAATCAAATAGAAATACAAGGTTGGTTATATCCTGATAACAATGTGAAATGAATTGATAAAGCAAGACTTTATAAACCTAAAGTAATAAAAGCAGAATTTCATAGAATAAATAATAATTGAGAACTAGTTTTAATGAAAGAAGAAGAATGGTGATACGGATGATATAGTGATAAAAATATTAAAATATTAAAAAATACTTGAAGTGATATATATACAACTCTTAGTTGACTAAAACCATCTGTAACAGCACTTTCTAAAGATTATCAGAAAATAATAAATGTTAGTAAAAAATTATCAACTTTTGTGGTAAATAATAATATTTCGTGAGTTGATGTAGATATAGAAGAATTCTGAGCTTGGACTCAGTGAGAGAAAGAAGCTTATTTATCCTTTATATATGAACTTTGAATAAAACTTCACAAGAATAGCAAAAAACTAATTGTTAATCTTCCTGCTGTTACATCAGAGTCAGAAGCTAATTGGTATAAGCTAAAATATGATGATTTTAACACAACTTGAGAAAAAGGACTATCAAATATAGTAGATTATTACTCTATAATGTCATATGACTATATGTTTGATTATGGAGTGGGAACTCCTGTTCAACCACTAGACTGGTTATGAAAAAGTATTGAATATACTAAAAGTAAATTTGATACTAATAAAATAATTATGTGAATAAATGCTTATTGATACAAAGGAACAAACTGAGAATATACACCTACAAATATAACTTACGAACAAGCATCAAAAATTAATAATTTTAATACGGCCCAAAGAGACAATTCAAGTTGAGAAATGTATTGGAATAATTGAAATAAACATTATAGGTATGTCGATGTAGAATGAATGAACATAAAAAAAGATTACATTTTATCAAAATGAATAAACAAAATTTCTGTATGGCATTTATGATGAAATAAATGGTTTTATTAAAAAATAAGAAGTTAGATATTAAATCTAACTTCTTATTTCTAATTGGTAATTATTTTCATAAAACCTCCTTTATTTTTTCAAGTGAAATTCTAGATAAAACTTCATTTATTTTTTTTCTTTCTTCAATAGGTCTTTCATTAATTTTAGCACTAAGAATTTTTAGAAATTTAGCCGAACTTTTAGGCTCTTTAATATAGATAGAAATTAAAATAACAGCTTCTTCAAATATATCTTCAGATCCCTTTTCTAAACACTCATCAACAACTGCTAGAAAACTAGTTGCCTGTCTAATTAAACTCTTCATTTCTAAATATTCATTGAATTCTTTCACTAATGAGGAACATTCTTTCAGAACTTTTTCCATTTTTCTCAACTTCTCTTCTGAAAGTTGTTTAACAATTTCATTACTAATATATTTAAAAAATTGTAATCTTACTTCATTAGATAATCCCTCTATTTGAGCAAATTTATGAATGGCTTGGATAGATATAATCAAATCTAATTTATTATTTTTACCAATATCTCACTCAAAATCTTTTTCAAGACAAATACTAACACCCTTAATTAAATTAATTGCTCTTATTTGAAATAATTTTCTAGTTTCTTCTGAAATCCCATTATTTATAACTGAATGTACAGAATCTTTTACGTGACTTTCTGTATTACTATTATTTCATAATTTTAAAGGTCTTTTTCTAAATTCATTAAGATCTACTATATTATTTTCTTTATCCATATTTATTAAATATAAGAAATTAAATTATTTTCGCTTTTAGTTATAAGATTTTTTTAATAAATGTCAAGATTATTTTATCCTAATAATTTGAAAAATATTAAATTTAAATCTATTTTTTATTTATATTATCTAAGGCTCTCAATCTTTTTAATACTGTAGGATGAGAATAATAAAAAAATTCATATGCCGGATGAGGTCTTAAATTACTTAAATTATTTCTTGAAAGTTTTATTAATGCAGATTTAAGTTTTTTTGGTTTATAATTAATTCATGCAAACTCATCAGCTTCGTATTCATTTTTTCTAGATAAAATATTTCATATCAATCAAAGTATTATTGAAATAGGTGTAAATAAAATTCAAAAAGCTAATATTCACACTGCGAAACTTGATTCTTTTGCTCATAAAGCTTGAGAGAATGAATCAATACTCAATGTTAAACTCAAAATATATAACATTAATCAGGTTTGAATTATTGAAAAAATAAGCATTTGTAATGTATGCTTTCTTTTATAATGTCAAATTTCATGAGCCAAAACTCAAACTAATTCTTCAACTTCAAGATCTTTTATAAGAGTATCATATAAAACTATTCTTTTTTTAGGTCATAATCATGAAAAATAAGCATTAGCTTTTGAACTTCTTTTACTTCAATCAATTACAAATATATTGTCTAATTTAAATCAAACTTTTGTTGCAAACTCTTCAATAGCTTTTCTTAATTCTCAATCTTCTAATGGAGTTTGTTTGTTAAATATCGGAACTATAATACTAGAATAAAACATCATAAAGAATAAGCTAAATATTGTCATAACTAGCCAAGTCCATAACCAAAAGGTTTGAGGTACTATTAAATATATCCAAACTATTAAAGATATTAAAATTCATCAAATTAGAAAAGTTAAAACTAAACTTTTAATTGTATCTAAAAAAAATAATTTTTTAGTCATTTTATTAAATCAAAATTTATCTTCAATAACAAATGTTGAATAATATGAAAGAGGTAAAGAAATTAAAGTTTGTAGAATTGAAATCATTCAAAAGAAGTAAAGTGTTCTTAAAATATCATTAGCCGTCCATGTACTAAGCATATTATAAAGCCATCAGAAACCTCAAAATAACAATACTAATAATATTATAACAAAACTAAATACACTAGAATATAATCAAAAAACATACTTTGTTTTTTCATATTTCATAGATTTTTTGTATTTATCTTCATCATAAATATCTTTTAACTCCTTAGGAAGATTTGTAGTCCAATTTTTAGTATTCAAATATCATATATATTTTGTAAGAAGAAACTCAAAAATTGTAAATCATATAATTATATATAATATAAATTCTTTTGAAAGAATAGAACTTCAACCAGAGCAAAAATCTAGTCAATTTGTTAAACCAGTTGTGTCTCAAATACAAGCATTTGTAATTTGACTAAAAAGAAAAAATACAATAAATCAGTAAATAAATTTTTTCATTTATCTTTATTTAATTTTAAATTAAGTGATATTTAGTTTATATAAAAACATTAAAAAAGCTAATTTTTAAACATAAATTTTGATTTTTTTCTCAAAGCTATCATAAGAAAAATCCTTTGCTCTATTCTCACAATCATTTCTCATACTTAAACATTTCTCTGGTGTTAAATATTTTATAGCTTTTATTATATCTTCAACTTTTCATCATTCATCAATTAGTATACCTGTTTTTTTATCAATAATAGTTTCTTTAAGTCATCATTCATTCACTCCTAATACAGGTTTTCAAGCTGCCATGGATTCAATAGGGACCATTCAAAAGTCTTCATCAATCGGTATGCAAATTCAAGCTATACTTTCTCATATATATTCATTAAAACCTTTATTTCATGGACAAGTTACGAATTCTATATTTTTACAATTTTTTCATATTTCAAATATTTCTTCTTTTTGTGGATCATTAATTCAATATATTACAATCAACTTTTTATCGGGCATTTGCTTAAAAGCTTTAACTATATTATCTATTCTTTTAGCAGTAGAAAGCCTTGAAACACTTATATAATAATCTTTTTGTGAAATCCATTTAAAATCTTCTAATTTTACTGGAGGATACAAAACTTCTGAATCCAAACCTAAAAAATTCTTTATTCTTTTTTTAGTATTTATTGAGTTTGTTAAAATTAAATCAATATTATTTAAATCTCTTTCATATAAATATTTAAATATAAAAAATCATATTTTGAAAAATATCTTAGAATAAAAAGGAACTTTAGATAAATAAATATGGTTTAAATCATATAAATATCTTGGTGGAGTATGACAATAATATATTTTCTTTGAAGTTTTTTTTGTATTTCTAACTGCACTTATACAGTCTCAAGAAAATATTACTGTTTCATATTCTTTTAAGAATTTGGTTTTAAACAAAAAAGCCCGCTTTAATTTTATGTGTCTAAATCATTTTTTAAAAATTTCTGAGCTAAGTTCTATCATTTTTCATCTAAATCATTCTTCTCTCAAATCAAAACTTCACTTACTAAAAAATCAAGATGCTATATCAGCATCAAGAGTCTTAGCCATCATTAAAATAAGCCTCTCTCATCATCATTTATATAAAAATGTATCATGAAGAATAATTGTTTTTCTTTTTTTATTATCTAATGATGAATATATTTTCATAATTATTTCTTTAGTTCTAAATAATTAATTTTTATATCTTGTCACCTAAAAATTTGTTCAAATTCTGTAATCTTATCTTGTTTATACAAATTATCTTTTTCATAATCATTTGATTTGATAACTATTTTCCAAGAAGTACCTAATAACTGTGATAAAACAAAATCAAAATATCAAATATTATCTGTTTTAAAAATAAGTTTTCAACCTTTTTTTGTTATTTGATATAAATCATTTAAAAAACTTTTTTGTAATAATCTATTTTTTGACTGCCTTTCTTTTTTGTCCCAAGGGTCTGGGAAAAATATATATGTTTTTGAAATTTCATTTTCTCAAAATATATCTTTTATTTTTTCTCAATACTCTTTTAGTAAAACAAAGTTATCTACTTTTCTATCCTCTTTTCCAAAAACTTTTATTTGAGAGTTATCATTGTTTTTTGTATTTCAAATAGTTTTTTCTGCAGTTTTATAAAGTCTTTTATATCGTATCTCCATTCATATAAAATTATGATTTTGATTATCTCTAACTTCACTACTAAAGAAATTTCATAAACCAGTTCAAATTTCAAGAATTATATTATTATTATTACAAAAATAGTCTTTCCATCTTCATTTATATCAAGAAATCAAATCTTTATCAACAAAAATCTTAGGATGAACCTTAACTTTTTCTATATATGGATTATTTATCATTTTATTATATTTTTTCTAAACTACTTCATTCTCTAGTGTCAATAATTTTATATCAAGCATCATTTATTTTTCATCTTATTTTATCGGCATTAACAAAATCTTTTTCTTTTTTTAATTTATTTCTTTCTTCTAATAATGCTAATAATTCTTTTGGGATTTTTTCATCCTCTTCATCAAAAAAAGAAAAATCTATTACTCACAAAACTTGATCAAAAGTCCTATACATATCAACAATAGCTAATATATCTTCATGACTAAAGTCATTATCTCTCATTATCAAATTAATTTTCTTTTGAAAACCAAATATTACTGCCAATGCTCAAGGTAGATTAAAATCATCTTCTATACACTTTATATAATCAGAAATTACTATTTGTAAATATTCTCTGAAATCTTTTGAAATTCATTTATTTTTGATTTTCTTTGAAAGGTATTTTTTTAAATTTTTTAAAGTTTCATCTATTCATTCTAGTGTATTACTTGCTTGTAATAATTTATCAAAACTAAAGTCAATACTATCTCTATATTTTCAATTAATAAAAATAAATCTAGTAGCTCTATATAACATTTTTTTAGTGCTGACTTTGATTTTTCACTTGTCAAAAAGTTTCTCTAAATCTTCTAATGTGTAAAAATTTCATTTTGATTTAGCCATTTTCTGTCAATTAACAGTTAAATGTCAATGATGTATCCAATATTTAGAAAATTCTTTTCTCGTACAAGCCTCAGTTTGAGCTACTTCATTTTGATGGTGAGGAAACAAATTATCTATTCAACCAGTATGTAAATCTATTTGTTGTCAAAAATGTTTCATATTACAAGCACTACATTCTATATGCCATCAAGGTCTTCATTTAAGTTTTATTTTTTTACCACCTATTTCAAATTCTTCTTCCCAGAAATTTTCTCAATCTTCTTTCTTCCAAGCTTTCCAAAGTGCAAAATCACTAGCTTGATCCTTATCATACTCATCATTGTCTATCCTTGCACCAGATATCATTCAACTCATATCTAAATTGGCAAGTTTTCAGTATTTAGGAAACTTTGATACTTTGAAATATATGCTATTATCGTCCGATATATAAGCAAATCATCTTCTAAGCATTGTATTAATCATTCTTACCATTTCGGGGATTACTGTAGAAATTGGGACTATATTATTTGCCCTTACAATATTTAATTTATCAATATCTTTTAAAAATATCTTAGTAAATTTTTCAGTGAAATCTTTTAAACTTTCTCATACCTTTTGACTATCTCTAATAGTTTTATCATCAATATCAGTTAAATTCATCAAAACATTTACATTAAATCAAAGATACCTCATTATTCTAACTACAACATCATTTCAAACATAAGTTTTTAAATTTCAAATATGAGCATAATTATAAACTGTTGGTCAACAATGGTAAACCTTTACTTCATTTTGTTTAAGTGGTTTAAATTCAAGTTTTTCTTTAGTATTTGGATTATATATTTTTAACATTATTTCTTATTATTAGATTTATTATCTTTCCTTTTTTGATTTTTTAATCAAGCTTTAATTTTCTCTAGTACTAATTTAGAAGCTAATGAAGGATTCACTTTCTTATGTAAATCTTTATCAACATAAATTATTGGTCATTCTTCACAATTTCAAGTACACATACAATTCTCAATAATAAGATTATCATAATTATAAAAATCCTTATCAGATTTTAGTCTTTTTATTATATATTCACTATACTTACTAGAGCATGATTTACCCGTACAAACCTGTATCTTCACTTTTATTTTTATTAGAAAAATATATGTTAAAAATATACTTATTTTTTCAAAAAAGTCTAAAAATTATTTGATTATTATTTTTTTTCTATATAATTGGCTAGCTATTAAATAAATTGTTTAATACCAAAAAATTAATGCCGGGCTAGCTCAGGGGTAGAGCAGAGGACTGAAAATCCTTGTGTCGCAAGTTCAAATCTCGCGCTCGGCACCATTTTTAATAAAATCCTCCTCTAAAATAAAATTAAATTTTATAAAGTTAGATATTCATATTAATATCTAACTTTTATTTTAAGGAACATCTGAAAAACTCATAAATAACTTAAAAGAGAGAAAAGTTAAACTAATTTTCTCTCTTTTAACTATAAAAACTATATATTTTTATAATTAAATCAAAATTTTTGTTATTAAAAAGAAAATATGATAAAATATTTTTGATAAATTTAATTAAAAAATATATAAATGGAACAAAGTTTTTTATTCAATTCAGCCTCACTTGTATTTTTACTAATTATATCTAGTATAACTTATATATTTAGTAAAAAAATAAATTTCCCATATACAATTTTGTTAGTATTAATATGACTTATATTAATACCTCTTTCCAAAATATCTTTTTTATGATTTATAAATGATTTTTCACTTAATCCAAATATATTATTTTTTGTTTTTCTTCCCTTACTTTTATTTGAAGCATGATATAATATAAATATAAGAGAGCTAAAAAATAATTGGATAATGATTTCTATTTTATCAATATTCTGAGTTATATTATCATCTTTGTTAATTTGATTTTCTTTATTTTTAGGACTAAATCTAGTATGATTTAATATTGATTTTTTAATATGTTTGTTATTTTGAAGTTTAATATCTGCAACTGATCCAGTAACAGTAATAGCTATATTTAAATGACTTTGAGCTCCCAAAAGGCTTACTTTAATATTTGAATGAGAAAGCTTATTTAATGACGGAACAGCAGTTGCACTTTTTATGATAGTATTAACTATGATAATGAATTGATGAGAAGTAGATAGTTTAGACGTAATTCAATGAATTTTCTCATTTTTCACAATGATATTTTGATGAATAATTATATGATGAACTTGATGATATTTATTTTCAAAACTTTTATGACATATTAAATATAATGAAGAAGCTGAAATAACAATTGCTCTTTTGTCATCATATACTGTTTTTATAGTTGCAGAATATTTTTCTCATCATTTCTCATTTTTGCCAATATCTTGAATAATAGCAACAGTAGTATCAAGTATAACTATATGAAATTACTGAAAATACAAGATAACTCCGAAATCAGAAGATCATATGAATAAATTTCTGATATTTTTTACTTTTGTAATAAATTCTCTTGTTTTTATATTGATGTGATTAACATTAGATAGTATTGAGGCAATTTTTCTAGACTTTACAATCCCAATAATTATAGCAATATTAGTTTTATTATTAGCAAGATTCTTAACTGTTTATTTATCAATATGAATAGTAAATAGTTTCAAATTAGAAGAAAGAGTCCCAGAAAAATGGAAATCAATCTTATTTTGGTGATGATTAAAATGAGTACTGGCAATAATGCTTGTAATGATGATACCTTCTGAGTGAAATGCATGATTTGAAAAGATTCTTGAATTTGAGAATAATATAGGGTGGACATACAGTTATCATTTTAAAGACTTTTTAACAATAATAACTATATCTAGTATAATGTTTAGTTTATTTGTCAAAGCACCAACGATATCTTATTTGATGAGAAGAATTGGGATTTGAAAGGTGGAAGTATTTGAAAAGGTTGAAGAAGAAGAATGGAAAATAATCGCAAATTTAAAAATTATTGAAAAGTTGGTAAAATTCTATAAAAATAATTTCTTAGATAAAAAAGAATATTTAAAGCTAAAAAATAAGTATAAGAATGATACAAAAAAAAGTGTCAGGAAAATTAAAGAAATATTAAGAAACAAAGAAGATGATCTTGAGATATTTATAAAAAGAATTATCTATAAATATGCCTTATGAATAGAAAAACAATACTTAAAAAAACTTTTTTTCTATAAAAAAATTGAAGAAAAGAATTTTTTAACAATGCTTAATGATATTGAATTAAAAATCCAATCTATAAATAATAGATTAAAAAACAAATGAGAAGAAGAAAAGGAAAAACCATGTTTTTTAAGAAAAATGCTACTATTAAATACTAAATTTAATATTTATGATATATATATAATAAATAGAACTAAATATACTATTTGAAAAAAAGTAATTAGAGATTTAAAAAGTATTCCAAATGAAAAATCTATATTTGATGAAAAACTGCTTAAATATGTTATATGAATTTATGAATATTCTTGTGATTTAGCAAATAAAAAAAGAGTTGAAATAAAGGAAAAAAATCCTATAGAGATTTGACTACTAGAAAAAAATATATTAAATAAAACATTTTTAAAAGTAGAAGAAAAACTTTTAAAAGATCTTAATAATAAAGAAATTATACCTGTAAAGTTCTATAATAATCTAATTTGAGATTTAAACAAAGAATTATATAGTAATAGTAAACCTAGCCACCTTTCCTAGTCTCGCAAAAGTTCACAACTATTTGAGTTATATCACTTTTCTTTTATTAAAGTTTTTATTTTATCAATCCTACTTTTAGTTATTGGATGTGAACTAGCAAAGCTACTTACATTATCTAGTAAAGAATTATTATTTTCAAAGAAATCTAAACTACATCAAACATCTAAAGAATAATTATAAACAAAATCTATAGCTTTTTTATCAGCAGAATATTCTATATTTTTAGAATAGATATTAGTTATCCCATTTACAGAATAACCTATATCATCATTTATTCACAACACTATTAATAATATTTTAATAGGAAAATCTGAAAAGATTTTTTTTAAGACATCTCTATTCTCTAAATGAGCTACTTCATGTCAAACAATAAATAAAAGAGAATTTTTATGTTCTATATTATTATATAAAGATTCTGAGATAATTATTTTAGCTCATGGCAAAGTATATGCATTCTCCTCTCATAGATTTGCCACATAAATATCATACTTAAAATCACTTCATAATATACCTCTTAACTGCTTAGTTAAATCATTATTAATTTTAAATTCTGATAAAAAACTATCTCAAAACCATTTTTTTTCAGTTTCTATAGATATATAGTTTACCAATATATTTCAAATTATTATCAAAAATACATAGAGTGTAATAATAATTAGTAGAAACATTGATATTAATTTAATTCAAGATTTTATTAATGGCTCTCTTGAGATATTATAATTCTCAGAAATTTCTTTTACTACTATTTTCATGTTTAATATTTATTTATATAGCTTTATAATAACAAAAAAGACTAAAAATAAAAATTTATTTTTAGTCTTTTTTGGCTTTTTGTTTATAACATTTTTGTAGCAGTAGCATAAGCTAATACTTCTATACTTCAAACATTTCATTTAGTTCATTTAGAAATACTTGAGGTTTCTAATCTAAGATTAATTAAACAATTATATCATAAGTTTTTAGCTTGTTTTTTTACTCTTATTATAGCCTCCCTTCTAGCTCTATCTAAAAGTGTTTCATAAACAACTATTTTTCATCAAAAAAAATTTATAAATCCAGCAACGAATTTTTTAAAAAAATCTATTGAAATAACAACATTTCAATTTAATAACTTTGTTCATTCTAGTTGAATTTCTTTTGCATCTCTTTTTGATAAAATAACTATATTTTTTAGTTCATTTTCATCTATTTTTATTCTTTTATAATGCTTCTTTTCCAAATAAGTTCAAAAACCATATCAAAGAAAAAGCAATAAAAGTAGGTATATTAAATCAAACATAATTTCTTGTTAACAAATAATATATTTATGCTTCTTTCTCTAATTTGACAGCAGTTCAATAAATATATACCTCCGATGCACCAGCAGATACTGAAGATGTTGAAAATCTAATATTTAATACTGCATTAGCTCATAGTTCTTCTGCTTGTTTAACTAATCTTTTCATTGATTCATCTCTTGATTCATCAAGTAACTCAGTATATCATTTTAATTCTCAACCAAATATATTTTTTAATCATGCCATAAAATCTCTTCATACGTGTTTAGCTCTAACTGTACTACCATTAACTAATCAATAATGTTCTACAACTTTTGTTCAAGGAACATATTCCATATTTGAAAGTATCATATCTTTATAAAAATTATTAAATAAATATTTGTGGGCAACAAAATATTAACATAAAAAATTAAATATGCAATTAATTTTATATCTTAATCCTTCCAAACTTTTAATTTCTCTACAAAATTTTTATCTGAGTTCAAAAGCTTTTTAGTTTCTTTTTTATATTTAGCAAAATTTGCTCAAGTCTCTGTAATTACTTTTTCTAAAGTATATTCATTAAACTTAATTATTTTATCAAAATGTTCATCATTACTCTTTTTAAAAGATTCAAATGACTTAGTATAATTTTCAGATAATTTTGATAATAATTCTGATTGACCATCATACAAAGTGGATTTTAAACGAACAATCTCTTTATCAAGCTGAATATTTTTTTTATTTAGCATATAATTTTGACCATCATAAACTAAAAAAACAAAAACAGCATACAAAACCAAAAATATAGAGCTAAACAAAAAAACTGGGATATTAAGTAATGTTGCTCAAAAAATATTAATTTCTTGTGAAGTTCATAACAAATCTATATTAACTAGCATTAAAGCTAAATAAATAAATATTGGAAATAATAATAAAGTTTTCATATTTTTATCTCTTTATATTATTAAAATAATACAAAAAGTATTATATAGTAAAGATATAAAAAACACAAATAAAAAAAATAAGAAAAATAAATATTTTTCTTATTTTTTTTTAAGCATTTTCTTCAGAACTAACTTCTTTCATACTTAATTGAATTTTTCAAGCTTCAAGGTCTATTCAAGTAATTTTTACTTTTATTTTTTGTCATACTTCAACTTCATCTGCAGGATTAGATATATATTTATCTGCTATTTGAGATACATGAACTAAACCATCTTTTTTTACTCCTATATCTACAAATATTCAAAAATCTAAAATATTCTTTACTGTTCCTTCTACTACTTGACCTACCTCTAAGTCGGAAATGTTACTTGCTTCCATTTTATATTATTATTATTACTAAAACATGAACTAATTTTGATATAATATCTACTTAAGTCCTATTTTAAGATTATAAGTAAATAAGATAATATGCAAATAAAAAATAAAAAAAAGTCATAAAAAGTATTATCTGTACTAGAAAATAGCTAGCAGTTTCTAAAATAGTTGGCTCTGCATAAAAAGAAGAACGAGAATTAAATAAGCTTAAGAAACATCTAAAAAACTCCAAATCTAGAAAAAAATTATAAACCCTTCATACTTAATTGAATTTTTCAAGTATCCAAATCAATTTTTGTAATTTTAACTTTTACTTTTTCTCAAACCTCAACTTCATCCATAGGATTAGATATATATTTATCTGCTATTTGAGATACATGGACTAATCAATCATTTTTAACTCATATATCTACAAAAACACCAAATTGTAAAACATTTCTAACAACTCAATTTAAAACCTGTCATTCTGATAAATCTTCCATTTCTAATTTTCAAGTTACTTCAGAAACTCAATTAACTCTAACTTCTTTTCAAATATTATTAAGTGAATCAATAATAAAATCTATAGTAGTCATATTAACATCTGGATATAACTTTTTTAATTCATCAAGCTTAGTTTCATAAAGAGTAATATTATCTAAGTTTGAATTTTCTATATATTCAGCCAAAGCATATTGTTCAGGATGAATATCAGTATTATCATACTTTTGTTTAGCACCAGGAATCCTTAGGAATCAAGCGGATTGTTCAAAAACTTTTGAAGATAAAACCTTTTTTAAATCTTTTCTTGAAGAATATGGCTTGTTTTTACAAATCTTTTTTGCAATAGTTTTATTTATTCAAGAAATATAATTAAGCACATAAATAGAAGCTGTATTTAGATTAACTCAAACCATATTAACAACATCTTCCACTGTATATCATAATTTTTCTTTAAGAACAGATTTTGACATATCATGTTGATACATTCAGACTCAAATACTTTCTGGTTCTATTTTTACTAATTCTGAAAGAGGATCTAAAAACCTTCTTCATATTGATATTGTTCACCTGTCAGTAACATCTAATTTAGGAAATTCTTCTGCTGCTATATTTGAAGCACTATAAACAGATGCTCAAGACTCATTCACAACATAAGTTGGAATATTTGTAGATTTTTTAACTATCTCAACTGTTTCATTTGATGCTGTTCAATTTCAAATAACTACAACATCCATTTTATATTCTTTAACTAAAACACTTATCTTCTTTATAGCTTCATCTTCATTGTGAATAAAAATTTTATCAAATTTTAGTGGATTTCATAAATCATCTAATAATGCAATTTTACATCAAGTTCTAAATCAAGGATCTATTGCTAATACTCTTTTTCAATATTCTGGTTTGGTTAATAAAAGATTTCATAAATTTTTTTGAAAAGTTATTATAGCCTCATCTTCTGCATTTTTTGTTAAATTATTTAAAACCTCTGTTTGAACTGATTTAAATAAAGTTTTGTATCATAATCTAATTCACTGTGTTAAAAAATCAATTGTCTCTCAAGAATTTATATAATTTTTAACCAAATAAAATGATTCCTCATCTTCTAATAATTTTAAATTTAATATTCATAATTTTTCTCATCTGTTTATAGCCAATATTTGATAAGATTTAATTTTTTTTATTCATATTTCAAAATCCTTATACAATTCAAACTTTCTTAAATTATTTTTTCAATTAAAATCTAGCTTTTCTATCATTTTATCTCATTTAATTTTTGAAACTAAAATTGCTTTTGATGATAAATAAGCAGTTAAAATATCTCTAAGCTCCAAAGAAGCAACAATTTCAGATGATATAATCTGAATAGCTCATTCTATTATTTCCTCAGGATTATAATCAATTAATAATTTCTTAAATTCCTCTCTTGTTTCTGGCTTAATATTAGATTTGATAATATCAGCAATAACTTGAAAACCTTTTTCTATTGCAATCATAGCTTTAGTCTTCTTTTTTAACTTATAAGGTTTATAAATTTCTTCAACCAACTTTATCGTTTTAGCTCCCTCAATTTGCAAGCTTAATTCTTCAGTTAATTTTCATTGTTCTTCAATACCATTCAATGCTGTCTGTTTAGCTTTAAAAAGTTTTTCTTCTCTTTGCTTTACTGATAAAATATTTCTAATATAATTTTCATCTAAACCTCAAGTTAATTCTTTTCTATATCTAGCTATAAATGGAACTGTTGCTCACTCACTAACTAATTTTAAAACTGATTCAACTTGGTCTTCTTTTATTTGTAATTCGCTTGATATTAACTTTGTATAATTTGGTTCTAGCATATGAAAAAATAAGATAATAAATGGAAATTATTATCTTATTTTTTATTTTTTTATCAAGGAAAAAATTATTTATTTTTACTACTCCTTTATATCTCAATCTTTTATTACTTTTCAATTAATAGATATCAGTCATTTTGCATCAGGTTTAACTAAAATACTCTTTGATTTTATTTTCTTATCAAAAGTAATGTATAGTCAATCATTAGAAATTTTTATAATTTCTTTTCATCAAATTATATCTCATTTCTTTAGTAATCATATATTTTTGTTTCAAATAAGTTTTATAGTATTAAATGGTTCTCATTGATTTTCATAATCAATTCAAGATTTTAATATTTTAAATGGGTTCGGTTTATAGTTTCATAATATGAAATATTCTTTTTCTCAAGATTGAGAATTAATTATTCATAAAATTTGGTAAAACTTGTTTCTGACTGTTGTAGCTCAAATTAAATATTCTCATCAGTCAGGAGTTAAATAATCATCTTTTTGAATTCATAAAATCTGATAATTAGGAGTTCAAACAAAATAATTTTGTCAAAAAACTAACTTTCTTCATCAAACAAAAATATTATTTCATTTATATTTTTCATTATTCACTATCAAATCTTTTAGAGAAACTCAACTATTTATTTTTTCATCAATTAATGAAGATATTTTATTAATACTACTATCAGACTTAGAATTATCAAATTCTTTAAAATATGAACTCAAAGATGAATATGCAATTGATAGTCAAACTCAAATTCATCAAAATGTAACTATAGATTTTTTATCAATTCAATTATATAATCATAAATAAGGTAATTTAATCATTTTATTTGTAACTATTTCAATTTCTTTATATTTCTCAGGAATAACATATTTTTCTAATCATGACTTATAATCTATAGATATGTTGAAATTAATATTATTATCTAAATCTAGAGACTGTCACTCTTTTGAAATAAATCATCATTCTTTAGTATCTAATTTTTCTTCATCTTCTGACTTTTCATTAGCTAAAAGATTGTCAAGCTTATCAATATATGAATAGTCAATATTTCATTTAATATCAAAAATCGTAGCATCATTTTCTAAGTTCTTTTTAGATAAAACTATTAATCAAGAACTTGTTTGGACTCCTCTATCTGTTGATGAAATTTTATAATTAACTATATTTTTATCATCTTTTGAATTAATATCAATTTGTTTTCAAAGATTATCATCTATCACTATCAAATTAAAATCTTTATAGCTATGAAATTTTCAATTAAAGACATAGTTAAGTAAATCTCATACCTTAACAAATCAATTTACTTTTCAATTAATGTAAGAAAATTTTGATTTTATCGTTGACTCACCAGTAAAATAAACATCAAAACTAAATTCTGACTTTTTATAATTAGAATTTAATTCAAGAGAATCTGAGATATAACTAAAATTATAATTATCAATATAATAATCTAAAATACTCATTCTAAGCTTTATTTTCTTTGAATCCACTTCAATATTTCATTTTCAATTAACAATTTCTCATTTAAATTTAGTTCACGAGAAATCTGAATTAACATTAAATAAGCTTGATTTTTCTATAAACTTATTTCAATTACTTTTAAACTTGATAATTCCATTATTAAAGTCAATATTCCATAAATTTATAGAATGATTTTTATATTCTACACTTATAATTTCTTTTTTTGATTTTAAAAAAAGTATTTTAAAATCTCATTTTTGTTTATCTCAAACAACTTTTATTTCATCAAAATATCATAAAAGACTACTTATATATCAAACATTTCTTGAACATAGATTTTGCAAATCATCTACATTCACTAAATCTGCATAAAATGAATTTAAAGATACATTTCTAGTTATTGGAACTATATAATTACATACATCTTTATTTATTTCATATTTATTTTCTTTTGTTTTTATTAATAAATAATCCAAAAACTTGTCCCTTAATATATAATTTTTTATATTAGCATCAATTCAACTTTTGACTAAGTACGAGTTTAAATTACTTGTCGATATTCACTTTATTATTCATTTTATTATATTATTTCGTCAAATTTCTCATATAGAATTGCTAATTGACTTTCAATTATCAATAAAAACATATTTTTTATCTTTAAATATATCTTTAATTTTTGATAAAATATTTCTTGTAGTTTTTCAATTATTAATTATACCATAAAGGTTTAATTCTCTTAAAATTAATTCATATCATTCTCAGATAAAAAAATACAATTTATCATAATCTGATACAAAATCTATATTTTTAACTATAAATTGAGTTTTTTTATTATTAAATGAGTTTTGTCATGATACTTGTTCTAATCTTATTTGTTGTTTCAAACCTCATTCTTGAGAAATTATTTTTACATTATCTAGATTAAGAAATCACTTCAAAATTGTTTTCTTTGAGTTACTAATTTCATAATTAGATTTTAAATTAAAAGCTAGATTTAAATCATTATTCTTATTTAAGCCCTTTGGCTTATGAAATCAAGAATTATCAATAAAAATATCTTCATTTGCTGAATTACTATTATCATAAATATAAGTCTTAAAAAATTTATTATTAACAATAATATTATCACTTGGATTTTCCTTATATAAGTAATATCAATAAGATAAAATTATTAATAAAAAAAACAAAAATGAAAACAAAATAAATCTAATTCATTTAGATTTTTTACTTTTAACTTTTACTTTTGGCATATCTTTTTCTCAATCTAATTTATTTTCTTCTCATAAAGATGCTCATAAAGTATCATTTTCTTTTATACTTTTCTCTTCTTTAACAGAATCTGAAGATTTTTCTGGGCTAGAATTATAATCTTTTATATCTTGTTTTTCTGATAAAAAATTAGTGTCGGAATTATTTCAAACAAGTGGAATTTCTAGCAAATTAGAGCACTTAGAACACTTCCCTTTTTTTCATGCTAATTTTTCATCAACATTAAAAACTGATTTACATTTATCACAGCTTACTTTTATACTCATATTTAATATTATTTTAAACAGTATATACTATTATTATAGTCGTATTATTAAAATAAGTAAAATAAAAACTTATTTTTATTGCAAAAATAAGTTTTTATCAACATAAGTATCTTTTATAATATTTTTATCAAAAAGTATTTCTGAATTTGATACACACTCTAAATAATTATCAACATATTCTTTACTAGTATAAAATTTAGATAAATTATATATTCACATAGAATTCGATCAATTTTCTTCTCAAACTAATAATAAAGAAAAGTACTTTCAAAAAATATATTTAAGACTCTCATGCATTTGTCTATATCTTTGTACTCTTTTTTTATCTTCATAATTATTATTTAAGAGAAATTCTGAGAAATTAATTGATAAAACTCAAGAAGAAGTTAATAAATCTTTACAATTTCTTAAAAAGTTTTCATACATAATTCAATTAGGCATTTCTCAGTCTGATAAATAACAATCAAGCAAAATTAAATCATACTTTCTATTCTCTCATTTCAAATATGAAACTGCTTTCTCTGCACTTAGACATATTAAATCAGGAGATAAAACTTTCATATCTTTTTTAGAAATTTCTATCATGATAGGATCTATATCAACTCAGGTGATTGAAACACCATTTATATGATCTTCTAAATATCTTGCATAAGATCATCATCATAATCACAAAATTAAAACCGATTTTGGTATTCATTTTATAAATCATCAAAGCAAACATTTATTTATATAAGGAATATAACACTCTTTTTTATTTATATTATATCAGCTATAAATTAACTCTCTTCACTTATTTGTTTCAATATACAGCAAAATATCCCCATCAATAGAATCAACTATTATTGGAGATTTATAAAATTTTGAAATATATTTTTTCTTCATTTTTAAAATGGAACATCTTCAACTGAAATATCTGAGTCAGAAGATTTTGGAGAACTTTTATTATCTGAATTTGAATTTTCTGGATTATACTCATTTAAAGTGAAATAGTGAGTATCTCAATATTGACCTGGTTCTCTTCTTTTACTCATAGTCATATTTACATAACCTTTATCATTTGCATATTGTTGTAATTTCTCAAGATTAAAACTTATATTGAAAAATTCTCAAAATTGTCAATTTATAGCTTTACAACTAGATCAATCTATATATGTTTTTGGCATAATAATTAATTATATCTAAAATAATATAATATATTATTATAATTTTTGAATAAAACACAAATAAAAATTCCTATATTTTTATTTCTATCCAAATAAGTCTTTTGTTAATTTCTCATTATCTGAAAAATCAAGAAAAGAGGTTAACTTATTCAGTTAACCTCTTTTTTAGAAAAGTATTTTATAAATACTTATTCTATTATTTATTTTCTTCAGCAGGAGCTGGATTTTCAGTATTTTCTTTTTCTGTAGTATTATTTCAACATGAAGATAAGAAAACTAAAGAAAATAATAATAAAGATACTATAGCTAAATATTTTTTCATTGTATTTAAAATAATTATATAAAATGCCGAAACATTATAATAAGATTTTTTTAAAATCAAAAAAATAATTTATTATATAAATAATTCATTATATCAAATAACTAGAATAACTAAATCTACTATAATATGAAAAATATAAGCTCACCATATACCATTTGTTTTTTTGTATAACCAAGAAAAAAATAATCCTCATAAAAATAATCAAACAAAAGCCAATAAAAGAATATATCATTGGAACCAAGTACCAAATATTGCAAAATGATATAATGAGAAAAGCAAAGAACTAAAAATATATGCAAAACTCTTAAAGTATTTTAACAAAGAGTCAAACACTATTCAACGAAAGAAAAATTCTTCTATTAATGAATTTCAAAACATTATATATGCAAATATAAAAATAAAAGTGACTCCATTAACTCATCTTGAAGTTATAGATTCTTTTATAGATTCCCATTCTATTGAATCTTGAAGAAAATAATATGTAATTCAAATTGCAAAAGCTCATAGTATTCAGAATCATATTCAATATAAAAAACTAGATTTTGAAATAACTCAAAACTTTGAGAACTTTTTAGAAAAATATTTTAGTATAAAAATAGGCAATATAACAAACAATACTATTTTTTGTATCATTTGAATAATATATGTCGGATGAAAAATATTTTCTGACACAAAAAGTAAAAAACAAGAGAAAATTGAATAAACAAATATTGATTTTGTAAATAATTTCATAAAAATTAAATAATTATAGTTTTAAAATCTACTCCTTTTTCAGAAAGATTAAAATTCATGATAACTTTCAATATCTAAACCTTCTAGTCAATTATTTGAATAAATAGATTTTACATACAAGCTAGCTACTTTTATATCATTTATCATAGGTAATCAAAGATCTATTGACTTTCTTCTAAGAATATATCAAATCTTCTTCTTTTTCCCTTTATCATACGGAGATGGGGTATTTATAACAAAATCTATTTTTCATTTTTCCAAATATTTTACTATGTTTTTTTCTTTATCAAATTTATTCAAACGGTTTATCTTTATACCTTCTGCTTTATAAAAATCATATGTTCCTTTTGTAGCATAAATTTTATATCACATCTCATCTAATCTTTTTGCTGCTTTTAAAAAATCTAATTTATGTCAGAAACTTCAAAGACTAAGTAAAATGTTCTTCTTAGGAATCGAGACTCAAACAGATAAGACTGCTTTTAAAAAAGCCTGATATATATCTTTTCAAATACATCATACCTCTCATGTAGAAGCCATTTCAACTCATAATTTAGGATCTGCTCATGCTAATCTATGAAAAGAAAATTGTGCTGCCTTTATTCATACATAATCTAAATCAAGGGTATTATAATGTCAAGATACATCTTCTCAAATTATAGCTCTAGTTGCTATATCAATAAAATTATATTTTGTAACTTTTGAGACAAAAGGAAAACTCCTTGATGCTCTAAGATTACATTCGATAACTTTTATTTGGTTTGCTCTAGCTAGAAATTGAATATTAAAAGGTCAAGTAATATGCAAGTTTTTTATTATTTTCTTAGTAATATTTTTAATTTTCCTTACTGTCTCAACATACAATCTCTGTGCAGGAAGAGCTATGGTAGCGTCTCAAGAATGAACTCAAGCATTTTCTATATGTTCTCAAATTGCATAAATGACAAGTTCTCAATCCTTAGACACTCCATCTATTTCAATTTCCTTGGCTCATTGTTCAAACTTAGAAATAACTGTGGGAAATTCTTTATTTATTTTTCAAACACTTTCTAAGAAATTTTCTAATTGTTTAGAATTCTCGCAAACTTTCATATTAGCTCAAGAAAGTACATATGATGGTCTTATTAAAACAGGATATCAAACTTTTTTTGAGAAATTTCTTGCATCTTTTATACTTGATAATTCTGCCCATATAGGTTGATCAACTCATAAAGAGTCTAATAATCCAGAAAATTTATTTCTATCTTCAGCTAAATCTATATATTTAGGATCTGTTCAAAGAACATTTATTCAAGCATTCTTCAATGCAACAGCTAAATTATTTGCTATTTGTCATCAAACTGAAACAATTACTCAAATAGGTTTTTCTATCTCACAAATATCAAGTACTTTTTCCAAACTTATTTCATCAAAATACAATTTATCACTCATCTCATAATCTGTAGAAACAGTTTCTGGATTGGAATTTAAAACAATAGTCTCATATCAATGATTTTTTAAAGTTTTTAAGGTATTTACTCAACACCAATCAAATTCTACTGAAGATCAAATTCTATATGCTCAAGATCACAAAACCAAAATCTTTTTTGATTTCTTTTTTAATAACTTTATATCATTTTCAACTCAATGATATGTAGTATATAAATAATTAGTAAGTGCTGGAAATTCTCATGCTAATGTATCAATTTGTTTTACAATTGGTGTTATAGATTTACTAATTCTAAAATCCCTTATTTGTTTTTCAGACTTTCAAATAAGTGTAGAAATTTGTTTATCTGAAAATCATTGTTTTTTTGATTTCTTAATTAATGAAGTTATTTTTGAAAGTTCGAAGTATTTCTCTTTTGTTAAATCTTGTCTTGTTTTTACTATATTATAAATCTTTTGTAAGAAAAATTTATCAATATAAGTTAGAGAATGTATCTTTTCTAAAGTATATCAATCTTTAAATGCATTTACAATAGCAAAAATCCTATTAGGAGTTGGAAATTCTAATAACTTATCAATATCTTTTAACTTATCTTCATTTCAAACAAGTCAATTTACTCATATATCAAGACTTCTTATTGCCTTTTGAAATGCTTCTTCAACATTTTTTCATATTGCCATAACTTCTCAAACTGATTTCATCTCACTTCAAATCTCTTTTTTAACTTTATCAAATTTTTCTAAATCCCATTTTGGAAATTTTATTACTACATAATCTAAACTAGGTTCAAAAAAACTTGAAGTAACCTTTGTAACTGAATTTTTAATTTGATCCAAAGTATAACCAAGTCATATTTTTGCTGCCACATAAGCCAAAGGATAACCTGTGGCTTTTGATGCTAAAGCAGAAGATCTAGATAATCTTGCATTTACCTCTATAACTCTATACTCCATAGAGTAAGGGTCATAAGCATATTGAATATTACATTCTCATACTACTCATAACATTCTAACAGTTTTTATTGCTACATCTCTAAGTAAATGATAATCTTTATCTGAAAGAGTTTGACTTGGTGCGATAACAATACTTTCTCATGTATGAATTCACATTGGATCAAAATTCTCCATATTACATACAGTAATACAGTTATCATTTTCATCTCTGACCACCTCATATTCTAATTCTTTCCATCATTTCAAACTTTCATCTATAATAACTTGATCTGAATAAGAAAATGATTTTTCTAACAGGGACTTTAATTCTTTATCATTTTTAGCAAATCAAGATCACAATCATCACAAAGCAAAAGCTGCTCTAACCAAAACAGGGTATCAAATCCTGTTTGCTATTTTTATAGCTTGTTTTTTTGAAGTGGCAGATTCTGATATTGCGTATTTTATTCAAACACTTTGAAGAGCTTTATTAAACTTTTTTCTATCTTCTGTCATTTCAATTACTTCTGTTGGAGTTCATAATACTTCTACTGAATACTCTTCTAATACTCCAGCTTTTTTTAATTCTAATCAACAGTTTAAAGCTGTTTGTCATCAAAATGATAACATTATTCAATCTGGTCTTTCTTTCTTTATTACTTTCTCTACAAAATATGGTGTTACTGGAAGAAAATAAATACTATCAGCAAATCATGGATCTGTCTGAACTGTTGCTATGTTTGGATTTATAAGCACAGTCTTTATCCCCTCTTCTTTAACTGATTTAATTGCTTGACTTCAAGAATAATCAAATTCTCAGGCTTCTCAAATCTTTAATGCTCAAGAACCTAAAATAAGTACTTTTTTAAACTTTTTCATTTGTAAAATATAAATTAATTATTTAAGACTATTTATAAAACCTTCAAATAGATAGTTACTATCATTTGGTCCAGGATCACTTTCAGGATGAAATTGAACACTTCTAATATTTTTATTAACAAACTTTATTCATTCATTGGTATTATCATTTATATTTGTAAACCAAGGCTCTATATATTTTGGAAGAGTCTCTTCATTGATAGCATATGAATGATTTTGTGATGTAATAATACATTTTCAATTTTCCAGATTTTTACATGGTTGATTTTGTCATCTATGTCAATACTTCAATTTATAAGTATAAGCTCATGAGGCCAGAGCTATTAATTGATTTCATAGACATATTCAAAATATATTTTTATTTAATCTAATTGCTTTTCTTATCTGTCAAATAGCTACAGTATTTTTCTCTGGGTTACCCGGTCAATTTGATACAAATAATCAATCAAAATCTAATTTCTCATCAATAAATTTATAATTATGAGGAACTCTTATAACAGTGGTATCATATTTTAACAAATTTCTAATTATATTATTTTTTACTCACATATCTAGTAAACATATTCTTTTTTTTCAATTTCAGTACACTTTTATTTCTTTACAAGAAACTTCTGAGGATAAATTCCTAAGATTAGGATTTCTAAACCTTATGCTTTTTTCTCAGGGAAACAAAATCTTTCATAACATCATTCATTTATCTCTTATTTTTTTTGTTAAAGCTCTAGTATCTATTCATGTAATTGCAGGAATTTTATGACTGATTAAAAAGTCAGATAATGAATGTTTTGCTTGATAATGATTATAATTATAAGAATACTCGCTAACAATTAATGCTGACATATGAATATTATCTGACTCAAAATATTTTCTAATTCAAAAAACATCCACTTCTTTAAAATCTGGAATACCATAATTTCAAAAAAGTGGATATGTTGCAATAAGTATTTGTCATTTATAAGAAGGATCTGTCAAAAGCTCTGGGTATCATACCATTCAAGTATTAAAAACTACTTCTCATGTAATATTTTTATTATATCAAAAACTTTCTCCTACAAATTCAGTTCAATCCTGTAAAATAAGTTTTGCTTCCATTTTTTAATAATGTTAAATTTTAAACCATCATTGTCAAAGCATTATACAAACAAATTTTTATATGCAATTTTTTATGAAAAAATCTTGCATATAAATTAATGAACATCTAAAACTTAACAATAGATAACAAACAAGCTGGAATATAATAATTTTTTCCTGTTTTTTCTAGTGTATCTTTTGTTATTATAATATTTTTCTCTGTTTTATAATTTTCATCAAAATTTTTTATAATTTTTGGAAAAGAGACTTTATTTCTATACTTTACTTCTATTGAAATATAAGAATTATATGATTTTTCTATTATAAAATCAATTTCTGCCTTTGAAATAGTTCTGTAAAAATAAATTTGCTTTTTGTCAAACTTTTTTCTAAGCTCATTATAAACAAAGTTTTCAACCTCAACTCATAAATCTATTTTGCTTTCAATTGAATCAAAATCCCTAAGTAAATGGTTTTTGATAGATATATCTTCAACAAAAATTTTAGGCATTTTACTTATTTCTTTTCTTGTATTTTTAAAAAATGGAGATACTCTTGAAAAAACAAAAGTTCATTCTAAGATATCTAAATACTTATTTACCGTTTGAGCAGATATATTTAGAGTAGAAGATATTTCATTTACATTTACAAGATTTCAAATATTTGAAGATAATAGTTTTGTCAAATCATTAAAAGCCCTTATATTTTCAATTTTTAAAAAATCAACTACATCTTTTTGTATATAAGTTTCAATTATTTCACTAAGAATAATTTTTTTATCTTCCAAATTTTGAGTAAAAACAACTTCAGGATAAGCTCAATACTTCAAATATTCTAAAAAATTAGTTTCCAAAGAAGACTTAAAAGTAGCATAAAAACTTTCTAAATCTAAAAAGTTTTCTATATCTATTTTTTGCTTATTTTTTATATTTTCCCTATAAGCAAAAAAATCAAGAAAGCTTAATCTATCTATATAAAAACTAACTGCTCTTCCCGTTAGAAATTCTGAATTTTTAGTTATTTCTAAACTAGAACTTCCTGAAACTATTATTTGCAACTTTCACTTATATTCATCAAAAATATTTTTTAAAAATAATCAAGTTTCTTTTATAAATTGAAATTCATCTATATACAAATAAATAAAAGTATTTGGAAAATCATATTTTAACTTTAAGTATGTGATTAAACTTTCTGGATTTTTGAAAATATCTAAATTTGAAATCTTATCAGCATACAAAAAAACAGATTTTTTATTTTTTTCTTTTTTAGTTAGTTTTTCAAGCTCTTTCATAAGTGTAGTTTTTCAAACTTGTCTTGCTCATTTCAAAATAATTATTTTATCTTTAGAAAGCCATTTTTTGATATCATTAAGTATTTCTCTTTTTATCATATTTTATAATATTAGATAATAAGTTACTCTAATTATATCTTTTTAGTTTTAAAAAATCAAGATATTTTCAAAACAGCAGTTTAAAAAAATCAAGGTAGAAATAAATAGTTTTATAAATATAAATCACTATGATATTTGACTCCTATGAATATTTATATATCATTTCTTTGTGAATAAATATAATTTTAGTCTAGATAACTTTTCTATGCACAATATATTATAAATCCGCACATAAATAACTATAAACTTTTTTATTTTTATAAAATCTGAAAAAGAATAAAAAGATATAATTGTTATGCATCCTCTTCCGAAAGTAAATGAGGTTCATAAAGATGTTGACTTATTACCAAATGCTGCTTTTTTTAGGCAAGCTGAAAACAGACTTCCTATTAGAATGGCTTTATTATATTTATTACTTAAATAATTATGTCAGCCAAACTAAAGTATTTTATAATAATTTGGACAATAGTTTCAATAAGTTTTTGGTGAATTTACAGCATATTTGTAGAATATATTGCACTTGGATTATATATGCCTCTTTTTTTTGGATTAATAGCTGTACCAGAATATTTTAAAAAAGATTCTATTGAAAAAAGAGTAAAGAACTGGAAACTAAAACCACTACTAAAATTTATGATTTTAGGTTATTTTATGGTTTTATTAGAAGAGGTAATTGCGTGAATAGTAAACCATTTATTAGAGGTAAACCAATTTTCAGAAAAATTTTCTTTAGTTATGATGATAACAAGGATACTACAATATCAATTTTTTAATCTATTTGCCTTTACAGGACTTATTTTTGGAATATATATATCTATAAAAATATTTAATTATTCTAGAAAAGAGATGCTTTTTGTTGCTTGATTATGGTGATTATATGTAGAAAAAGTAGTTTCTCAAGTAGTTATAAATCCAGCTTATGTTATCTTGACTATCATTCCAACAATTTTAATATATGCAGCTATAATCTACCCTTCCCTTCTTTCAATTGATTTTCCTAAGCAAAAAAGCAAGTTAAATAATATATTAAAATACATTTTAACTTTGATAATTATATATATTTCTTGTGTTATTCCTATGTTAATAGTAAGCATAGTTAGAACAAATTATCCTTTTTTATTTCCTCCAGAGAGGTTGTTGGGGATGTAGGAGAATTAAGATATACATTAGGATAAATTAGATAAAATCAAACACTATCAGGAAATTCTCCATTTGAACAAACAGTCCAAAAAGATGACATTCTACCTAATTTACATTTAATATAGTTAATTTTAAAACCTACTTATTCACTAGGAGTAGTTTCAAGAACATATTCACTTATTTTTTAATACTACTTTTTCTCAATAAATTTAGCCTTTACTATCCATCTACCAGTTATTCATCAAATAGGAGTACAAGTAAATAAAGTTAGTTGTTTAATTCTTGTAGGATATAAAACGCTTATATCTTTTTTATCTGTATTATAACTTTTAAATACTTCATAAACATACCTATCAAATTTACCAGTTTCTTTGTTTTTTTCATATATCCATATTTCTGTTTCAGGTTTTAAAAGTATTATTTTTTGAAAATGAGTACTATACCTTCACATTGATCTATAATAAAATGAACTATGTCAAGCTATAACTTTATTTCATACTTCTCAATATCAATTTAAAGATGTTGCAGGAATTTCTACAGCTCAAGTTTCTAAATATTTCCAAAAGTTTTCATTTCAACCATTTGTAAAATTTGAATATACTTTATCATTTTTTGAAACAGTATTTATAGGCATAATTAGACCTTCTTTGGGAATAACTATATATTTATCTTTATTTCTATCTTGTTTTGGTAAGATATTCAACCAAAAATCAACATTTGTATTTTTATTTCATGCTAATCTAAATATTTCTTTATTTGGAAGTTTTATATTCACAGAGCCAATTTCCTTAAATCAAACTTTTCTATAAATATCTTCTTGCACTCAAGTCTGAGGTAAAATAGAAGGGTATTTTATTATTCAATTATTTAACATTCCTATATCTACAGTACCTTCTTGTTTTATTCCAATTTTATTTCTTTCTATATATTCTGCTATTTTATATTTTCTCTCACTTTTTTCTTTTGTATTTATTAAATCATCAAGTTCAATATCTGTTATGTTTATTATATCTTTTATTATATCTTTTATTATTTCTTTTTCTTTAACATTATTATTATCTTTTTCTTCTTTATCTGTAGGTTTTAATTCAAGTTCTGGTTCTTTAGCTTCATCTTTTACTCAACAAGTTCAATCATGACAACTATTATTATAGTCTGATTCTGAGCAATTATCTTTTACCGAATCACAGGTTTTATCATAAAGACTAGGGCTATTATCTCAATTAGGACAATCGTCTTTTTTTACACCACAAGTTCAATCATTATAATTAGAACTATAATCTCAATTAGGACAATAATCTTTTGTAATTCATCATCCTCATCATCAAATTCCTCAGGAATTATTTGGAGTTGAACTACTTATTATTATTGTTGGATCATTTCCATTATCTCAATCTCAGTCTATATCTTGAGATGGTGTGGCATTATCTGATATATCTACTACATCATTGTTACTTGGATCTTTCGATGTTACTTGTGATTGATTCGTAATATTTCATTGGTCTATATCTGCTTGTGTA
>PDWJ01001326.1_pt1 | contig 51186 bp, 45 predicted proteins | sample 1430881 | NCBI WGS metagenome assembly PDWJ01 (sample SAMN01162460, study PRJNA174530) | Oral metagenome, whole genome shotgun sequencing project. | biome: Marine environment; feature: Marine mammal; material: Swab sample of the gingival sulcus; isolation source: swab sample of gingival sulcus...
GGATATACTGTCAGCCCGGCCCACCGACGGGCTTTGGGAAGACAACCGTACGGATGAAAGCCAGATTGGTGCATCCTATGAGGAGCTGGAATGGGCCATGGGGTATGAAGCCGGGGACAAAACCCGGAATATAACAGATCGCCAGAAAGATGTTCTGGAGATTTACCGGAAATTCAACCGTGCCAACCGGCATAAAATGGAACCGATACCGGTGTGTACCATCCCCTCAGAACTGAAATTATAAATTCCCGATCCACCACACATTGCCGACGATCCAAATATTTCCACCTAACCAATTGGCATAGCATGGCAATCCGGCGTTAACCGCCTTATTTCCCCCCGGATTCAAGATGTTGCAAGTGAGCCACAACAGCCCGGATTTCACCGTAGGAATAATCGTCACCCAGCTCCTCTTTCATCTGGCCCAGCGTTTTATCAGGCGAGACAACGGCTGTGATGGCGTCCTGTTTTTTTTTGTCTTGTACCAGCTGGCCTACACCCAGCTCACCCTTGGCAATGAAGGAACATAAGTGGCCCTGGATGGTGGTCACAGCCAGTCCCCGCTCTTGGGCAATCTTTTCAACGGACATGCCCGCTTTAAATCGCATCATACTGATGTCCCGGGTGTTGGGCTGGGGCGCCTGTTGATCTGAATTTTTGTCCGGCACGGATTCTGCGGGGCGCCGTTTCGGGATCTCGTCCCCCGGGATGCCCTTTTTATTGCAATATTCATCCACCATGGCCAGCAGTTCCTCACCATAACTTTCCACGGTGGCCGGCCCCACACCTCTGAGGGCTTTCAGGCTTTTGGCAGACCGGGGCAGGCAGACTGCGATCTGGACCAGCACCTTCTGGTGGGCCACCTGGAACGCTTTAACATTTTGAGCGGCCGCGACCCGGGTCCGCCATGCCTTCAACGTTTCAAACATTTCAGGATGGGCAATATCAAGTTCAGTGTAATAATCCCTAGTGGATGACCCAACACTCTTTTTGGATTGAGTTCCCGGGGCATCTGCCATGGCTTGGGATGACACGGCCCTGATGTAAGTGGTTGTGGAAAATCCATCTTTACAGGATAAAATCCCGGCCCGTTTGACACGGACTTCCCGCTTTAAATTGTCCAGGGCATTTTTCACCTGCTTGGCCAAGGCGGCATTATCGGTGTCCACAGCACCTGTTTCAAGCAGACGGCCAAACACCTGATCCAGGGTCTTGCCAAACCAGGCACTGGCTTTCCGCACCCGCTCCTGGATAACTGGACTTGTTTCCGGCAAAGGTTCCTGTGACAACAACCCTTTGAGTTGAATCTGAAATTTATCGCTCACCTGGAACACCTGTTGCCGGACATTGGCTTCCAGCTGTGCCGGCTCTCCAAGCCCTGGGATACGCAGCACATTGCGGTTATCCCTTACCAGGCGCATAAAATAAAAAAACAACCGTCTGAAACATGAGCAGTCAAAACATTTAAGAACCAGGGTCTGCTGGCAGGCAGCCCGGGCAGATCTGAAAATCCCGGCAAGATCCTGCTCCGGGGGAGCTGTCCGGTTCATAAAATCCACCACCACCGGATCAGTGCCCAGGGCATGGGGCGGTACAGGGGCCGTGAGCACCAGCCCGCCAAGGCCGGTACATCGGCTCAAAGCCACATAAACCTGTCCATGGGCAAAGGCGTCTTTGGTATCTACAATGGCCCGCTCAAAGGTTAAGCCCTGGCTTTTGTGAATGGTGACAGCCCAGGCAAGTTTTAACGGAAACTGTTTGAATGTCCCCACCACCTCCTGCTGGATGGTTTTATCTTCCTCGTTCACCTTGTATGTAACATTTTCCCAGTCCACGGGCTTGACTTCTACAACAGGGCCGTCCTTCCGATCGGATGCACTTTCCCCGGCCGCCCTTCCGGCACTGCCCCGGCAGGCCACAGTGACGGTTCCGGTTCCCACATGGGTAACTTCCCCAATCGTGCCGTTAAAATACGCTTTATCAGGGGACGCGTCATTACGCAGAAACATCACCTGGGCCCCGGGTTTAAGGATAAGCTGTTCGCCTGTGGGAAAAGCATAGGAGGGGAAATCTCCGGACACTTCGGCTGTCAATGTATGCGCGGTCTGCCTAAGCCGGGCAAGTTTCAGGGCATTAATGGATTCAGCCTTGCGGTTGTGCGTGGTCAAGGTGATGTAGCCCTGGTCCGGGGGATCGGGTCTTACCTGCCGGTTGAGGATCTCCCTGCTCTGACGGTCCATGCGGTTTTCCCGTACGGCATTAAGCAGACGGATAAAATCCGGATCGCTTTGGCGGTAAACCGTCTCAAGTTCTATCGTCACCAGATCGGAGCGGCTCAGGGCCTGGCTTGAAAAAAAATAAGGAGATGTATAATAATTGGACAAAAGATCCCATTCATCGGGTTTGGTCACCGGCGGCAGCTGGAACAGATCGCCGATGAGCAGCAATTGTACTCCGCCAAAGGGCCGGTCATCCCGGCGCAGCCGCCGTAATACGGCATCCAGGGCATCAAGCAGATCAGCCCGGACCATGGAGATTTCATCAATCACCAGCAGATCCAGGCCGTTGATAATCTGTTTTTTTACCTTTGAGAACCTGAAAAACCGCCGGTTGTCCTGGGGCCGGTCACTTTGCCCGGGCAGAAAAGGTCCCAACGGAATCTGAAAAAAGGAGTGCAGGGTTACCCCCCCGGCATTGACGGCGGCAACGCCCGTGGGTGCTGCTACAATGAACTGCTTGGGGCAAAACGTCTGTAACGATTTAAGGAACGTGGTTTTACCGGTGCCGGCCCTGCCGGTCAGATAGATATGGCACAGGGTTTCCCCGACAAAGGCCCGGGCGGCCTGGATCTTTCTGTTTCCTTCAAAGGAAGGTAATGTGGGTTGCGTATTATCCATAACACCGCCTTTATAACAGAAAAATTTATATCCTGTCTATTCTGCCCAAACCTGGTTACCTGTTGTTAACTTAAAAGGCTTTTGATAATCCAAATCCGGCCCACACAGAAATCAGCCCGGCGCTTAACTGGATAAGTCCGTTTAGGACCGCCAGGCCGATCTGTCCGTTACGCATATATAAAAACAGTTCAAATCCAAAGGTGGAAAATGTGGTGAATCCGCCTAAAAAACCGGTAAAAATAAGCAGCCTGACCTCCGGGGTAAAGATTTGCCGTGTATCGGCAATACCGCCTAAAAGTCCTATGATAAAGCACCCTATGACATTGACGGTGATGGTCCCTAAAGGAAGTGAGCTCTCTTTTAGGGTATTGATATATCCTTCGTACACTAGAAAGCGGCACATGGCTCCCATGGCACCGCCTAATCCTACCATTGCAAGTTTACTCATTATTATTCACACTTCGGGAGCGCCTTTTGGCCGGATCTGCTTAGTTGCCGGTCAGTTGCGGTAGACAACTGAAGCAGCGTGACCGGGGTCTTGCATATCCAGCCAAAAGTCGCTTGTATTTTTTAGGTTGCACATTAATGTGATAAATTACGCATAGTTCATCCTCTGATTTTAACAGCTTTAATTTCGATTGAAAACCATGAAGCGTATTGCGGCAGGCAACTGAAGCGGCATGACCGGCGCCTTGCATATCCGGCCAAAAGTCGCTTGTATTTTTTAGGGCACACTGAGTCCGAATCTCTTTTTTACTTCACCCCTTTTTTGCTGCTTTCCATTTTAATAAATCCTTGATTTATGTGGCCAATCTTGAAATTATAAGAAGCAAGTTATGTACCATTATTTTTAAAGTCATTCTTTCCATGCTTGAAAATTTTTAATGGATGGCAAGAAGGAGGGTTTAGCAGTTTTGAATTCCCCAAATCCGGATAATCCCATATTTCTGGTGGACAACAATCCAAAGCTCCTTACTGGCATAGAAACTGCTCTGCGGATGGCCGGCTTTGACAATATCATTGCAATTCAGGATTCAAGGGATGTGCTCAGGACCATGGAACGAAGGATTCCCGGGCTGGTCATTCTGGATTTGAATTTGCCCCATATCAGCGGCAGCCACCTGTTGAAAAGTATCCGTAAAACCTGGCCAAGAATACCTGTGATTGTGCTTACAGGGAATAGTGAGGTGGATACGGCTGTTAAATGCATGAAGATGGGAGCCATGGATTATATCCTTAAGCCTGCCGATCCGGATCGTCTGGTCAAGTCGGTGAAACAGGCCCTTGATGGCGGGCCTGCCCCGGGGCTGCTTTCAACGCCGTTGCCCCAGGAGTTATTTGCCCAGATAAAAAAACCTTCAGCTTTCAATGCCATCATTACCCAGGACAGTCAGATGCATGCCATTTTTCATTATGTGGAAGCTGTGGCGCCCTCCCCCCAGCCGGTGCTGATTTTTGGGGAAACAGGGGTGGGCAAGGAATTGATCAGCCAGTGCATTCACAACTTAAGCGGGCGCAAAGGAAAATTGGTTAAGGTCAATGTGGCGGGACTGGATGATAATATGTTTTCAGATACCTTGTTCGGTCATGTGCCTGGGGCATTTACCAGCGCCCGGAACGTCCGGCTTGGGTTGATTCTTAAAGCGTCCGGGGGAACGTTGATGCTGGATGAGATCGGTGATCTGGCATTGTCCTCCCAGGTCAAGCTGCTCAGGTTGCTTCAGGAAGGTGATTATCTGGCACTGGGCTCGGATATTACCCGGCATTCAGATACCCGGATCATTGCGTCCACCAACCAGGATCTGTGGGCGCTTGAAAAGCAGGGCAAATTCAGAAAGGATCTGATTTACCGCCTTTCCACGCATACGCTGACCATACCGCCGCTGCGGGAACGTCCTTTGGATATTCCACTGCTCCTGGACCGGTTTATCTGCCAGGCTGCCGATGAACTGGACAAACCCGTGCCTGATATTCCGAAAAGTCTTATTGAAACCATGGAAACATATCCGTTCAAGGGAAATGTCAGGGAGTTGAAATCCATGGTTTACGACGCCATGTCCAAATATCAGGCAGGGCCCATCTCTTCTGATCTGTTCAATATTTCCACCCATGCCGATCATGGGCCAGGGGCATTTATCTCCTCAAATTCGGAACTTCCGACTTTGAAGCAAGCCGCCAATGCGCTGGTGGAAAAAGCCATGGCCCACGCAGGAGGAAACCAGTCTGCTGCAGCCAGAATTCTGGGGATTTCCCAGCAGGCGCTGAGCAAGCGCCTGAAAAAATTACGTGAACAGAGATAGGCGGGCCTGCCTACAATTTAATTGTATTTACAATATTTGTTGTAGGTTAGCCTATCTTCCTGTTTTGAATAATCTTTTTAATTTTACGTAAAAAAACTTAACAACTTTTGTTGTAGTTAATCTTTGGTTGAACAAATCTAATGTTTTTAATATTGTATTTATTATCAATCTGTTATGACCATTGCTCGTCTTCGGTATAAAATTTGCTTATGTTTCCGGTGATAAATGATTTAAAAGAACTTATTAAAAAAAGGAGATCCTTGATATGAGCGAGAACATCTTTCATGCGCCGGATACATTTCGTGAAAATGCCTGGATTAAATCCATGGACGAGTATAAGGCCATGTACAAAAAATCCGTGGAAGATCCTGAAGGGTTCTGGGGTGACATTGCAGACACCTTTTACTGGGAAAAAAAATGGGACAAGGTCCGGGATTTTAACTACAGCATCTCCAAGGGGCCGGTGTGCATTGAATGGTTTAAAAATGCCAGGACCAATATTACCTATAATTGTCTGGATCGTCATCTGGATAGCCGGGGTGACCAGGTTGCTTTAATCTGGGAGGGAAACAGTCCGGGTGAGGATATGGTCATCACCTATCGTGAACTCCATGAAAAAGTGTGCCGCTTTGCCAATGCCCTGAAAGCAAGCGGGGTGGGCAAGGGCGATCGTGTGGCCATATACCTGCCGATGATCCCGGAACTGGCCATCACCATGATGGCCTGCGCCAGAATCGGGGCCATTCATTCCATTGTATTCGGAGGCTTTTCTTCCGAGGCCCTGGCCAACCGGATCATGGACAGTCTTTGTAAGGTTCTGGTGACATCGGATGGTGTCATGCGCGGGGCCAAGTCCGTTCCCCTCAAAGGCAATGCAGACCAGGCCCTTGGGATGTGCGAAGAGCAGGACCATACCGTTGATACCTGTTTTGTGGTCAAACGGACCGGTTCTGATATCAATATGGTAGAGAAGCGGGATGTCTGGTGGCACGACGCTGTCCAGGCCCAGAGTGCGCAGTGTCCTGTGGAATGGATGGATGCCGAAGATCCGCTGTTCATCCTTTATACATCAGGCTCCACAGGGACGCCCAAGGGGGTTCAGCACAATGTCGGTGGCTATATGGTGTATACCGGAACCACTTTTAAATACATATTTGATTACCATGAAGGCGATGTCTACTGGTGTACGGCAGATATTGGCTGGATTACGGGGCATTCCTATATTGTTTACGGTCCGCTTTCCCAGGGGGCTACATCCATTATATTTGAAGGCATACCCTCCTATCCGGATCCCGGCAGATTCTGGGCCGTTGTGGATAAATGGAAGGTCAACCAGTTTTACACCGCCCCCACTGCCATCCGGGCGCTCATGGCCCAGGGGGAGAAATGGGTGGCGCAGTATGATCTTTCCTCTCTGCGGGTTTTGGGATCCGTGGGCGAGCCCATCAACCCCGAGGCGTGGCAGTGGTACCATAAACATGTGGGAAAGGGCCAGTGCCCCATTGTAGATACCTGGTGGCAGACAGAGACCGGCGGTATCATGATTTCTCCTTTACCCTATGCCATTGGCCAGAAGCCGGGCTCTGCCACACTGCCGTTTTTCTCTGTGCAACCGGTGGTACTCAGTGAAGATGGCAAAGAGTTGGAAGGGCCCTGTGACGGAATCCTTGCGGTCAAGGAGCCCTGGCCCGGTCAGATGCGCACGGTTTATAACAACCATGACCGGTTTGAAATGACCTATTTTCAGATGTTTGACGGATATTATTTTGCAGGAGACGGCTGCCGCAGGGATGAGGATGGCTATATCTGGATCACAGGCCGTGTGGATGACGTGATCAATGTGTCCGGACACCGCATGAGCACAGCAGAAGTGGAAGCGGCCCTGGCCAGCCATACTGATGTGGCTGAAGCCGCAGTCATTGGGTTCCCCCATGATATCAAAGGACAGGGGATTTATGCGTTTGTTACCCTGAATATCGGCGCATCCCCGTCCGATGAACTGATTGCTGACCTGAAAAAACATGTGAGAACTGAAATCGGGCCCATTGCCACACCGGATATCATCAATTTGGCTTCGGATCTGCCCAAGACCCGGTCCGGCAAGATCATGAGGCGTATCTTAAGGAAGATCGCAACGGATGAGTATGATCAGCTTGGGGATATATCCACCCTGTCAGATCCTGACGTAGTGGACACCCTGATTAACAGTCATAAAGTGTTGATGAAATAATCATACCTATTGACCAAATGTTGTACAGGCCGGTAACCTTGACAGGTTTTCCGGCCTTTTCCGTTACCCGGCAGGCTGTCGATCATAGAATGTTATAATTCTCGATAGGGGCTGGATAGACACCTATAGTCGTTCAAACATAACGTAATCTTGACAGTCTGACTTCATTTGCTCTATAGATACACGAAATATTCTGCTGGGTGACTCGGTTTTCCCCAAAAAATAAAGACGGTTATCAGTATAAAGGATAGTTGCATGTCCCAAGACATATCTCTTGTCAATCTCCTGGTGGACCAGGAACACCATATCGCACTTAAGGCCCATGATCAAAATAAAATCGCCCATCTACTTGTCTTTTAAGTCACCCTCGGCGTTACGCTAAAGGACACATATAACCAATATGCATCCATTGGCGTGCCTTGATGGCGACTTAAAATCCGGCGCAGCTTTGGGAGCTTTAATTCTGATCATGGGCCTGACCCCGGATGAGGCGGTTCAACAGATTTTATTGCTGATCAGTGAAAAGGGGTTTGTCTGACTGAAATCTAACGTTTCCTGATTTTTATTTTATTGTTATTTTGAGTTAAATTGTGTATCATTCTAAAATTATTAGCTATTTGTCTATCAGTGAGATTTGTATGGGCACCTATTTTTTTTTTGAGTTTATCCCGCCGTTTGCCATAAGCACCTTTTTCTTAACCTCAGTGTTTTTGATGACCCGGATTCCGGATATCACCAATATGGTGATGAACTACAATTCCAGTCTTACGGATATCCTGCTTCTGATATCTTATACCCTTCCGCGATTCATGGAGTTTACCATTCCCATGTCTGCCATGATAGCAGTACTTTTGACCATCATGCGTATGTCAGGGGAAAATGAGATCATTGCCCTGAAAGGGGCGGGAATGTCTTTGTATAAACTTTTGCCGCCGGTTATCATATTCAGCATGATTACCCTTCTAATCACCATGTGGGTGACGGTTTATGGGATTCCCAAGGGCAAACTGGCCTTGAAGATGAAAACCATAGCGCTTGCCAGATCAAGTATTGACGCAGCACTGCAGGAGCGCCAGTTCAACAGTCAGCTTGACGGGATCATGATTTATGTGGCCCATGTGGATATGGGCACCCGGGATTTGACGGACGTGTTCATCGAAGACCGCAGGACTGCTGATATGGTCTCTATCTCAACGGCACCCCGGGGACGCCTGGTGCGCCAGGAAAACCAGGATGTATACACCATCCGTCTGTATGATGGGATGATTAACCAGGTCAATGTCCAGGATCATTCCGTGACCCATATCAATTTTGGGCACTATGATATCAATATTGACCTTAGTGCCATGCAGCAAAACAACCCCACAGCAGTGAACAAGGATTTTGATGAAATGAGTCTGCATGAACTGGTCCAGCGTATCCGGATCGGTTTTCAAAACCCTGAACTGGACAGAAAGGCACGCCTGGTATTGCATGAAAAATTTTCCATTCCCTTTGCGTGTCTTGCCTTAGGGGTGTTGGCGTTCCCTTTGGGGATTCAGTCCTCCTCGTTAAGAAAATCAAATGGGTTTGGGATGGGTATCGGTTTTTTTCTGCTGTACTATCTGCTGCTGGCCTTTGGGTGGTCCGGGGGCGAGGCTGGCCGTTATCCACCGGGTATTGCCATGTGGCTTCCCAATGCGGTCATGGCAGGAGCAGGTATTTTTCTTTTGATCCGTAATGCCAGGGAGCGGCCCGTACATCTGCCCCTTTGGATTCAAGATTTTCCGGCAGCTGTTGCAAGCCGTTTCAGGAAAAGGACAAAATCGTGATCAGGTGCCTGCACAAATACTGGCTTAAAGAGTTTATCAGGATCTTCATTATTATCCAGGCCTTGGTTATGGTATTGTTTGTGTTTATTGATTACCTGTCTCATATGGATAGAATTCTTGAATACGAAGTCAGTTTAACCCGGGGGCTTTGGTATGTAGTGCTTAAACTGCCGTATATGTTTGTTCAGCTCACGCCGGCAGGGCTGCTTCTTGCCGTGATTTGCGTGTTTGGTCTCATGAACCGGAACGAAGAACTCACAGCCTTAAAATCTTCGGGCATCTCTGTTTATTTTCTGGTCAAGCCGGCCATTTGGGCGGGTTGTTTTCTGGCGCTGTTGATGCTGTTTCTGGGTGAAACCCTGATTCCCTTGTCCATGGCACGTTCCAACCACATCCGTTACCATGAGATGGTTGGGGACAAAGGGGTTGTTCACAGTCGAAAAGACATCTGGATTCGTTCGGATAACACCCTGGTGCATATTAATTTTTTTGATCCGGCTCAAAAGACGGTGGCCGGCGTCACATGCACCACCATGGGGGCAGGCTTCAAGATCGTCTCGCGTATTGATGCGGCAAAAGGTTTCTATGACAACGGCCAATGGATTCTGGAAAATGTCACCGAACAGGTGTATGACCCTGAACTTGATGACTATCGTGTGACCACCAGGCCCACAAAGCCCCTCACCCTTGACCTGAACCCCGGCGACCTTGGCCGTATGGCCCAGAAGACCAACGAAATGAGTTTTACCGAGCTTCGAAGGTATGTAAAAAAAGTCACGGCTGAAGGATATGACGTCACCACGTATAAGGTGGATATGCATGGCAAACTTGCCTTTCCCTTTATTTGCGTGATTATGGCGCTGACAGGTTCTGCCACGGGCATGCGGGGATTTGTGAAGACAAACCTGCCCGTGGGCATTGCCGTGGGGGTCGGATTTTGCTTCCTGTACTGGTTTGTATTCGGGTTTACGGCCTCGCTGGGCTATGCAAAGATTCTGCCGCCGGTGGTGGCCGCCTGGTTGGGCAACCTGGTGTTTCTATGCCTGGGGGCTATTTATCTGATCCAGACGGAATGATGACGGTGTCATGATTTTTTTTTACCATATCATCACCCTGGTGGTATTTGGGGTCTGTCTGCCTTTTTTACCTGTTATCTGGATCTGTTCAGCCAAACGGCGGGCCAATCTATTACAACGCCTGGGGCTGTTTACCGGGATTTCTGAAAAAGAGGCCAATACCCATAGAATCTGGGTCCATGCACTGTCTGTGGGGGAAGTGAACTCAAGCCTGCCCCTGGTCACGGCCTTAAAAAAAAAATACCCGGCCCACCACATTATTTTTACCGCATCCACCAAAACCGGCTTTGAGCGGGCCCTTGATCTGATGCCCCCGGGCCGGGCCGGTTCCCCGGTCACGCAGATGGGATATTTCCCCTTTGATCTCTGGTTTTCAGTCAGGTGGGTTGTCGGGCGCATTTCACCGGATCTCATCTGCCTGGTGGAAACGGATCTGTGGCCCGGATTTTTGTCTGTCATGGCGAAACGGGCAATTCCGGTGGTCCTTGTGAATGCCCGGTTGTCACCAAAATCCTTAAAAGGTTACCGCTACATGGGGCCCTTTGCCAATCTGTTTTTTTCAAAACTTTCATCTGTTATGGCCCAGACCCGGCAGGATGCTTTGGGGTTTGAACAGCTTGGCGTGGCCGTGAACCGTATCCAGGTTACCGGAAATATCAAATTTGATCAGCCCTGTCCTGAATTGTCCCGGGAAGAGATCTCAGATCTTGTCCGGGATCTGGGGTTTTACACAGATGACCGGATAATGATTGCCGGTTCCACCCATGCCGGTGAAGAGCCCATGGTGGTCCGGGCATTTATCCAGGCAAGACAAACAGATCCTGCACTCAAACTTGTCATTGCGCCCCGGAATCCCGCCAGGTGTGCGGCCTTACCCAGGGAATTACCCCTGGCGGGATTCAGGGTTGCATCTTACCTGGACCCCCTTGAAAACAAGCTAGGTGCAGATATCATGTTTCTCAACACCATTGGCATTCTGGCCAAGGCCTATGCGGTCTGTGTGTTTGCCTTTGTGGGAGGATCCCTTGTGCCCAAAGGTGGGCATAACCTTCTGGAACCGGCCATGTTTGGCAAACCAGTGGTTTTCGGACCCCATATGACCGACTTTCGTGAAATGGCCCAGTTGTTTGTCCAGGGCAACGGCGGTATCCAGGTTGAAAACGAAAAAGCGCTGGCCAATGCACTGGAACAGATGCTGCGCAATCCGGATCAGCGGACCCGCACCGGGTACAATGCCCGGCAGATCTTTAAAAAGAACGCAGGGGCCTTAAATGCCTGTTTAAGCGGTATGGAGATTTTTCTTGATTAAATCCTGGCTGAACCGGATAGAAAAACGGGTATTAAAAACCATGGAAACCCCAGGCCCCTTTGCGCCGTTTTCCTTTGATCAGATCCTGGCCGGCTGTGCAGACATCTACAAAACCGGAGTGAAACTGCGTTATGCGATGTATGCGAACAACATTCTGAAATCCAGACGGCTTGACTGCCCTGTGATTTCCATCGGTAACCTGGCTGTGGGTGGGTCCGGTAAAACACCCATGGCGATTTGGCTGGCCAAGATGCTGGTGGAAAACGGATGGCGTCCCGTGGTGATCAGCCGGGGCTACAGAGGAACACTTAAAAACGAAGTTGCTGTGGTATCCAACGGCCGGGATGTTTTTCTGAATGCAAAGACCTGCGGTGATGAGCCTTATATGATGGCCATGGAAAAAGCCTTTCCCGTCGTAGCGGGCAAGGATCGGTATAAGGCGGGTCTTATGGCCATCGAAAACTTTGCACCTGATGTGGTGATTCTTGATGACGGATTCCAGCACCTGAAATTGAGACGAAACGTGAATCTGGTTCTTCTGGACCACAGACAACCTTTGGGAAATGGGTATATGCTTCCGGCAGGGCGGTTGCGTGAAACCCTTTGTATGGCAAAGGATAGAATTGATGCCATTGTGTTTACCCGGTGTCCTTCGGAAAACGCCTCCTTTGCACAATCGGTGCAGGATCTGGGGGTAAACATTGCCGGTCACCTTGAATTTTGCGACCATTACCGGTATAACGAGCCTGATTTTAAACGGATTCTGGCCCAGGCCAAGGCGTTGAACCTTGATTTTATCCTGACAACCCAGAAAGATTGGGTAAAGTTAAATCCGGCATGGTTCAGGGATGTGACGGTGGTTGTTATGGGTGTCCGGTTGCGCTTTACCCATCCCCAGGACTTTGAAAAATTTATTTTGGACAACATCGTGGTGCAGGGCGCAGGGTCAGGGCTTCCATGACAATCTATGTTGGTATTGATGTATGAATGATGATCAGATTTATCAGTTATTGCGTCTTTTGATAATGCTCCTGGGCAGGCTGCCCATATGGCTGGCCGATTTTTGTGCCCGCCTTTTAGGCCTGCTTTTTTACGCCACTTCAGGATTGAAGGGCTGGAAAATATACAGCAGGCGCATGCCAAAGGCAAAGGGGTGATCTGCCTTTTATGCCATCTGGGTAATTTTGAAATGCTCATCGCAGGCATTGAGCCGTTGGGGGTCAAGGGGTACGCCATCTACCGCAGACTGGATTTTGCGCCCCTGGATCGGTTGATCAGAGAAGGACGCAGCCGGTTTAACCTGGAAGTGATCCCTAAAGGAAAGAGCTCTAAAAGGGCTGAGGCCATATTGAAACGTGGAGAAATTTTAGGCTCTTTTCTGGATCAAAGTGTGGACTGGTATATGGGGCCCTTTGTGGATTTTTTTGGGGCACCTGCCTGTACCCACAGAGGCTTTGCCAAGCTGGCACTGAAAACCAGTTCACCTGTAGTGCCCGTGTATACGGTGCGTAAAAACCGGCATTTCACCGTGGCGTTCCTGCCTGAAATCCCGCTGGTGGAAACCGGGGATCCCATCAAAGATATTGAAATCAATACCCAGAATTATACCGCGGTTATTGAGTCCCTGGTCAGAAAACATCCAGACCAGTATTTCTGGGTTCACAACCGCTGGAAAACCCCCAATTACTGCCTCTGGCCAAAATCCAATGACTAAAATTCGATTAAAAAAGAACGACCGGGGGCGCATTCTGATCCGGGCCGCCAACTGGGTGGGGGATGCCGTCATGACCACCCCGGTGGTCCGGGCCGTGCGCAAAAATTTCCCCAGGGCCGGTATCACAGTACTGGCAAAGCCCTGGGTGGTGCCGGTGTATCAGAACAACCCCCATGTTGACCGGATCATGGTGTATGAAAATGAGGGACGCCACAAAATGGGTTTGGGAACCCTCAGGCTGGCCAAAGACCTGCAGGCGCAACAGTTTGATTTGGCCATCCTGATGCAGAATGCTTTTGAGGCTGCATTGTTGGCGTTCCTGGCCCGAATTCCCGAGCGTCTAGGGTACAACACCGACGGCCGCAGGCTGCTGCTCAACCGGTGCATCAGGATGGACCCTGTTTTGAAAAAAGGCCATCTCATTGATTATTATCTGGCCCTTTTAAGCTTGGCCGGCCTTGACACTGCCGGCAGGGACCTGGAGCTTTACCCCGGTCGCCGGGACAGGGAATGGAGCCGGTATTTTCTTAATGAACAGGCGTTATCGGGTTCCGGCCGACCGGTGATCGGCATTAACCCTGGGTCCACCGGGGGAACGGCCAAACGCTGGTTCCCTGAACGGTATGCGCAACTTGCCAGAAACTTGGCAGCGCAGCACCAGACCCGGATCATTATTTTTGGCGGGCCCGCAGAACGCGAACTTGGGGATGAGATCTGTGCCATGGCCAACGGGGCCTGCATCAACATGGCCGGACGCACCAACCTGTCCAAAGCTTTTGCCCTGATCGGGGCGTTGGACCTTTTTGTCACCAATGATTCCGGCCTGATGCATGTCGCAGCAGCCCAACATGTAAACCAGGTGGCTGTGATCGGTTCCACCGACCCTATTGCCACAGCCCCTGCAAATAAAAACAGTGTGATGGTCAGAGATCCGGTTCCCTGTGCGCCCTGTCTGAAAAAAGATTGCCCAACTGACCATAAATGCATGGATAAAATCACCGTGGAGATGGTGATGTCAGCCTGCAACGCTTTTCTGGGAAAGGAGGGGTTCAATGGCTGATGCCCAAAGGGGGGTATTTGACCGGGTTAACCGGATTCTGATTGTCAAGCCCAGTGCCCTGGGGGATATTGTTCATTCCATGCCGTTTCTTCATGTATTGAAAAAAAGGTTTCCATGGGCCCGGATCGACTGGGTGGTGGCCCATGGACTGCATACCTTTTTGGAAGGCCACCCCATGATCAACCGCCTGTGGGTGATCAAAAAAGACCAGTGGAAAAAGCTCAGCCAGCTCAGGCTGACACTAAAGGAGATCAACGCTTTGCGGCAGGGACTGGCAGAACAGCACTATGATGTATGCATTGATCTGTCCGGGCTGTTTCGTTCCGGTGTGATCTCAGCGTTTTCCAAGGCCCCTGTCCGCCTGGGGTTTGACTCCTCGGATGAGGGCAGCCCTTTATTTTATACCCATAAGATTCATGGGTCCATGAAGATCCATGCCATTGACCGGTATCTTGAAATTGCCCGCTTCATGGGTTGCGCCGTTGATAAGGTTGAGTATCCTTTTGCGCCCCATAATCCTGCTCCTGATGTGATGAAAGAACTGCCGGAAGACTACGTTATTATCTGTCCCTCTGCCGGAAAACCAGCCAACCGGTGGCCTGCTTCTAAATATGGGGCCCTTGCATCCATGCTGGACCTGCCGGTGGTGGTCATTGCCTCTGCACCGGAAGCGGATATTGCACAGGAAGTGGTGGAATCATCCCAGGGAAACGCCGTGTCCCTTGCCGGAAAAACGAATCTTAAAGATCTTTTGCCTGTCATCGGAAATGCGAAATACTTTATCTGTAATGATACCGGCCCCATGCATATTGCCGCAGCCCTGGGTATCCCGGTCTTTGCCATATTCGGACCGGCCAATCCGGTCCGGACCGGCCCCTATGGCACTATCCACACCGTGATTCAAAAAAAACTTGACTGTTCCCCTTGTTACGCCCATACCCCATGCCGCCGCTACAGGTGCATGGAAGAACTGACCGTGACCCAGGTGTTTGATCAAATACAGTATGGATTGAAAATAAAGGAAAGCACAGTATGAGTCCCTTTTCAGCCGGAAAGTTGTCTGTTTATATCATCGCGTATAATGAAGCCGATAAAATTGAAGATGCATTAAAAAGCGTGGTCTGGGCAGATGAGGTGGTGGTGGCGGATTCGTTCAGCACCGATGACACGGCAAAAATTGCCCAGGATTACGGGGCCAGGGTGGTTCAAATCCCCTTTGAGGGGTTTGGTCAGCTCAGGAACGATGCCATCAATGCGTGCAGCCACAACTGGGTGTTTAGCCTGGATGCGGATGAACGGTGCACCCAGGACGCAAAACAAGAGATTCTTCAAATCATCAATGATCCGGACAGTCTGGATGCTTACTATGTTCCCCGCCGGAATTATTTTATGGGAAAGTGGATCCGGCATGCAGGATTTTATCCGGATTTCCGCCAGCCCCAACTGTTCAGAAAAGGCGCATTAAAGTTTATGCCCGACGCGGTGCATGAAAGGTATGAAGTGCTCAGTGACAGGAAATGCGGTTATTTAAGCTCATCTATTTTTCAGATTCCGTTTAAGGATCTTGAAGAGATGTTTAGAAAAATGAACCGGTATTCCACCCTGGGTGCCCAAAAGCTTGATGCAGCAAATCAAAGATCAGGGATCTTCAATGCTCTTGCCCATGGGGTCTGGGCCTGGTTCAGCATGTATATTCTGAAACTGGGCTGCCTGGACGGTTGGCCAGGATTTATTATTTCTCTTAGCAGTTTTGAAAGTACCTTTTATAAATACGCCAAGCTTCACTTAAAGCAGAAATAAAACGATATCCGTTATGAATAAAGAAGATAAAGCCCTTTTCGGGGATGCTCCCCCGTCACCTTCCCAATCTGTTTTGATTGTAGACCCCCAAGTTGAAGGCCATCACTTAACATGGATTCGTTATATTACAGATGCGTTTTTAAGTCAGAATTTTAAAGTGACGCTGATGGCCGATTTCAGGCCCCAGCATGCGTCAAAAATTCATAATGTTCTCCAAGATCGGTTAAAGGATATTCAACGGATTTGTGCATTTAATGAAAACGGCAGGTATCATGGAAATTCCTGTCTGAAAAGTGTGTCCCTGGCTCAAAAAGAGTATGGGTTTTCTCATATTTTTTTTAATGAACTGGATCTGTTCGCATCAAATTGTCTGAGACAGGCTGCCATGGGAAGGTATCCCCCTCGAAATATTAAGGGGCTTTTGTCAGGAATTTATTTTCGGCCCAGGTTTTTGTTTGAAAAAAAGACCCTGTCCAATTCCATTAAATCAGCTGGTTTTAAAAGATTGTACCAAAACCGTTGGTTTAAGAATATTTTTTTAATGGATGAACAGCGAATAGAGGATGTCTCAAAAAAGTTTCCTGATATTAATTTTAACTTTCTACCCGATCCCTGGGATGGAAATTTTGCAATTGATCAAAAAGATGCAAGATCCTGTCTTAATCTGCCGCCCAATAAATTTATTGTCCTTCAATTTGGTATCGGAACAAAAAGAAAAGGATTGCATCATGTGGCAAACGCAATGAAAAATTTGCCGGATTCATCTGATGTTTTCTTGCTTTGCGCAGGAAAGTTGTCCATTCCATCAAAATTTGAAAGACTGTTATACAAATTGGAAGCGCAGGGCAAAGCAAAAATATTGAATCGGTATGTCAGTGATACGGAAGAAAAATTCTGCTTTTGCGCATCTGATGCGGTGTTGTTGCCCTATGTGCATCACATGGGTTCAAGCGGTGTTTTGCCCAGGGCCTGTGCAGCAGGAAAACCGGTAATCGCAAGTGATTTCGATCTGGTGGGGTTTCGTGTAAAGCAGTATGAACTTGGGCTTGTATTTGAACATGGGAGTGTGGCGCAACTAAAAACAGCGATTCATAAATTGGCCCAGATGGACATCATTCAAAAAGAAAAATTTAAAAAAAATAATTGGGGTTATGCAAAAAGGTGTCATTATAAAAAATTTAAGCAGGCCGTTACTAAGCCGTTTGTCATCAGACCGATCTATTGATTCTCGTTTATACGGCCCCTGGCGACGGCTTTTGATTGAGGGTGTTCTCCAAGGGTGAGGCTGTTTTGAATTTTTGGTAAGCACACTATTGATGCGTGATCATAATATTTAAACGCTTTCCCCTGATTATCAAACAGTTCTAAAAATTATGGTACAGACACTTATGATCAAGATCCATAGGTTATTCGCCCATAAAAAAAAATGGGCTCCACAAACACCCCCCACTGAATGCCAATGGTCCATCGGCATTTATGAGGGTGTTTCCCCCTTTACTTTACAACCGCCTGATAAAATAACCAATCCCATCATCTCTCCCTGTGATGTATCCGATGCTAAGGCAAGACTTGTCGCAGATCCTTTTGGGGTCCGATGTGAGGGGCGCTATTACCTTTTTTTTGAAGCTGAGGTAAAAACCAACAATGGGTTCAAAGGGAAAATAGCCATGGCAAGCAGTGAGAATGGGCAAACCTGGCAGTATGAAAAAGTGGTTCTTAGCGAGCCGTTTCATCTTTCTTATCCTTATGTTTTCACCCATGAAAACCAATTTTATCTTATTCCTGAATCAAGACAGTACAGGCAGGTTCGTCTGTATCGGGCCGTCTCATTCCCTTTCCACTGGGAACTGGACACCATATTATTGAAAGGCAAACGTTTTGCCGACAACACTCTTTTTTTTTATAATAACATGTGGTGGTTGTTTACAGACTCAGGCAATTCAACCCTTCGGCTGTATTTTTCCCCGCATCTAAAAGGACCCTATAAACAACATCGGAAAAGTCCCATACGTAAAAAAGACCCCCATTATGCACGACCTGCAGGACGGGTCATTTTGTACAAAACGAATCCGGTTCGTTTTGCCCAGGATACCTTGCCGATATATGGCAGCAAAGTCTGGGGCTTCAGGGTGATCACATTAACGACCGAAGACTACCAGGAAGAACCCATTACAGACCCTATTCTTGATGCGTCGGGGGCGGGTTGGAACAGTCATGGTATGCATACTGTTGATGCAACCCAATTACCCGATGGTTCATGGCGGGCCTATGTTGATGGATATGGCTCTATTAAGGCAGGTGTATAGTACTGTCAGGCCATGGGTCTTAGAGATTGTTTGGTAATTAGGGGCATTTTCATGAGATTGCAGCCGATTCATCAATTACCAAACAAGCTCTTAGTCAAAAGGACGTATTGGCGATACAAACAAGGCGGCACTCATTAAGGCAAAAAACCAACCTTCAGCGCTGTCCTGGAGCGGAGACGCTACCATACAGGACGTCATGATGGTTAAGACAAGGCCCCGGCCAAGCAGTGTGCTTTCATTTTTTTGAAAAAAACCAGCACGCCACCATTGGGTGATGAAAAACCAGAGAAGAATCAATATGCCCACCAGGCCAAACTGCACGCCAACCATTAAATAATCGTTATGGGGGTTGTCTGATTGATTGAACCGGGTGCCTTTTACCAAATCAGAATAGGCGGTTTGAAAGCTTCCTGTGCCTGTGCCGATGAAAGGACTTTTTTTTATGAGTTTAAGTGAGTTTGTGTAGAATTCAAGGCGCAGGCCGATAGAGGAGGGTCGACTCACCGGCTCTCCATAATTCCATGCCTTTATTTCATTGACTGTGATACGGGCTCTTTTCAGCAATGGATTTGATGGATAGCACCATAAAAAAAGCCCTATGCAGATACAGAGGATAAAGAAGACTACAAGGCTGTTCCGGCTGCTCCATGAAAAAAAATAGTACACAAGAAGGACAAGGATAATCAGGTGGCCGGTACGTCCGCCTACCATAAATAATACATTGACTAAGGAAAGAAAGCTGAATCCTGCCCATAGAATTCGTGCTCTAAATGTTTTAGCTGATCTGGCCAGGACTGCCGCAACAAATACGGTAAATGCCATGAATGTATTGTGTTTGATGTGGTCGTGGAAAACATAACAGTCAAGCGGGTTACCTTTGACAGGTATAAATCCCGGTACCATCTCCATGCGTATCAGGTACGAGAGAACAAGAACGAATCCCATGGCACTGATAAATGATATCAAAACAGCCCGGGCATTTTTTTCTTTTTTTAGATATATCATAGACATGGCTATGAATAGGAACTTACCGCCGTTTTGGATGCTCTCAAGTACTTTTTCCTGGTTTGTATGGGTATATAAAAGTCCTGCCAGATGAATCAGGAAAAATATACAACCAGCCATGGCTACAGGATTGTATTTTATGATAATTGTCAATTCTTTTAATGGGTTTTTAAAGTTGTCCAGAATCCAGAACAACAGGAAAAGCCCTAAAACTACATAGGTTGCGGCCGTGGATACAGGAATGGTAAATGCGAGCAGAATCAGCATGAAACGGCATATTTTATTTAAATTTAGTGAGATCAATTTAGTCTGCATTCGTTTTCTCATATGAAAGTCACAATGAGTTGTTTAATTGGCATCTGCTGATTTTCTCTCATATGGATAATGTGTCCTTTCTGCTATTGTTACAATCGTTTAAAATAACGCTTTAAAAAGTGCTTCCAGGGACTCTGACTGATTCCCAATGACAGTTTCACCATATTCTAGCCGCATTAATTCATCTCTGGTAACCTGCCAGCGCCCAAATTAAGTTAAAAAAGGTAGATTGCCCCAGAAAACCAAGCACCATCAAACTTTCTTCACTTATTTCTTCATCTTTGTAGAGCTGAAGAACTTTGTCAATTCCGCTGTAGAGACTGAGGCCAAAACCACGAAGATTATTTGCAACCGAGATAAATCCTTTCGTTGCAGACCGAGCTTTTCGGCAATAGTCCTGTTTTATCGACCATCGCCGTCCTGACCCTTCCATCCTATCTTTCCAGGTATAAAAGGCGTCCCACCCAGGGATATTTCACGCATAGCTGCCATGGAAAAAGAAAAACGTGATCAGGCTTTCAACCGTTAGCGCCTGTTTAAATTTTCAGCGTTTTTATTATTTTTCATACATGCCTTCAAACTGGCGGGCAATATTGTCACGCTCATAAACAATTTCCACCCGGCGGTTCCGGGCCCGGCCCTGGGCCGTATCATTGGTAGCCACGGGATGATACTGAGCATAGCCTTCGGCGGAAATATAAAAAGGCGACACCCCGTTTGCGACCAGCAGGCGCGCAACCGTAGACGCCCTGGCCGAAGACAGTTCCCAGTTCGATGGATAAATGGGTGACGTAATGGGCTCTGAATCGGTATGCCCACGGATCTTTACATGGTAGGCAAGCCGTGACAGGACCGTGGCCACTTTGTCAAGAATCTCCAGCCCCTTGGGGGATAGCCGGGTGCCGCCTGCCGGAAAAAGCAGCAGATCGGACATGGTGATGACCACACCGACCTCGGTTTTTGTAACACTGACCTCTCCGCCCAGTTTATTGAAAAGGACCAGCTCCCTGATCTCAGAAACAATATCATCCATCTCCTTTTCAATCATGCCGCCAAGTTCATCAACGGAGGGGGGCTGCTCGGTTTTGTCCGAAGGTACCGGACGCATGATCAATCCCTCCCGGGTACCGGATTCAGGTACGGCCTGAGCCCCCAAAGCACTTCTCAGGGATTTGACCAGTTCTTTGTAGGTCTCCTGCTGGGTGGTACTCATGGCGAATAAAAGAACAAAAAAGCACATCAGAAGCGTTACCAGATCCGCAAAGGTTGCCATCCATGCGGGCGCACCTTCGGTGACATTGATAATCTCTTCCTTAACAACCTTTTGTTTTCCGCTACCGGAATCTTCGTCGTTTTCAGCCATGCCTATATCCTTTTACCCAAACCATGGATTACTTCTTTTCTTCCTTGGCTGCATCCCCCAGATAGACCTTGAGCTTGTCTTCCATAAGCTTGGGATGTTCCCCTTCCCGGATGGATAAAATGCCCTCGTAAACAATACTCATGTTGGTAATTTCCTCTTCGGTGCGACCTTTGAGCTTATCGCTCATGGGAATAAAAAACAGGTTAGCCATGATAGCCCCGTAAAATGTCGTGATCATGGCAACAGCCATTTTGGGACCAATGGTTGACGGGTCATCCAGATTGGCCAGCATCTGCACAAGGCCGATCAGTGTGCCGATCATGCCGAATGCCGGTGCATAGGCTGCCATGGCGGCAAAAATATTTGACCCGGTCTCCAGACTCTTTTTGGTCAATTCCATCTTCTTTTCCATGATCTGCCCGATATCTTCGGTCTTCACCCCGTCCACGGTCATCTGCAGGGCCTGGGCCAGATAGGGATCCGAAGCACTCTGGATGTCACTTTCAATGGACAGCAACCCCCCTTTTCTGGCCTTATTGGATATTTCCGTGAGATTGGCAATGATATCCTCGGCTTTTTCAATTTTGAACATGAACACCTTGATAGCGGTTTTAACGATGCCGATCACATCACCCAAAGGAAAACCAATCATGGTTGCAGCAATGGTACCGCCCACGACAATAAGGATAGAGGGGATATTGATGAACATACCGATGGGACCGCCCAAAAGAATGGTACCCAGAATGAACCCAATCCCGGAAACAACACCGATGACTGAAGAAATATCCATTTGGTTCAGACCTTTATATAAACAGTTTCTTCTACAGGATATGCCCTGTGATATTGTATTATTTTATCAATGGCTTGCCGGGTCAGAGTTTCTCCTGCAGGCAGCAGTTTGGTACCGGTCTGGGTGAACAGTGTTGCACTGAGAATCATTCCCGGTTTCAGTTGTTCCACACCGACACCACGCACCTGAAGTGTGTCTGCGCCCCAATGGAGCACCGCATACTTTTCAAGCCATCCGGCGATCTTTGGATCAAGCCGGCTGCCTATTTTAGGCTCAAGTTCTGAAAGCAGCGCCTGAACGCCAAAGGAAACATTGCTCTCCCGAAGGGTTTCAAGCTCATCCGCAGCCGCTAGAATTCTTGAGGCCAAAGGAATATGGTGCCATGTCAACCCATCAGGATATCCTGTGCCGTCCACATTTTCATTCAAAAAACGGATAACCGCCGCTACCCGCTCAAATCCACGGCAATGACTGAGCAGTTCAGCACCTTTAACCGGAAACTGCACCATCATCGCCTGATCATATACTGTGGGGCTGCTGTCTGGATATTCTCCCGCCTCTTGCCCTTCAGGTTCTTTTGGGTAAATATAATCCTTTGAAAGGAAGAGAAGCCCAATTTCGTGAAGCATACCAGCTTTTGACAGATCCTCCAACTGTTTTTGGGATAATCCCATCTTCTTTGCGATAAAACAGGCGATCTCTCCCACACGCTCTCCATGGCCGCGATTACGCTCCACCCGCTGACGAATCAGCGCATAAAGCATCCGGCCGAACCCTTCCATATCCCCAGCCATCTGTGTCTTGATATCCAGAAGGTTTTGTTTTAAGCGATTGCGCCCTTCGGACATCTGATGAATCTGTTTCAACGCGGTGTTCAGGTTACTCTTATCCTCAAGCAATTCATCTTTGACTTTTTTTAATTCGCGTTTAAACCGGTCCAGATATCCAAAGGATTTTTCAAGGGAGGCGGTTTTGGAATACAGCGCCTGTTGGAGATGCAGCTTATCCATGCTGCCTTTGGATTTGACTTCAATCTCCCGTATATCCAAAGGCCAGTCCACCACATGATCAGCACCCAATGCCATGAGACTTAATCGGACACGTTTCTTAGTCTCTTCAGGAACGATAACAAAAACAGCCGGAGAAAATTTAAAATGACAGGCGCCAAGCCCATCAAACCACGTCCGCACATTTTCCGGATCAATATTGTCCTCAGGTGCAAAGGGATCCATCAGCACAATATCCGGCCGCTGTTTCAGGGATTGTATCGCATCAGGCCGATCAACACAGGCAAGAAAAAGATGGGAATGTGCAGACCCAAAATCCTGGGGACACCGGGAACCGATGTATAAAATGGAAAGGCGTAAAGCCATAAATTAAACGACACCTGTCTCTTGTCTATTCCGAATATCCACGGGTCCACCATTCATCCCAGCGTGTGCAAAGGATCTCCCGGGCAAGCTGTTTCCCCGTATCTGTCTTAAGGCGGCCCACCACAAAGGAGAGCCAGGATTCAGGTGAAGTGGCGCCAAGATCTTTTAATTTTTTTAGTTCAAGGATAAAGGAAAGCTGGTCCGCATCATTGGCCAGCCGGGCTTCCATGGTTTCTGCCTGGTTGAACTCATCAATCAGTTCGGCAATATCCTTTGCCCAGTCAAGGCCTTGAATCAGATGTAATACCGCCTTGGATTCATCCACAGTATTATAATGCTTATGGACGTAATTCAAATCCCCTGTCCGGGCCTCGGCCGTATCATGCACCAGGGCCATGGAAATAAGCTTTTCAGCATTGACATCCGGTTCAAGACGGGCCATGACAAAGCACAAAAAAGCTGTGGTAAAACTATGTTCCGCAATACTTTCCTTTCCCGTGCCCAAAAAAGAGTATCCGCTCCGATTCAGGTCTTTGAGCATTCGTACTTCAAACAAAAGATCAGCAATCCGTGTCATTTCGCATCCATTTTCTGTGATTTAGAGCTGTTTTGATAATTAGGGGATCAAGACGAAATTTCATGAAAATGAGAACCAATTGTTACAAATTTTGTGTTAATAGCCGGACTATTCGCATAAAATTTGGTAGAATTGGGGCCATTTTCATGAGATTGCAGCCGATTCATCAATTACCAAACAAGCTCTTAGGCAACACATATTGACATTTATAGAACATTCGTTTAAATAAAGTCAAGATTTACAAGATTCAACACATCATTGGAGGTTCCATGCCGATTCATGAAAGAGAGTTTTCACCCTTGGTGTTCCTAATTGCGGTTTTCATCTTTACTTGCCTTTCCCCGGTTGGTGCCCGGGAAAAAGTAGAAACCTTTGACACAAATCAGGATACAGGCTTTTACTACACCATCAAAAAAGGCGACACCCTCTGGGATTTGTCCAAAAAATTTTATGATTCCCAATGGGACTGGCCAGGTCTGTGGTCACTCAACAAGGAGATTAAAAATCCCCACTGGATTTATCCGGGCAACACCATCAGGGTGTATCTCAAACCTGAATTTAAAAAACAAAGCCCGGAAAAACCAGCCCGGATGGTGGTTGACACCCGGTTCAATTATCCTGCCATTCACAGAACCGGATTTATCAGGGACAAACAGGTGCCGCCCCTTGGCACGGTATTGCGGGAAAAAGACGGCAATGTCATGATGGCCACAGATGATATTGTTTACATCCAACCCACCGGTCGCGCCCCTTTTATTCCCGGACACAGGTACCAGATTTACGCCACCTCCCAGGTGGATCAAAAGATCGGCACAAGCCGTTACAAAGGCATTAGACACTTGGTCAAGGCCGACCTTGAGATTATTGAAGTCAATACCCAATATGCGGTGGGCAAGATTAAGAATTCTTACAGAGATGTGGGTTCAGGAGATATGATCATGGATTTTTATCCAAGACAGCCGACATTTGAGGTGGATGAACACCCTGAGCCTATAGATGCGGTGTTGCTCTGTTCCGAGGATGACAACATTCTGGTTAACGATTACCGTATCGGCTTTATCAACAAGGGCTCCCAGGATAATATCCAGCCGGGCAATATTTACACCATCAAGCGCGGCAAAGCCACCGAATCAGTTCATGATCTCAAAACAGGGTTAAATATCGCACCGGTAACAAGCGGCAGGCTCATTGTTCTTCATACGGAATCGGCAAGTGCCACGGTCATGCTGCTGTCGTCAACCCAGGATATTCACCCCGGCGATATCGTCAATTAATAAAATAGAATTGGGCCGAAGACAGATCCCCTCCCCGGCATCACGCCTGCTGCCAGGTCACCCTTAAAATCTCCTGGTAGGTTGTATGCCCCTTAAGCATCTTTTTTATGCCGTTTTCCTGTAAAGGGATCAGGCCCTGTTCACGGGCTGTCCGGTGCATATCACCAAGGTTTGCGTTACGGGTTGTCAACTGCTTTAACCCCCGGGTATAGGCAAGAATTTCATAAATCCCGGTCCGGCCGCTGTAACCGGTATTTCTGCATTTCATACACCCCTTTCCGTGTTTCAACTTTAAGGGACCATCGCCCGGTACAAAAAGACCTAAATCTTTAAGCTCCCCGCGGTCCATTTCAAAGGACTGGGCGCAATGGGGGCAGATTTTACGCACAAGACGCTGGGCAACGACCCCGGTCAGGGCGGAATGAATCAGATAGGGGGGGATACCCAGGTCTAAAAGCCTGAAAACCGTGGATACGGCATCATTCGTGTGCAGGGTGGACAGAACTAAATGCCCTGTCAGGGCAGCCTGCACCGCTGCCTGGGCCGTTTCAAGATCCCGGATCTCCCCCACCATGATGATATCCGGATCCTGGCGCATAATATTGCGTAAAACCGATCCGAATGTCACATCAATGGCCGGCTGAACACCCACCTGATTGAACTCCTCATGGATCATTTCAATGGGATCTTCAATGGTGGTGATATTCACTTCAGGCGAAGAGAGCATGCGCAATGAAGAATACAAGGTGGTGGACTTTCCTGACCCGGTGGGACCAGTCACCAATACAATACCAAAGGGCATGGTGATCAATTTTTTATATTTTTTCAGGTCTGCCGGTGTGAATCCTAAGCTTTCCAGATCCTGGAAAAGAATTTCAGGATCCATGATCCGCATCACCACCTTTTCGCCAAATGCCACAGGGATCGTGGATACCCGGATTTCCACTTCCTGATCCTTTTTGAGCATTTTAATCCGCCCGTCCTGGGGCCGGCGCTTTTCAGCCATATCCAGTGCAGACAGATTTTTAATACGGCTGACCACGGCATTGTGCAATTTTTTTGGTAATTTGTATACGGTGTGCAATGCCCCGTCAATGCGCATGCGTACCAGACAAATATCCCGTTTGGGTTCAATGTGGACATCACTGGTTTTCTGGTCAAAGGCGTATGAGAACAGATGGTTCACAGCATTGACGATATGCTGATCCGTGGATGGCGGCTCAGCGGTGTTGTCAAGTTTGACAAATCGTTCAAGATTGCCTATATCCACACCGGTCCGGGAGAAAAGGTTCTCAGCCGCACTAATGGAGTGATGAAACCCGAAAAACTCCTTGATCAGCCGTTCCACATCTGTTTTCGAACTGACAATGGGAAATACTTTCAAATTGGTCACCCGTTGCACATCGGCAATGGCCTCCTGGTTAAACGGATTCGGGGTGGCCACCACCAGTTTGCCGTCTTTCATCTGCAAAGGCAACAGCAGATGCTTCAGGGCAAAGGAGCGGGAAATAGTGCCGGTAACCAGATTAATTTCAAGCTTTAACGGATCAATTTTTTTATACGGCAGGTGCCAGGAATCGGCCAGGGTTTTAAAAATCAGATCTTCATCAATCACTTTGTCGGGTTTGTCCAGCCGATTCAAATTCAAATAGACCAGCACATCAATAAAAGAGATGTCAGAAAGTGTCCTTTGCCTGTCTCCGGGTGAATTGCTATGGGTTTTCGCGGCAAGTTTTTCTTTTATCTTACGCTCCCGGCCAAGTAAATCCCTTGCCTGATCCGCAGAGATCAGTCGACCTGAAATCAGGGACTGACAAATGGCTTTGGCGCTGAAATACCGGTCAGAATTTGAATGCATGAATCTCCTGTGTATACTCTGTCATCACAAAACAAAAATGCCGGGTTAACTTAATTAAGTCAACCCGGCATTAATCAGATATAAGATAACGCCTGGTTTAGTCTTCTTCTATGGTGATGGCGTCCTCTTCACAAACTTCCAGGCAGCTTTCGCAGCCCATGCATTCATCGGCATTGACGGGAACGGATTTGTCATCCTCCATTTCAAACACCTCTGCAGGACATACATCAACACACTCTTCACAGCCCACACATTTTTCCTGATCAACCGTTGCGGTAAAAGCCATTTTAAAACCTCCTTAAAAATTAATAATACAACCGTATAAGCTCATCTTTATAAAATCATCGCCTGATTCAGCACCCGCTTTTACAACAATGTTTTTGCTAAAACAAGCTTTTTTATAAAGGGAACTCCACCAGGCATACGCCAATTTGTCCACCTGGATTTATTTGAGTTAAATTCACATCACCAAGTTCTTTAAAAAAACGGATTTGAAGCCGCCCGGTCACAGAATCTTGGTCAGCAGCACCTTCAAAATATTCTTTTCCAGTATCAGGCGTCAGGCCCTGGGCCATCTGCTCGAAAATTGCCTCTATGTTAAGATGCTGTTGTGTTATACCTTCACTGTCATTTTCATGCACTTTTATAGAATCAATGTCAAGGGTATTTATCGCCTTGCCTGCACCGGTCAAAAATTGATCCATCACAGCCCTGCTGGTGGTGACCAGAATTGGCATACCTTCGTGACCAAAGCATTCTGCATCAAAAGCAGCCGTCAGCCAGGCGTTTATTCTTTTTTCAGTCATCTCCTGGCCCGGTTCACAGGGTTGGGTAGCGCCCATGGACAGGGGCATTTCCCCCTCTCCTTTAAGTTCGGCAAAAAGTGCCGCACTTTCCTGGTCCAGCGCATCCAGTGCCGCCTGGATATCCTGGGATTCCCGGTCATGAATATCTGCAAGCTTAAGAAAAACAAGAGAATCATTATTTTCCCGTATCGTTGTTGGCTTCGGGTCATGGGAAGCTATCCCGTTACGGATGCCGGCTTTGATGGCCGCCACACCTGAATCATCTTTCAAAAACACGTTCTCACGAATCAACGCACGAAGATTTGTTTCATTGCCTTTATGGATGGCGGCCCAGTCCAGATAGGCGCGGATCTCTTGTTCAGCCAGGGCAAGTTTTTCCCTGTCAAGACAGACCCGCGTCAGCGCGCCTTTGGCCTCCAGACCAGACATCGGTTCGGGCAGCGTATCACCACCGTGAATATCTATCATATTTAAATTGTTAAAAAAGCAGAACAGGGTATTTGCCTGACGTTTATCCATAAAAGTAAACGGGAAAAAATAAAGTTTTATCATACCATCTTATACCTTTTGGTCATGAATCAGGATCCCCATGTCATCCAACTGTTTCCGGATCCGGTCTGCTGTCTTAAAATCTTTTTGTTGCCGGGCCGCATCCCGTTCAGCCATGAGCGACGTCACCTCTGACGAATACAATACCTTTGTGCTGAAATCAAACATATTGAGCACCGCATCCATATCTTTGAAACAGTTAAGCAGACGCTGTGCCCCCCTGGGTCCCACCTGACCCGCAGCGACCATGCGGTTGATGCGCTTCACACCGGACAAAATACCGGACACCAGAACAGGGACCTTGAGATCGTTTGCCATGGCATCCATCATGCCCTGGCGTAAATCATAAGTAATATGCTGGATCTTTTCTTCATTGGACTGCCCGGACACATGCCCAAGGGATTCAATGCACCGGTTGATCCGGGAAAGAACGGTTTGGGCATCATCCAGACTTTTTCTGGATAAGCGCAGGGATTTTCTGTAATGGGCGGACAGCAGCCAAAAGCGAATGGTCTTCTCATCCCACCCCATCTCAACCAACCTGTCCAGGGTCAATGAACCGGCATCATCGGTATCCAGGGACCCGTCATACTGTATGGGATGGCAATGCATCCACACCCTGGCAAAAGAACCGCCGGCAGCCCTTGCAATGGCAATTTCGTTTTCATGGTGGGGAAACATAAGTTCCCTTGAGCCCGTATGGATGTCAAAATCTGCACCAAGGAAGGTTGACGCAAAGGCAGCACACTGCAGATGAAGTGAGGGGCGAACATTGCCCCATTCCGTTTTAACCCCAAGCCCCTGTTTAAGTTCCGAAAGTTTTACCCGCTTGAACAGGGTAAAATCCCTGGGATTGTTCTTTTCATATTCATCCAGGTCTACCGTCGCTCCCACCCGGATTTTGTTAAGATCCACCCGGGAAAGCTGTCCGTAATCCCCAAAGCTTGACAGGTCAAAGTATACGGAATGCAGTTTTTCATAGGCATGCTTGCTAACAAGCAGTTTCCTTGCCATATCCGTCATTTCGGTAAAATGTTCGGACACCTTGGGATAGGCCTGGGCCGGCCGCATGCCAAGCCGGGACAAATCAGCCAGAAAGACATCAATAAAAGGCTGGGTGAATGCCTCCAGGGAGGTTTTTGCCTGCCTTGCCCCTTCAATGGTTTTATCGTCATAATCGGTGATATTAACGATATGTTTAACTTTCACATCCTGATACTCAAGGTAGCGGATAAGCAGATCCGTAAACGCGTACCGTCTGAAGTGGGTAATATCCAGACGCCGGTGCACCGTAGGCCCGCAGGTGTAAATCCCAACCTCCTTGTCTCCCTGGGGATTAAAAGACTCTTTCTGGCCACCCAGGGAATTGTAAACGGTCAGGTGAATATTCTTTTTTACGCTGAACAGCTCAGTGGACAGATAGCGTTCACCTGAATCGGGAAAAATCACAACAATCACCCCGTTTTCAAGACGTTTGGCATGTTCAAGGGCCACGGCCATGGCTGCGCCTGAACTCATGCCCACAAAAAGGCCCTCCTTTGCAGCCAGTTGCCGGGCCGTCTCAAAAGCTGTGTCATCCTCAATATAGACGCTTTCATCCAGCAGGGTTTTGTTAAAAATCTCTGGCCGATAAGACTCTTTCATATTTTTAAGCCCCTGGATCCCGTGTCCCAGATAGGGCTCTGCACAGATCACCCGGGCATGATGGTCCTGATCCCTGAAATACCGGGACAGTCCCATGAGTGTGCCCGAAGTGCCCACAGTCGCCACCACAGCATCCACCTGACCGTTGGTCTGGGCCACAATTTCAGGCCCCGTGGTGTGATAATGGGCTTTCCAGTTGGCCTCATTATTATATTGATCTGTAAGGAAATATTTATCCGGATATTCCCTGGCCAGACGGTAGGCTTCCTCAATGGCTCCGTCCGATCCCAGGTGCCGGGGGGTAAGAATAATCCGGGCACCCCGGGCGTTAAGTATTTTTTTACGCTCTTCACTGGCGCTTTCGGACATGGTCAGGGCCAGTCTGTAGCCTTTGACCGCACAGATCATGGCAAGGCCGATGCCTGTATTTCCCGAGGTGGCTTCAATAACTGTTTTTCCAGGCGCAAGTTCGCCGTCTGCCTCGGCCTGGTTGATCATATACAGTGCGGCTCTGTCCTTGATGGACCCGCCAGGGTTCATATATTCAAGCTTTGCCAGGATGGTGACGCCCGGCACAGGATTAAGTGTTTGAATTTTTACAAGGGGGGTGTTACCGATGGACTCAATAATGCTTGCATACATGCGTATCCTCTCTTTGCCGGGGCAAGCCGGGAACGGTTCTTCTTCACAAAAGTCATGGGCCTGAGCCGATTTCCTCAACGGCCTTGACTTTTCAAGTATAAAATGGCTTTATACAGTAATTTTATTTGATGCGCAATTTATTAAACAGGCCCATTTTCACGTATGATTTCATATACAAAAGTGCTGTGCCGGCTAGGTATTGTCCTGGTTGTCATTATATTCCCTTCCGGTCGGGCCCATTGTTTTTCCACTTCCCTGCCCACCCAGAAAGTGTCCTGGCACATCCAGGCCCGGCAGGTGAGTTACGAAGATAAACGCAAACTTTACATTGCGGAAAATGATGTCCTGATTACCGGGGGCAAAACGCGCCTGGAAGCCGATTATGTGGAGTTCTCGGATATAACCAAAGACGCCTTTGCCAGGGGAAATGTTCTGTTTATCTCAGGAAAAGACACCATTACCTGCAAATCCATGAATGTCAATCTGAGCTCGGAAACAGGCACCATTAAACAGGGAACCATATTCATTCAGGACGGCAACTATTATATTTCAGGGGAAAAACTTCGAAAAACCGGAGCGTTTACCTATGATGCGCAAAAAGGGTCCATCACCACCTGTGAAGGCAATACCCCGGACTGGAAAATCACAGGAAAAGAGATTGAGGTTACCGTTGACGGATACGGCCATGCCAGGCATGCCACACTCTGGGTAAAAAAAATGCCCACCCTGTATGCCCCCTATTTTATATTTCCGGCCAAAACAACACGCCAGACCGGACTGTTGATGCCCATGGCAGGGTATTCAGACCAGATGGGATTTGAATACCGGCAACCCCTTTTTTTGGCGCTTTCCGATAATACTGACGCCACCTTGTATCCCTATTATATGTCGGACAGAGGGGTGATGCTCTCCGGCGAATACAGATATGTACTGTCCCCGGAGTCCAAAGGCATGATCATGATGAGCCATCTCAAGGATGAAACCATTGGCAACGAGGCAGATGAAAACCAAGATTACAATATTTCCGGGACACCTGATCGCACCAACCATGACAGGTACTGGTTTCGGATGAAGCATGACCAAACGCTGTGGTATGGTTTTAACGCCAAACTGGATATGGATTATGTTTCTGATATGGATTATCTGCGGACTTTTACCGACGGCTTCACAGGTTTTCACAGCACAGACGAGGCATTTGAAACGATGTTTGGCCGTGATCTGGATGAAGAGACTGATTACACCCGGAAAAACAGCCTGCTTGTCACAAAAAACTGGTTCTCATACAGCCTGAACATAGAGGCGTTGTGGTATGACAATATTAAAGCACGTCAGACAGACACAGATGACACCACCTTGCAGACTCTTCCCTCAATTGAATTTTTTGCAGTCCGCCAGAAAATTGTACAGGATTTTGAATTGTATTACACAATGGATTCGGAATTTACGTCATTTTACCGGCAGGATACCACCCATACAGCAGTTACCGGCAGACGGGTAGACATCCATCCAATAGTTTATTACCCTAGGATGCTCGGCAAATCATTTTTCCTGGAGCCCTATGCCGGTGTCAGGGGGACCTTATGGGATACAGATGATTTCACAGACAGCGACGGGGATGATTCCAACACCAGGATCCGGGGGCTTTATGAGGTGGGCATGGCCCTGTCAACAACCCTTTCCCGGGTGTTCACATTAGACATGGATTTTGCCGAAAAAATCCAACACAAGATTGTGCTCAGACTGGAGTACGACTATATTCCTTACGTGGATCAACAGAATCTGCCTTACTTTGATGCCCTAGACAATATTTCAGAAAAAAATATCATTACCTGGTCCTTGACCAACACATTCACCGCCAGAAATACAATAACGGATGAAAACGGCGAAGAATCCAGGGCAGTCTACAGAGAACTCTTCTGGTTCAAGCTCTCCCAGGGCTATAACATCCGGTATGAACGGGATGGCGATCATGCCGAGGACGACCCCTGGCAGGATCTGACATTGGAATACGAATTTAATCCCGTCAAATACCTGCAGGCAGACGGCACCATAGCCTTTGATCCCAATAACAACCATTTCACAACAATAGAGGTGGGGAGCACGGTATCAGATAATAGAGGGGACAGTCTGTACATATCGTATCGATATTCGAAAAATGATTCACATACCTGGAAAACAATACTTACCACAAATCTGGTTCCAGATATCCTGGGCGCCTATTATTCCGTTGAAAGGGACCTTGAAGACCGGAAAACCATTGAAACAGGTGCAGGTATTTCCATCAACCGTCCCTGCTGGGGCTTGGACCTGATGTTCAAAGATGAATCAGCAGATAAATCTTTTGCCTTCATGGTGACCCTGAAGGGTATTGGAGAATTTGGCACAAAATGAAAGACAAAACTCTTTGGTTTGCCCTGCTGACCCGAAGCAATTTTGAGCAGACCGTATACGCAAGTATAAGCAAAAAAAAAATAGATGCGTTCCTTCCCAGGACAAGAAAACCCAGCAAAAGAAGAGACCGCAAGCTCATGATAGAAACTCCGTTGTTTCCCGGGTACGTGTTTGTTAAATCCACCATGGCACCGGTGGACCAGTTACCGATTTTAAAAACCCTGGGTGCCGTCAGGCTTTTAGGAAACACTGCCGGTCCTGTACCCGTGCCAAAACAACAGATTGAGTCGCTCAAGCTTCTGACCTCCGTAACCCAGGATCTGGTCACAGGCAGCCTTATTGATCTGGAAAAAGGAGATCCGGTAATCATCCTTGAAGGCCCCATGGCAGGGCTGAAAGGAGAATTTTTTGAACATAAGGGCAAGGGCAGAGTGATTATCAAAGTAGACTTGTTAGGCAGATATGCAGGTGTCGAAGTGGATTCTGACAAGGTTGAAAAAATCCCGGACCTGCTGTCTTAGTGCCTGAGAGCTTGTTTGGTAATTAGGGGATCAAACAAGCTCTGAACAAAAACCTGGAAATTTTGTCAACAGGTTGTTACGGAATAGATCATTTTAACCACAGGCATAGATAACATATTCCGAGGATTAAAATTTTCCGTCCACCAAGGTAATCGGCAAAATTTACGGTTTTTGGTCGGGCACTATCATAACTTCTTGACTTTTTGATGTATATTCATTAAGAGTCTATAGAAAACTTTTTAGCTGTTTAATATATTTTTGAGGTTCTATGAATAAACTTGAATTGATTTCCACGTTGAAAGAGCGGGCCCACCTGACCAAATCAGAAGCAGCCGACGTAATAAAAATATTTTTTGACTCCCTGTCAGACGCCTTTGTCAAGGGCGATCGGGTTGAGATAAGAGGACTTTTCAGTTTTCATATCAAAGAGTATAAAAGCTATGTGGGCAGAAATCCCAAAACCGGACAAAAAGTAAATATCCCGCCCAAACGTCTGCCATTTTTTAAATGCGGTAAAGAACTCAAAGAGCGGGTTGATTATTAGCTTATACCTTAAAAAATGCTTGTCTTTTAAGCCGCCCTCGGGGTTACGCCAACGGACACACATACCTAATATGTTTTCTTTGACGTGCCTTGAGGGCGACTTGAAATCCGGCATCTATGGGAGATTTAATTCTGCCCATGGGCCTAATCCAATGTTTCTGATATGCCGCCAGCACCTTACGAGAGGAACCGGGAAGCCCTTCCCTCATCTGTACCATTATCTGAATTAACCTATATGGTTCAGACTGACCGGATCCCCAATGCCCTTCTTTTTCACGGCCCCCGGGGAACCGGTAAAAACAAGGCTGCGCTTTTTTTTGCCCAGGCCGCCAACTGCCATTCAGACAACGGCCGACCGTGCAATATCTGCACTTCATGCAGAAAAATATCTGCAGAGATGCACCCGGACATGATCTTTTTGGCGCCGGCTGACAACAAAAAGATGATCACCATTTCCCAAATCCGGGACATGGGCAGCATCATCGCATCCCGGGCCAATGAAGCAGCGTTCAGGATGGTGTGCATCCGCCATGCAGATCTGATGAACCCCCAGGCCCAGAATGCACTGCTCAAAATGCTTGAAGAACCGCCGGAGCGGACATTTTTTATCCTTACAGCAGAGCAGGCGGCCCCCCTTTTACCGACCATTTTATCCAGGTGCCGGCGCATTGACTTCCAGGCATTGTCAGACCACGACATCAAAAAAATCCTATGCACACAATACGGGCTTGATCCCGAAACCGCTTATATTGTCAGCAAAACCGCCGGAAGCGACATCGACCTGGCTCTGCGTCTTTCAGGACTGGATAACGGTCAATCTGACTGGAAAATGCTGCGGCCATGGTTGATCAAACAGATATGCGGATTTCTGACAGCCCCGCAGCATCAAAGTGGTTTTAAGTGCCTTGATTTATCCAGGCTGATGGCGTCCCGCCCGGAATATCTTCATGATGCCATGGCAGTGATCCGAACCATATTCAGAGATTTCTGCATACTAGAATATGCACCGGATAAAATAGTTAACCTTGATTTTTTAAGTGTATTTAAAGATATTAGGAAGATGCATTCTTATTGTCGACTTTTAACATGGATGACACTGTTTCATGAAACGGAAAAAAGACTGGAATCCAACAGCGGCACAAGACTGACCCTTGACCGTTTTTTTCTTTCCTTGTATTTATCCAGATAAGAGGTTGATTTTATGGTAAATGTTACCGGAGTTAGATTTAAAACCGCAGGTAAAATATACGATTTCAACAGCAACGCCTTAACCGTGAATATAGGAGACCGGGTGATCGTCGAAACAGAACAGGGGTTAGGGTTTGGAACCATTGCCATCCCTTCCCGGGAAAAGGACAAAGACGAAAAATCCTTGAAAAATATTATTAGAGTCGCCACCCAGGAGGATTTCAGGCGGCGCACGGAACTTGAATTACTGGAACAGCGGGCCCATGAATACTGCGTTCAGTGCATAAAAGACCTGGATCTTCTAATGAACCTGTTCAGTGTGGAGAGCACCTTTGACAGAAACAAGCTGACATTTTTTTATACGGCGGACGGCAGGATTGATTTCAGGGAACTGATCAAACTTCTGGTCAAAAAATTTTCCATCCGCATTGAAATGCGCCAGGTGGGTATCCGCAACCTGTCCAAACATGTGGGTGGGTTGGGAAAGTGCGGCAGGGAACTGTGCTGCTCATCTTTTATGCATACCTTTGATCCAGTGTCCATCAAAATGGCAAAGGAGCAGGGGCTAAGCTTGAATCCCACTAAAATTTCAGGGGTGTGCGGCCGGTTGATGTGCTGTCTGACCTTTGAAGATCAGACCTACCGCCACTATAAGAAAAAAATGCCTAAATTAGGCAAAATTATTACCGTTGAAGATCTCAAAGGCAAGGTGGTCCGCCAGAATGTTCTCAGACAAAGTGTCACCGTCAGGCTTGATGACCGCAAGGAAAAGGAAATATTTCTGTCACAACTGAAAAAAGAAAACGCTTAGGAACCCATCCCAATGACTTGTCAGTACTATACCACGCCCATTTACTATGTGAATGCCAAACCCCATCTCGGCCATGCCTATACCTCCATTACGGCAGATGTGGCCACTCGTTTTAAAAAAATGGAAGGTGCAGACACCTTTTTTCTAACAGGAACGGATGAACACGGGGATAAAATCGTCCAGGCTGCTGAAAAGGAAAGCACCACACCCAAGGCTTACGCAGATAAAATCAGCAAACTTTTCCGGGATGTTCTGCCCCTGCTCAATATAGAAAACAACCACTTTATCCGGACAACCGATTCAGACCATATTGAGGTGGTAAAATCTGTTCTGACAACAATTTACGATAAAGGAGACATCTATTTCTCAAGTTATGAGGGCATTTATTGCTTCGGATGTGAAAGATTCTACCAGGAACGCGAACTTGTGGACGGCAAGTGCCCGGACCACGGCACCGTGCCGGAAACTATCAGGGAATCAAACTATTTCTTTAAAATGAGCAAGTACCAGGACTGGCTCATTGAGCACATCGAAACCCACCCGGACTTTATCCGGCCCGAACAGTACAAGAAAGAAATTCTCTCATTTCTTAAGGAACCTTTGGAAGACCTGTGCATCTCCCGCCCCAAAAGCCGGCTCACCTGGGGTATCACCCTGCCCTTTGATGAAGATTATGTCACCTATGTATGGTTTGACGCCCTGGTGAACTACATTACAGCCCTTGGATACCCTGACGGGGACAAGTTTAAAACGTTCTGGCCCACCGTCCGGCATTTTGTGGCCAAGGACATTATCAAACCCCACGGTATTTACTGGCCCATCATGCTTAAGGCCGCCGGCATTGAACCATACAATGGACTGAACGTCCATGGATTCTGGAATGTTCAGGGCTCTAAGATGTCCAAAAGCATCGGCAATGTCACCGATCCCGTGGAGGTAACAGACCGGTTCGGCGTGGATGCGTTCAGATATTTTCTTATGCGGGAAATGGTGTTTGGCCTGGACGCCAATTTCACCGAAGATGCGATTGTGGCAAGGATCAACTCAGATCTTGCCAATGACCTTGGCAATCTGTTCTCCCGGGTGCTCTCCATGAATCACAAATACTTCAAGGGCAATATCCAGGGCCCGGCCCCGGAATCAGACAAAGGCTTAAGTCTTGAGCCCCAGGCCCATGCCACTTTGGACGCGTATACAAACGCCATGGCAACATGCCAGTTCCACAAGGCCCTTGCAAGTGTATGGGAACTGGTGTCAGCCATGAATAAATACATTGTTGCCAATGAACCCTGGAACCTGGCCAAAGATCCGGCACGCGCTAGTGATCTTGGTACGGTGTTATACGAACTGCTGGAGGGAATCCGCTTTGTGGCAGGTCTGATCTGGCCGGTTATGCCGGAAACCAGCGGTAAAATCATTGCCGCCCTTGGTTTTGAGCTGCCTGAAAAAGGATTTTTCACCCTTGATGCCATCCGACCCTGGGGTCAGATACCATGCGGTATCACCCTGGAAAAGCCCACAATTCTTTTTCCCCGGGTAGACATTGATAAAAAAGTAGCTGGACCCCCTGCACCCAAACCGCTCAAACCGGCATTAAGAGAAGAGATCACCATTGATGATTTTTCCAAAATAGATCTAAGAGCCGGCAGGATTCTGTCTGCCGAACGGATTGAAAAATCGGACAAATTGCTCAAACTTCAGGTGGATATAGGCACCCAGACCCGGCAGATCGTGGCAGGCATAGGTAAGTCCTACACCCCCGAAGAGGTGGTGGGCAAAGAAGTCATTGTTGTGGCCAACCTGAAACCTGTAAAACTTATGGGAGAGTTGTCCGAAGGCATGGTGCTTGCGGCAAGTGTGAAAAAAAGCTTTGTTCTTTCCGGCTTTAACGGCAGTCCTAAGTCAGGCTGTCAAGTTAAATAGTTTTTTTATTTGGGGTACGCTTTTGCATTCTATTAGAACAGAACGTTCCTGGCGCGAACTTCAGACAGGTTATATCCAGCAGAAAAAGAAACAGGCCATGGCGGGGCGTATACGCCACATGGCAGTGTTTCTCTGCCTTGGTATTGCAGCCGTGGCACTGCTCTGGTTTGGGGCCCGCACGGCGTCTGAAATCGGTGAACGGCTGTTTTCCCCAAAACAGAATAAGGTCCAAAGTGATCCAACCCCGTCCAATCACCTTAAAAAATCCGAAGTCAAAACCCTGATCCAAAACATTGATATCCTCAATTCAAAAACAAACATTTTCTTTGCGGATGGGCCGTCCTGGACATATACCATCCATACCCAACTGGACACACGCCTTCAGGCGAAGCTGATCAGGACACTGAACTATCTTAAAACCCTGGACCGGGGAAAGCCGGAACTCATCGGTATGGTGGCCATGGACGGCCGCACTGGATTTATAAAAGCCATGGCCGGATTTGATCCGGGCAATCCAGCCGCTAATCCCTGTACATCGGCCGGCTATCCTGCTGCCAGTATTTTTAAAATCGTTACCGCATCTGCTGCCGTGGAAGAATTAAATTACACCGCCACCACTCCCCTTTATTTCAACGGCAGGAAATACACCCTGTACAAACGGCAGTTAACGAATCAAAAAACAAAATATACCAATCGGGTTACTCTGGAGACCGCCTTTTCCGAATCCATCAACCCCGTATTCGGCAAACTCGGGAAACTTGCCCTGGGAAAAACAGTACTTAGCAATTTTGCCGAAAAATTTGGTTTCAACCAAAATCCGGATACCGATTTTGATTTTCCAGTACCCCGTTTTGCAGTGATCGGCAATGACTACCATTTGGCGGAACTTGGATGCGGATTTAACAGGGATACCTTGATTTCGCCTGTATTTGCCATGACGATGGTTTCCGCAATGATGAACAAAGGACAAAGCCTTGTCCCCCGTCTTGTGGACCGGATATCTGACGCAGACCAAAACGAGATTTACAAAAGCACTAAAGAAGTGTATAAAACACCGATCAGCCCTAAAACAGCAGCCACCATGCAAAGACTTATGAAAAAAACCATATCCGGCGGTACAGCCAGGAAATCATTCAGGGGCTATTCACGGGATAACGTATTATCCAACCTAGTAATCGGCGGAAAAACCGGCTCTTTATCCAACCGGGCGCATACAATCAAATACGACTGGTTCACGGGATTTGGGCAGCAGAAAAAAACAAAAGAGACATTGATCGTGGCAGTCGTCGTAGGCCACGGCAAATATATCGGAACCCGGGCATGCGCCCACGCCAAAAACATGCTGAAAACCTATTTCAACACGCCTATTCCCCAAAAAAGTTCGCTTGCAGAAAATTATAGACAAAATTCAGGAAATAAGGCGACTAAACGCCTGTAGTTCTCGCTTTAGACTCTTATAGTTTCATTCTTTGTTATGTTCGCTAGGACATAAGCTTTTATATGGAGGATACATATGAAACGGCAAGGCAAATTTTCAACACGATTTTTTGATTATCTTAAACATATTGCAAAAATAGATGTGAGCATGGGCAAACCCTTGTCATCGGTGCATGAAAACACCTTACTCTTTTTCCCTGACACCTGCTGCATTCTGGGCTGTGGAATCTGTGCCCTTGTGGCATTCAAAGGCCCTGCCTGTGAAGATGAGCTGCAGTCCCTGTCCAAGGGGCTTGACACCCTTTCACAAAATCGTCTTGGCCCGTTCTCCGAAGAGACAAATCCAATGGTTTCAAAAGATTACCTGGGGGGCGCAGAATTTTTGTCCGCCCTGTTTGAGCATGCCCAAACCCTTAAGCAGGAAACAATTTTTGCATCCCTGTTTTATAATCAGAAAAAAATCCAAACATTGTCCGGCATCATCAAGGAGATTGAAAAAATTCTTACGGATGAAACCCGGCACTTTAAATCTGTCACTGCCAGCTTATCCACACCCGAGGTGGAGATTGCCGCAGATCATATTGAGCAGCTCAAGGATATCCTTTGGTGTTTGAAAAAAGAGATTATTAGTAATATTGAAGCCATCGAACATCTGGCGCCGGGCATAGGGAAACAAAATAATCCTTCAGGGATAGCGCTTTTTAAACGAATCAATGCCGTACTCAACAGCCTTGACCGCCTGGAGGTCAGGGGACGGGATTCGGCAGGCATTTCAGTGCTGTGCACCCTGGATGAAAAACAATTCTCAAAATACAAAAACCTGCTGGCACAAAAAGGGATTGCCAACATGTTGGAAAAAAGAAGCAACCGGCAAATCCTGTCAAACAACACCATTTCCATCAATGAAGTCAGCACTCCAGGATCCTTAAACCGTATTACCGTCTGTTTTGTATACAAATTTGCTGCAGAAATAGGTGCCCTTGGCGACAACATCGCCTTTATCAGGAATCAGATTAGAAAAGACCTCTTACTCCAGACCCTTGCCGAATTTTCCCCGCTGACGTCATCGGTTTCCGCCCATACAAGGTGGGCATCAGTGGGTGATATCACCGAAGCCAACTGCCATCCCTTGGACAATGCGCCCACAGATACCCAAATATCCCAAAGCGGCATTATCCATGTCTGCCTGAATGGGGATATTGACAATTACCTGGAACTGAAAACCGAATACGAAGCCCAATACGACAAAATTGACCCCCAGATCACCACGGACACCAAATTGATTCCCTTGCAGATTGAACACCACCTGAAAAAGGGTGCGCCCATTGAAGAGGCATTCCGTCTGGCTGTCAACGAATTTGAGGGATCCCACGCCATTTCCATGCACACCGACCTTGCCCCGGGCAAATTGTTCCTGGCTCAGAAAGGCAGCGGGCAGGCCATTTTTGTGGGGCTTGCCCCGGACCATTACATTACGGCATCGGAACTATACGGCGTGGTGGAGCAGACCCGCCATTACATCAAACTCAACGGCGAAGATAAAGGACAGATTGTGATTCTGGACCAGGAGAGCACCGGCGGTATTGAAGGGGTGCGCTCCTATTATTACGACAAACAGCCCATCACCCTGACCCCCAAGGATGTGCTCACCAGCCAGATCACCTCCAGGGACATTGACCGCCAGGGATACAGCCACTATTTTCTCAAGGAGATCTCCGAGTCCCCTGTGTCTGTTGAAAAAACACTGGAAAACAAATTCAAACAGAATCCGGGTTCAGGACTTTTCAATGTGAATCTGAACAGGACTATCATTCCGCCGGACCTGGAAGAAGATTTACGGTCTGGAAAAATTAAAAAAATATATTTCATCGGCCAGGGGACCGCCGGTATTGCAGCCCAGGGATGTGCGGATCTTCTCACCCATTACCTGGGGGATAAATCCATGAACATCCGTGCCCAGAAAGCGTCTGAGCTTTCAGGGTTCAACATTGGCAGCGATGGGGAAAATACCACAGCCATGGAAGATACCTTGGTTGTGGCCATCAGCCAGTCCGGCACCACCACGGACACCAACCGGACCGTGGACATGATCCGGGCCCAGGGCGCCAGAAGCCTTGCCATTGTCAACCGCAGGGATTCGGATCTGACGTTCAAAGTGGACGGGGTATTGTATACCAGTTCCGGCAGGGACATTGAGATGTCCGTGGCCTCCACCAAGGCCTTTTATTCCCAGATCACGGCCGGGGCCGTACTCGGGCTGCACCTGGCTGCCCTGCTCAATGCCAGAACTGAAGAATATATCAGTGATCAGATCCATGCGCTGATGGAATTGCCGGCAAAAATGAAAGCAGTTCTTGACATGCGTGATGAAATCAAGGAATGCGCCGATACGCTTGCAATCTCTAAAACGTATTGGGCCACAGTGGGTTCGGGCGCCAACAAAACATCTGCAGACGAAATCAGGATCAAACTGTCGGAACTGTGCTACAAAACCATCTCCTCGGATTTTGTTGAGGATAAAAAACATATTGATCTGTCAAGCGAGCCATTAATCATTGTCTGTGCCGCCGGCACCAGGGAAAGCGTACTTGGGGACATCATCAAGGATACATCCATTTTCCATGCCCACAAAGCCTGTCCCATTGTGATCACCACCCAGGGCGAAGACCGGTTTGATCTATATGCCAAGGCCGTTTTCAAGATCCCCGAAATCCAGGAACATTTTGCCCCGGTTCTCAATACCCTGGTCGGACATATCTGGGGGTACTATGCAGCCCTTGCCATCAATGCCAAATCAAAATTTCTGTATGACGCAAGGCAGAAAATAGAAAACATCATTGAAGCGTTCAAGACAGAGGGCCATGATGATTATGAGGTGCTTTTAGAAAACAAATTCACGGAAACCGTGGCAGAGTTCTACAATCAGTTTTCCCAGAAAAGGCGTCAGGGGGAATTTCCCGGGGCCATGGGGATGAGTACGATATCCGACATGACCTTGCTGCTCAAATACCTGTCCGGCAGGCTGCCGGTATCGGATTTTGAAGTGGACTTCGGTGTCAAAGGCACGCCGTCCAATATGCTGTCCACCTTTTTTAGCACCATGAACCAGGCCATCAATATTATGGCCCGGCCTGTGGATGCCATCAAGCACCAGGCCAAGACAGTTACCGTAGGCACCAGCCGGATCAGTGAACGGTTTGAAGGCATTGTTTTTGATGCCCTGGCTGAACATAACATCCAGATTCCTTTGATTACCAATACCAATGTACTGGTCCTTAAAAATCTGCAGGAAATCATATCCGAAGTGAAAGGTGCTGTGCTCTACCGTATCACCGGCTTAAACCTTTTAGGTAAAGTCACGGAAGACACCCGAATTGAAGTGGTATCCAAAACAGGCGTTCTTGCCAATGAATCCTCCAGGGTGGAAACAGATCACCGGCTCAAGGGCACCAAAAACATCATTGTCAGGGAGGGCAACGTATATATTGGCCAGGGTCGCAAAGACAACAGAAGCATTCTTGTGATTCCGGTGCTTTCATCTTCACCGGCATCGCCCAACATCATTGAATTCCTTTTGTCTTTAAACATCGCTTTTAAATCCACAAGCGAGGTTACCCTGTTGAAAAAAATCAAGGCCCTGGGCGGAAAATATAGCCGGCTTAAGGACTGGGTTCTTGAAAGTAAAAATGTGCCATGGGATGATAAATACCTCAACCTTGTTGACATTGAGACCCTGTTCGGTGCTACAGCCGAACGGGCTGTGGAAGCCATTGTTGAAAAACTCGGCTGATTAGCATCCCTTAATTGTAGCGGCTTGATTTCATAATGGCCTTGGGTTTATTTTATCAGAAAAATTCGGCCAGAATTAAACTCGTGAGTCGTAACTTTGGGAAGCCATATACAGGCCACTCCATCGAAGCGAAATCTCATGAAAATGAGAACCAATTTTCACAAATTTTCTGTTAATAGCGGGACTATTGGCATAAAATTTGGTGGAATTGGAGCCATTTTCATGGGATTGCACCCGATTCATCAATTATCAAACACGCTCTTAAAGCTGGTAACGCGTGTCATAACAGAATCAGAAGCGCTTGCATAAGGTTTTCCGGATTTAGTCAAAGGCCGATCCAGATACCGTAGAACCCGACTGCTTGTCCCGGTTATATGTGCATGATGTACCAGTGATTCCATGATTGCGCCAAGTGAACCAGGGGTATCAAAAGTTAAATCTGTGGCCCATTGGCTTTGCCATAACGTCCAGTAATAGGAAAGATGCGGCCCCAGGATCTTTTCCATATCAGGAAATATTCTTTGGGAAAAGCCGTTTAGCAGTTTGGTAAATTGTGTATTGAGCTGCTCATCAAGCAGTTGTTGAGCCTTTCGGTAATCAGCGATATAGAGAAACTTGTTGCCGTGGACAAGAAAATCTATTCCAGCATGCTCAAGTCCGCGACACAGCCATTCACGGCCGTTGAGACAAATTTGAATATGATAAGGGAACCATGTTTGCAGCCTGATGTTCATAAATCCGTAATCAATGTCATCAAAATAAAAGTACAGATCTTTGCACTGTGTCTGATAATTTTTAAGTTGTGGAAACCCATTTTCTGAACAATACACTGCCCGATACGATGAGCCTCGCTCCAGGCAGGACCAAACTCCGATCAATCCACTTGATATCTGATCCTTTCGCTGTCTTTGATGGGCAAGTTCCTCTTTTCGGATGCGCCATGTTGGGATATGAGTAACAGATCGACCGCAATTGTTGATAGTATACTGCTCTGTTGTGCGAATTATGCTTTTCGTCTGAGACAACATCCACTCTTTGTAATTTTTGTTGAGAATCCCTCTGTTTCGGCAGAAGTTCATTACCTCAGCCGCGGACATCAGTGGAAGAATGAACCCTTTAAAAACAATACGGTCAAACCCCGTCGTCACATTCTTTCTGGCTGTTGAGTACGTTGATCGCAGTTATGACCGCATTAAAATTGTCAAAAGACTCTCTCATGCCCATAAACACAATGTTTTTTATATCATGGCCAAGGGTATGCCAGGCATTAAACACTTGACCCACAATTTCAGATGCTGCAGGCTGCGCTTAAATCCCATGCGAGTGGTCTGGCAGAACTTCCAACCCACCTGGCTGGACACGCGAAGGGTTTTGTACCGGGTCATGGGGATCACCACGGATTCAATTTTCAGACCGTGGGTAAGCGGGGTGATGAACTTGACCCGTTCACCCTCTTTGAATGTCTCTTCTACCTTGCCGGGTTGTAATACAAGCGCTTTTTCCAGTTCAGTCCAACGTTTTAAAAAATTTCAGAATTCCGGGGCATTGCCAATATTTTTTCCGCCGTTCTTCAACACTTCCCGGTAGAGCGCTTCGGCATGAAACACCTCCTTACCGTAATCATTTCGCAGGGTTTGGGTCAACTGATCCAACGGCAGGCCAAAGATATCAATCATAGGTTTCATGGCAGATGTATATCACAGGCCTGGGAATTTGCCTATTCCAGTCTCCGGCTTCCTGCCTCCAAAAGATGAATTTCAAGAGTCGTGGGGGATGCCGCTAAAGGATGATGTCAGCTCATAGGCGATGCTGCCGCTTTGAAGCCGCATAATACTTTCTTCGGAATATCCGAAACTAAGCAGATTGATACTGCCGTACCAGGTGATATGATCATCAATCACTGCAAATTTTTGATGGATGCTGGGTTTCAGGATCAGATGAATTCCCGCTGCCCGGATCATGGAAAAAAGAGGGGTCAGCAACGCCTTCTTCTCTGTTTCAAAAGGATCGATGGGCCGGGTTATGATGGTGATTCTGACCTCCTTTTGAATAAGCGGTTCAAAATATGCCATCATCTGGGCAACCCGCTTTTGGGTCATAAAGGGGCTGACAATCATCACACTGGAACGGGCATTTTCAAGATCATTCAGGTATACTGGTAAAAAATTGTTTTTGGTAAAAATGATATTGGTGGGTGCATCTGGAAAATTTTCAACCTTGCTTTTATACCCGATGGCGGCATATCCCCTCAGTCGCTTGCCATACATGCTTTCCAGCATCTTGACATGAAGATCCACATAGTCGTAAACCTGCACTTCCTTTTTGTTGTCATGGGGGCGGTGAAGTCTTCCCGCGTACTGCTGCAACGTGCCTTTCCAGGAAATGGGCATGGCCAGAAACAGGGTGTCCAGCCGGGGTTCGTCAAAGCCTTCTCCAATATACGAACCTGTTGATACCAGGATAAAGGGATTGCCGGAAGGGACAGCACGAATCTCTGCCATGATCCGGGCCGTGTCTTTGTCTCCCATACCACCGAAGAGACAGAAGACGTTTTGCGTTTTTTTCTCCAGCCGTTTTGTTAACTGCGCCACATGGCGTCTACGGCCGGAAAGAACCAGGCAGGTCCGTCCCTTTTCAAAACACCGGATCACATCGTCTGCAATGAGCTGGTTTCTGACTTCGTCCGAGGCGAGCCGGTCATACACTTCCTGCAGGGACAATGCTTGATCCCCTTTATCCGGACCGGTCCTGAAGGATGTGAACCGCGGGATCAGACAATGGTCGAAGGACCTTTTTTCCGCCTGGGCTTTGGGGTCAACATTAAACCTTACCGGCCCACAGTAAAAAAAGATGATGGGATGGTGGCCGTCGGGACGGTCAGGGGTGGCGGTCAGACCGTAAATGATCTTTGCATCTGCTTCTTTTAAGATCTGTTCAAAGGTGATTGCCGGTACATGATGGCATTCGTCCACAATAATCATGCCGTAATTTTTTACACATTCCCGGATAGTTCCGCTTCTGTTTAACGATTGCATGAGCGCCACATCTACAATTGATGAAAGCCGGTCCTTGCCGGCAGCCAGGTGGCCGATGATGTTGCGTTCCAGGTTGCGTTTCCTTTTGGAGGTCTGTTCCGGAAGGGTTTCGTTGATGACAAGAAACTGACCAAGTCTTTCCTGCCATTGGGAAACCAGTTGCTGACGATGCACCAGAACCAGGGTGTTGACCTTTCTTGCTGCAATGAGGCCTGCGCCGACCACGGTTTTTCCAAAGGCCGTCGCTGCAGCCAAAACCCCGTTGTCATGGGAGAGCAGCGCATCCACGGCCTGCTGCTGCTCTGGCTTCAAGGTGCCGTTGAACTCAACATTGATGTCGTGTCCCTGCTGGGTATGGTCTGTCCATTTGATCCTGGCCCCGTGCTGTTCCAAAAGCTGGCAAAGATCTTTTTCAGCCCCCCGGGGCAGGGCCATGTGGGTTTCATGATCATCGACACATGAAATGACCCGTGGGATGCCGAAAGTGGATTGCCGCATGGCCTGGGCTTTGTAGAATTTTGGATTTTTAAATGCCGCACACCGTTTAATGGCGTCCAGTGCCCGCTGGCTCACCCCTTTTTTTGACATATACAACATGGCAGACCTGACTATTTCAACGGTTTGGGGGAAATCTTTTGCCGTTAATGTCTGTTGTGTTTTTTTCCATGGGGTGGCATGTTCTTCAGGCTCACCCTTTAATTCTCCCAGATCCTGGCCCCGGATCAGTTTTGAAACCCAGCCGTTCAGTTCTGTTTCATCCAGCGGTGTGATGCGGGATAAAAAGGCCCATTGATCCGGCCAGGGGGTAAAATTTTCATCGATAAAAACAGAGTTGTCCCTGCTGCGGGCCGATTTTTGAAAGGGCAGAGCAATGAGGTTGCCATACCCGCCCCGGGGCATGGTGTCCTGGTTGGGAAACAGCCGGTCATAGGATGAAAATGAGATCTCATGGCGTTGGGCCATGGCATGGGTGAGCAGGGCGGTACCAAATTTTCTGGCCACCGTTGCCCGAATCCGGTGCTTGAAAAAGAACCAGGCATGGCAGCCATTTCCGGATTGGGACCGTTCCACGGCGATGGGGATGTCAAACCGGGCGCAGGTATTCCGGATCACTGAGATATCCTGCTGCCATACTTGTTTGTCAAAATCAATGGCCAGGAAATGACAGGTTTCATCGGTGTTTAAAGGATAAATTCCAACGATCAATCCCCCCCTGAGATGGGCGTCAACAACCGCTTGTGTTAAAGGCGCGTGGGATTTATGGCTGCACTTAAAACATTTACCCCTGGGTTTGTTGCAGATCCCGGGCCGCCATTCATTGACGCAAACCGGACTGAACCCATTCGGATTTGACCAGGAATAATCCGGGCATTGGGGCTGATATCTGTTCCACGCCCTGGATCGGGGTTAATGGGTTCCCGGATCAGATGCTCACGACTGATGGAACCTTTACCGGATTCCAGTTCCCGAATTCTGGCCCTGAGGGATCTGTTTTCATCAACAAGGGACAGATATTTTTGTTTCAATTCCTGGTATGAAATATTTTTCATCTATAATTCGTTACCTATTTGAGACATGATAAAAATCTGCACAACTCATCCTGATGCTGCTGCGGTTGATACATTGAATCTTTATATCATACCTGATAAATAGTGTCTGAACGAAAACCCGTGTTTGGACGAAAAATTACCCAAAAGGAACTCAATTATCAGCACGGCGGCTCGGTATCCCCCGAGCAGCGAATTGAGCGGGGCCGGCAGGCCGGTGCGCTGTTCATGATCATCGGCACACTCCGCTCCATCGAGAAAAAACAACCCAAACAGATTCGGTTGAAAAAGAAGATCCTGATGTACTACAGCCTCAACCTTGAGCTGACAGATCTCAAAACAGGTCTCATTGAGTGGGCCGACAATTTCAGGACCCTCCGGTAATCCCTGGCAGCGTGCACAAAATAAAGGAGATTTAGAAGATGCAGACTGAACCTGAAGCCAACGGACGCGCATTGCTTCCCCTTGTGATTTTTCTTGTCATTTTTGTCGGTACCGGCGCTGCACTGACGGTTCAGGGAACCGCCATGGCATTTTATCAGCTGTCTGCCGCCGTTGCCATCCTGCCGGCCATTGGGCTTGCCCTGTGCATGGGAGAAGGCTCTGTGGACCATAAGATCACTCGATTTCTGGTCGGTGTCGGTGACATCAACATTATCACCATGTGCATGATCTATCTTCTGGCCGGCGCGTTTGCGTCTGTGGCAAAATCCATCGGCGGGGTGGATGCCACGGTCAATGCGGGGTTGTCGGTCATTCCCATTCTGCTGGTCCTGCCGGGTCTGTTTGCCATTGCCGCCTTTGTCGCCACTGCCATGGGCACCTCCATGGGCACCATTGCTGCCATAGCCCCTATTGCTGCCGGCCTAGGCCAGCAGACCGAGATTTCGACGGCGTTGCTCATGGGCACGGTTGTGGGAGGTGCGATGTTCGGGGACAATCTGTCCATGATATCCGACACCACCATTGCCGCAACCCGCACCCAGGGATGTGACATGAGTGACAAATTTAAAATGAACGTCCGCATTGTCGCCCCGGCAGCGCTGATGACCCTCGTTCTTCTGGGGATCTTCGGGGCATCCGGTGATGCCATCCATACGGCGGACTGGCAGTTTGCCCGCATGATGCCGTATCTGGTGATTCTGGGGATGGCGGTTGCCGGGTTCAATGTGTTTCTGGTGCTGGCAACCGGAAGCGTGCTTGCCGGTGCCGTGGGGCTTGTCGTGATCCCTGAGTACTCGCTGCTGACCCTGTCAACAGATATCTATGCCGGATTTACGAGTATGCATGAAATACTGGTTTTATCCATGCTGGTGGGCGGGCTTGGCGAACTGATCCGGGTGAACGGCGGGCTGAAGTGGCTCCTTGAAAAGGTCAACCGCCTGGCCCTCAAGGTCAGCGGCGGCAATGCACGACGATCCGGTGAGTTCGGCATCGCCGCGCTTATTTCACTTGCCGATATCTGCACAGCCAACAACACGATTGCCATCATCCTGACCGGGAACATGGCAAAGGAGATTGCCGCAGATACGAAGGTGGATCCGCGCCGCAGCGCTAGTCTTCTGGATATTTTTTCCTGTATTGTCCAGGGCGTGACCCCGTATGCAGCCCAGGTGCTGCTGGCAGGGTCCATTGCAAAAATTTCACCGGTGAATGTGATCGCCTGCAACTGGTACTGTGGTGTACTGGCCGTGATATCGGTAATCGCTATTGTGACAGGCTGGCCAAAAGTGAAACGTCCCGGCACGGCATCCGTGTAAAGACAGGCATTCCCCCTTTGCCATCCTGCATTTGGACGAACGGCCATGGGCCGCCTTGAACGTCCGTCGGCGTGCCCACAACAAACCATGAAAGAATCCAATTGGTTAGTGGAGACGTTATTGAATGAAAAACAGCCAACGAATACGGACGTAAGTTCGACGCATCCCGCCATGTCCGGCGCAACAGATCAAAACCACATCCGATCAACGTGGCAACTCAGTACCTTTGTTCATAATTCGAATGTATTCCACATAGGAATAGAGACGGTTTCGCTTCTGCCCGATCACCTCTTTGACGATTCCAAGCTGTTCCAACTCTCGCAGGCACGCATTGACAGTTGCCGGTGAAAGCTGAGTCTTCTTCTGTATCCATTTCGGCGAGGTCATTGGCCGCGCCAGCATCACTTTGTGAATCCGATGTGCAGAGCCGGAAATGCGCTTGAGGCCGTTGATAGTATCCACCGCCTGGGGTGCAGTATGAATGACCGCATCAGCAAAAAAGTGCAGCCATGCCTCCCAATCGCCGCTCAGAGCGTGTTTGATAATTAGGGGATCGAAGTGAAATCTCATGAAAATGAGCACCAATTTTCATGGGATTGCAGCCGATTCATCAATTATCAAACACGCTCTCAGACGCACTTCATTCAGAAGCTCATAATACTGCTGCCGATGGGTTTTAAAATATAAACTCAAGTAGAGCATCGGTGCTTTGAGTACCTGCTCGGAACAAAGCAGCAAGGTGATCATCAAACGCCCCAGACGGCCGTTACCGTCAAAAAATGGGTGAATGGTTTCAAACTGAACCTGTGCCAATGCCGCTTTAATGAGGACTGAGGTCTTTTCCGGCTGGTCATGTAAAAACAGCTCCAGCCTGCCCATGCACTCCTGAACATACTCTGGAGGCGGCGGTACAAAAGCAGCTGTACCCGGTCGGCTCCCGCCAATCCAATTCTGACTTCTGCGAAATTCGCCCGGATTAGACCCTTTGCCGCGCCCATTTGAGAGTAGAACACTGTGAATCTCTTTCAGCAGTCGGAGTGAGAGTCGAAATGGTTATGTAATGGCCTTGCAGATTCCGGTTCATGCGCTTATTTCACTTTTTGAATTAACTCGTTTTTTATTTTAATTTAAATCGAAATCTAAAATAAACCCATACTAACCTATTATCAAATGACCGTTCCGGAATCTCGCTCAGACTTGAGTTGAGGAACGTGGAAAACCCTCGTTCTCCATCTGCATTGACGCGGGCCAGGCAGATCTTTTGCTGTGCTCCCGGCTGGGCTCAAAGGAAAACGCAAAGACCGTCTGCTCGGGGAAATAACGGTAAAAGCCGATCTTGTCACCCAAAACTATTTTAACGATGCAGATGACGATCTTCTGGCCAAAATCCCGGATACGGACGGTAAAGTATAGCACAGATGGGGGATCTGGGCTGGAAGGACGCCAGGGGCAGAATCTGGTTCTGCGGCAGAAAAGCCCACCGGGTTGAAACCGGAAAACAGACCTTATTCACCATCCCCGTGGAAGCCATATTCAACAAC
>PDWJ01000600.1_pt1 | contig 51167 bp, 41 predicted proteins | sample 1430881 | NCBI WGS metagenome assembly PDWJ01 (sample SAMN01162460, study PRJNA174530) | Oral metagenome, whole genome shotgun sequencing project. | biome: Marine environment; feature: Marine mammal; material: Swab sample of the gingival sulcus; isolation source: swab sample of gingival sulcus...
AACCTTTTTCATTAAAAAACTCCTTAAATAAAACACGTCTTTTGCCGTGTTTACGTTTTAGACCGGCATAAAAGGCCGGGACAGCTGACCATGCTGCTGTCTGCATATATTTGTAAATATTGCCGGGGAGAGCTTCCCGGCCAAAGGGATTTTTAGCGCTTGCTTGCTTAAAAATTATGAAGGACTTCTTTCCCATGTCAAGAGTATGCCACTTTTTTAATTGTCCATGATAAAAAGCGACGAAACCCAAAACGCTCCTTGGTCGTATGCTTGACCTATACCCAACTCTAATTTTAACAGCCTTAGCTCCCCGCGTCAGCGGGCGCAGCGGCACCGCGAGCCGGACAGGGCGGAGGCGGCGGAGCCCGGAGAGTCCGGCGGTTAAGCGGTACGAGCGGAGCACGCGGTTGAGGCAGGCGTGGGACGTCTGCCGCAAGACGCCCAGGCAACTACTGTGTAAGCTTATATTTTGAAAGAGGCTCCTTGATTTATGGGCCTTTACGAAGTAGAATATTAACTTAATTCAATTAATTAAGGAGAATTTTGGAATGAAAACAAAAAGGCTTGTAGTATTAGTACTGGTCCTCTTTGCATTTGCTATCCCGCTTTTTGCCTCTGGAGATAAGGAGGGCGGAGCAGGCGCAGCTTCAGGTTCCGATGATGGTGTATTCAAGGTTGCCTTTGTATACATAGGGATTCCCGGTGATTTGGGGTGGACTTTTGAGCATGATCGCGGAAGGCTGGGTGCTGTTGAAGCCTTGGGCGACAAGATTGAAACAGCCTTTGTTGAGAATGTTCCTGAGGGCCCGGATGCAACAAGGGTAATCAGACAGTTTGCGCAGAAGGGTTTTGATATGATTTGGGCTACTTCTTTCGGTTATATGGATCCGACCCTTGAGGTTGCACAGGAATATCCTGATGTTATTTTTGAGCATTGTTCGGGCTACAAGAGTGCCGAAAATATGGGTAACTATTTCGGAAGAATATACCAGTCAAGGTACCTAAGCGGTATTGTGGCGGGTGCAGCTACAAAGACCGGTGTTATAGGTTATGTAGGGGCTTTTCCCATTCCAGAGGTTGTTAGGGGAATTAATGCTTTTACTCTCGGTGTCCAGAAGACCAACCCGAAGGCTGTTGTAAAGGTTGTATGGACAAACACATGGTTTGATCCTGTTGTAGAGCGTGAGGCTGCTGTTGCATTATTGGATGCCGGAGCTGATGTTATTGCACAGCATCAGGATACAACCGAACCGCAGAAGGCGGCCAAAGAGCGCGGACTATGGTCAATCGGTTATCACTCTGACATGGCTAAATTTGTAGGCGACTCTGTTCTGGTAAGCGCGATGTGGGAGTTCTCAGGCTACTACACACAGCAGATTAAGGCCGCAATGGACGGAAGCTGGAAGAGCGGCTCATTCTGGGGCGGTCTTAACGAGGGCATAGTTAAGCTTTCGGATTTCAGCCCGCTTGTTCCGGATGATGTAAAGGATCTTGTTGCTTCAGAGATGGAGAAGATTAAATCAGGCGAATGGGATGTTTTTAACGGCCCTGTCCGGGATCAGTCAGGAAAGCTTGTTATTGCAGACGGCGAAGTTCCTGAAGACGGAATGCTGCTTGGCATGAGTTTCTTCGTTAAAGGAGTTGAGGGCTCAATAAATCAGTAGTCTTTGAGCCCGGCAGGCTTTAGGGTTATGTTCCCGCTGCCGGGCTTTACTTTTTTCAGGTGGTCATGATGGTAGAAAACGACAGCTTTGTTGATCATAAAAGCCCTCCCATGGTTCTGGAAATGCGTGGGATAACAAAAACCTTTCCGGGTGTTATTGCAAATGATCATGTGGATCTTGAACTTTTCAGGGGAGAGATTCTTGCCCTGCTGGGAGAGAACGGTGCCGGAAAGAGTTCTTTGATGAATGTACTGATAGGTCTTTACAGGCCTGACTCAGGCGAGATCTTTGTGAACGGTGAGGCTGTTCACATACATTCACCTAAGGATTCGCTCGAACTTGGTATAGGAATGGTTCACCAAAACTTCAAGCTGGTTGATACCATGACGGTCACCGAGAATGTAGTTTTAGGCGAACGCGGGCTGAGGTTTATTCCCGATATGAAGAAGGCCGCGGCACGGATCAACGAGATTTCCGAACACTATAACCTTAAGGTTAATTCTGACTCGCGGATCAGTGAGTTAAGTGTGGGAGAACGTCAGAGGGTTGAGATTTTAAAGCTGATCTACCGCGGCGCCGAGATTCTGATACTGGATGAACCCACTGCGGTTCTTACTCCGCAAGAGTCGGAAGAGCTTTACAGAACGATCAGACAGATGACCAGCGAGGGTAAATCAGCAATCTTTATTACCCATAAGATGGACGAGGTAATTCGTTTTTCCGACTGGGTAAGGGTTCTGACAAAGGGAAAGCTGACAGCGGTTAAAAAGACCTCTGATACAAGCCCTGAAGATCTGGCCAGACTGATGGTCGGCCGGGAGGTTTTGTTTAATATAGAAAAACAGCCGTTTAATCCCGGAGAGACGATCCTTGAGATTGAAAATGCCGTTTCATGCGGGCCTGACGGCATAAGAGTAATAGATGATGTAAGTTTGAATATCCGCAGCGGAGAAATCCTGGGCATTGCCGGTGTTGCGGGCAACGGTCAGGTAGAGCTTACCGAGGCGGTTACCGGCCTCAGGGAGCTAGATCAGGGACGTATTCTTATAAACGGTGAAAACAGAACAAATAAAACTCCCATTGAGATGATCAAGGCAGGTGTAAGCCATATCCCTTCGGATCGGGTTGCAATGGGTATTGTGGGCGATATGAGCGTTGCGAGCAATCTTGCGATGAAGGGCTACCGTGAACAGCCTATAGTAAGGGGCGGAATGCTTAAGATGTCGAGGATAATTGAGTTTGCCAAAAGGATGATATCGGTTTTCAATATTACCACGCCGAGCACACAGACCCATGTAAAATTTCTTTCAGGGGGAAACATTCAAAAGACTATTCTTGCCCGCGAGATTGACGCATGCGGAGACCTTCTTGTGGCAGCCTACCCTTCACGGGGACTTGATGTGGGAGCAACCGAGGATGTGCGCTCCGAGATTGTTAAACAGCGCGATGAAGGCAGGGCCGTTATGCTTGTATCTGAAGATCTTGACGAGCTGATGAGTATCTCGGATCGGATAGCTGTAATGTTTGAGGGAAGGATCATAGGTGTTCTGGATTCTGAGAGCTTTCTAATAGAAAAAATCGGGCTTATGATGGCCGGTATGGCAGCAGCAGATTCAGCATCAGAAAATGAGGTACAACAATGAAGATGAGACTGCATTTTGAGAAACGTAAAACCTATTCACCGGCCGTATCTGTTCTTACTCCCATAGTGTCTTTTTTCGTATCGCTGCTTCTTACGGCGGTTGTTCTTGCTGCCGTAAAACTCAGCCCCTTACATATTTATGCCGCTATGTTTCAGGGAGCATTCGGCAGCTGGCGCGATTTTACCGAAACCCTTGTAAAGGCTATTCCGCTGATACTGACAAGCCTCGGCGTTTCGGTTGCCTTCAAGCTGCGTTTCTGGAATATCGGAGCAGAAGGACAGCTTGTAGCCGGCGGAATTGGGGCGGCATGGGTTGCCTTATTCTGGTCAGCATGGATGCCCTCGCCTCTTCTGCTTCCGGCAGCAGTCATTACAGGCGCCGCGGCCGGAGCCGCCTGGGCCGGGATTCCAGCCCTTTTGAAGGTAAAGCTTAATGTTGATGAAACCCTTACATCATTGATGCTTAATTATGCGGCAATAATCGCGTACGACGGTATATATCACGGCCCGTGGCGCGACCCAAATGGTTTCGGATTTCCGGGAACCGCGCTTTTTCCGGAGGCGGCATGGCTTCCAAGGCTGTCAGGACGGGCCCACATGGGTATTGTCTTTGCTCTCATCATTGCAGCAGTTCTATGGTTTGCGTTCTACCGGACAAAGTGGGGCTTTGAACTTCAGATGATCGGCAACAACAAAAAGGCGGCAAGGGTGCTTGGCGTAAACATTGGTAAAAACATACTGATTGCGCTGCTTGTTTCAGGTGCTGTTTCCGGAATTGCCGGTGCATGCGAGGTTACTGGTATTGCAAGGCGCCTTCAGCAGGGCCTGTCACTGGGTTATGGCTACACAGCAATTATTATTGCATGGATGAGCCGGCTTAACCCGGCAATCTGTGTACCGGTTTCAATCATTATGGCGGGCCTCCTTGTGGGCGGAGACAGTGTCCAGATAATGCTTGGAGTACCTTCAGCAATGGGTCAGGTTATGCAGGGGATGATCCTGTTTCCGCTTCTTGCCGGCTCTATTTTTTCCGAATACAGGCTTAAATTTACAAGGGAGACTGTGCTGTGATTTTGTTAATAAGTTCAATTATTGCGATAACCCTGCGGGCGGGAACATCACTGGTATTTGCGACAATAGGTGAAATTTATACTGAAAAATCAGGCATACTCAATCTTGGCATAGAGGGCATTATGCTGATGTCAGCAGTTCTCTCTTTTACAGTATCATATTATACAGGCAATCTCTTTGCGGCTGTTATTACAGCCATGCTTACCGGAGGGCTGATGTCTCTTCTGCATGCATTTCTTTCTATCACAATGCGTGCCCAGCAGGTTGTAAGCGGACTAAGCATAACCCTTTTCGGAACGGGTATGGCCAGCTTTCTTGGGCAGACATTGGGCCCTGAATCTAATAACGGTTATATGGCTGGGCTTGAGGCAGCAAAATTTGAACCGGTGATTATTCCGGGGCTTTCAAAGATTCCGGTTATAGGCGCTGTTTTCAGCCAGGATCCGCTTACCTATGCTGTTCTGATTCTAATTCCTGTTGCCTGGTTTTTTATGTACAGGACAAAACACGGATTAAGTCTCAGGGCATGCGGAGAAAACCCTCAGACTGCCGATGCAATGGGGATAAACGTAACTGCCGTACGCTACATCTATACCATTACAGGGGGTGTCATGGCAGGAATAGGCGGTGCCCACCTTTCGCTGGCATATACACCGGGCTGGACAGAGAATATAACCGGCGGCCGCGGATGGATTGTAATTGCGCTGGTTATCTTTTCTCTCTGGAACCCTTCCCGGGCAATATGGGGGGCAATGCTGTTTGGCGGAATCAATGCTGTTCAGTTCAGACTTCAGGCATCAGGGGCCAATGTACCGGCACCAATATTGAACATGATGCCCTATCTTGTAACAATTGCTGTTCTTGTTCTGATAACGGTTTGGGAAAACCGCAGACAAGGGGCTGGTGCTCCGGCAGCACTTGCCGTACCCTATCAGAGAGAAGAAAAATAAAATGAACCCGGATCTGATGGAGGAAAAATGGAAATAGTACCCGGTTTTTTTATGCCCTTATGGGGTATTATTGCGTTGATAGCTGTTGCTGCAGCTATCATAATATTTATTATTTTAAAGGTTTTTTTGAATCTTTCATTTCTAAAATTATGTGACAAAATATCAAATGATAAGAAAAGACTTCCGGATTTTATAAAAGTTTATTCGGGAAGAAGGCTTTTAAGAAAATCCAGACTTATTGAAAAATCAGCCTTGAAAAACGGTATAGATATCATAAGTGATACAGGGCTTGATAAACTTTGGGAAAATCAGTTTTTAGCACACCCTAAGCCGGGATACCTGAAAAAAATAATAAAGCATTTTCCGGCAAAGGGTATGTTTTTCTGCATACTTGGAGGCAGTACCCGTCGTCCGGTCTTTGAAAAAATATTTACAAATACAATCGAGAAAAACAGCGACCTTAATATTCTCAAAAAAATTGCGGCAGCAGGAGATGGAAAAGACTTTGAAGGAGAGTATGCCGCAAAGCTTGCAGGCAGCCAATTACGGGATATTATAGAAATGACAGGTGATCCCGAATGGCAGATTAGATTCTTTGCAATAAAAATTCTAATGTACATTAGAGAAGCCGGAGCGGAAAGGGCTGTATGGGAGGCCTTTGAAGATTCATCAGCAGAGATAAGAAAAATAGTTGCCTCAGAGTTTAAAACGGATAAAACTGAAGAGCTGGGAGCAATTCTTAAATCACTTCTTATAAATGACCCGTCCTACCGTGTCAGAAGGGCTGTAAGACTCAGGCTTGATAAGGATTATCCCGAATTATACCGAATAGAGCTGGACGGACTGACAAAACCGCAGATCGTTCACCTTCTGGGTCAGCTTCATGACGGGTCTTCAGAGGATGAAAATACCGCATTTAATTTTCTTCTCGCATCCGATGTAGAAATAAGACTGCAGGCAGCTCTTTACCTTCAGAGGCAGCATAGCCTCGCGAAGATTTTCAATCAGGCCAATGACGGAGACAAGATTGGTTACGAAAGAATTAAAAACCTCTTAACAAAGGCATGTGAGGTCAACTGCACAAATTTTCTTCAGGAGCTTAAAAATACAAATAACCCCGCAGCAATAAAACTTGCAGCAGGTATTCTGCAAAGGGATGGTAACCGTAAATATATTGATATTCTTGCCCAAAAGGTTTTTGCTGAGGGTTTTAATAAGCTTACAAGAGAATACTATACCGAAATATATAAAGAAACAATAAACTGTATTTCACTAAGGGGCAGTGACAAGGCTCTTAATTTGCTTAATAACGAACTGATAAAACACGCTGAGGATAAAGAACTCTCTACAATAATAATGCCGCTGCTTCCCCTAAGAGGAGACTACATATTTATACCCTCGCTTATCAATATCCTGAAGAACGGCGGATGCCATAGTCCCGAACTGCTTAGAGAAACCATTGAACGTTTTCCGCCATCAATGTTTATTGAACAAATAATAACTATTCTCCACAGTCCTCCGGAGACTGTATCCGCAGCTGTAAGAAAAGAGGCCTTCATGATACTGGGTGAATTAAAGATGCCCTGCTGCCTTCAGGTAATTATGGAAAACCTGAAGCTTCTATCAAGGCCGGAACAGAAAGATTTTGCCGTAATTCTGAACAGCTATGATTCTCAGGTTTTTGCGGAAAGGGCCGGTGTTCTGCTTAAAACAAAGGACTCAACAGTAAAATCAGCTATAATAACAGCACTGCCTTCTACCGGGCTTAAACAATTTATTAAAGATATACAAGATGCAACAAAGGATGCTGACCCCGAAGTCAGGATCGCGGGAATTTGGGGACTTGCCGGATACGGTGAAGAAAAAATGATAAGCAGCCTAACCGAGATGCTTAGGGATCCGGTTGAGCGGGTAAGAATAGAGTCAGCATCTGTAATTGCCAAATACGGAAACTCTTCTGTGATGAACGAGCTTAAAAAGATACTTTTAGATGCTAACGAGGTATACCCTGTAAAGGCCGCAGCTATAAGGGGTTTAGGAGAATCTTCACGTGCTGAATCAATAAAAATCCTTGTAGACAGCCTTGAAATTCCAGAACTCAGAAGCTGCGCAATTGAAACACTTTCAAAAAAAACAAAAAAGGCTGAAATAAAATATTTAACAGAACTTTTCAAAAAAGCCTCACCTCAGCTTCGCGAATATATAGCAGAGGTATTTAAAACAATGGGCGAAGACTGCGAAGATGCCGTTACCGGACTTCTAAAGGAAGAAACTGAATCATTACGTATGGTTCTTTCCGAAATATTGTTTAAGATGGGCTATATAGAAAATACTGTTACCAGGCTGAGGCATAGAAAGCCTGAAGTCAGAAAAAAGGCTGCTGCAGTACTTGCACTTATCCAGACAAAGGATGCCTTCAAGGGTATGCTGCTTGCGGCAAGGGATCCCGATTCGGAGGTAAGGGCGGAGGTACTTAAAGCCCTTGAAAAACTGAACTCTCCTGAGGGTAAGGAAATACTAGCTGAACTTAAGGAAGATCCTGATAAGAGGGTTAGAAAGTATACACTATGGGCAATGGAGCGCCTGGAAGCAGAAAAAATGAAGCAATAAGGCGGGATATTCCAATTATGTACCGCAATATGTTACATAGGGAGTTCTATCTTCTGTAGGTAATATATAATACATATCTTCAAAACTGTAATCATAGGGGGCTGTCAAAACTTCAAGCAGCTTTTCAGCAGAAGACATATCTCCGTCTTCAGCCTTTTTTACAGCCGCCTCTACAAGATGGTTACGCGGAATAAGCAGGGGATTCACAGCGTCCATTATACTCACAGCTTTTTCAGCTGTCTGTTTTTTTTGCTCAAGGGTTTTCCGCCATTTCTTTGCCCAGGCATTTAATGAAGACGGAACAGCTTTTTTACCGGGAAAAAGCTGTTTGCTGTCTATATTTAAGGGTTTAAGAAGATGGCGGAGATAAATAAAGGTGTTAGTATAATCATAACCTCCTGATTCCATCATATCCAATAATGCCTGTATATGATTAAGATCATCAGGAAGTGTTTCAGAAAAACCTAATTTACTGCCCATCATTTGAAGCCATTTACCATGATAATCTGCTGAAAAATCTTTCACCCCCTCAGTTAACAGCTCTGCCGCCTTTTCCGGATCATCATCAATTAAGGGGATAAGGGTTTCAGCAAGGCAGGCTAAATTCCATCCTGCAATATAGGGTTGATTTCCATAGCTGTAACGGCCTCTGTGATCTATCGAACTGAAAACTGTCTTTAAATTATAGCTGTCCATAAATGCGCATGGACCATAGTCAATTGTTTGACCGGAAATAGACATATTATCTGTATTCATAACACCGTGAATAAAACCAACCCGCATCCAGTCATTGATCAAACAGGCCTGACGTTTAGCTGTTTTTTTAAAAAACTCCAAATAAGGATTTTTTTCATCTTTAAGCTCAGGATAATGACGGTTAATTGTGTAATCCGCAAGGATTTTAATCAGCCCTTTATTACCCTGCATGGCGGCAAACTCAAAGGTCCCTACCCTTATATGGCTGTCAGCCGTTCTGGTCAAGACAGCACCATCAAGGACTGATCCTCGATAAACCTTCTCTCCGGTACCAACTACCGCAAGACTTCTCGTTGTTGGAATTCCGAGGTAATGCATTGCCTCACTGATTATGTATTCTCTTACCATTGGACCAACGGCAGCCCTTCCGTCACCATTACGGGAATACATGGTTCTGCCCGAACCCTTTAGCTGAATATCAAGCCTTTCACCATCATCGGTAATATGCTCACCAAGAAGGATGGCCCTGCCGTCACCCAGCATGGTAAAATATCCGAACTGATGTCCCGCATAAGCCTGGGACAACATTGAGCCGTTTTCTGGAACATTATTTCCCGAAAGGATATCTGCTATTTCCCGGCCATGTGCCCCATTCATTACCCCCAAGGTCTTTGCATAGCTGCCATTATATAAAAGTAATTCAGGCTTACGGGCAGGCGCGGGCTTGGTATATTGATAAAATATTTGAGGTAATTGATTGTATGTTGTATCGAAGTTAAAAAAGGGTATCAAGATTTTTTGCTTACTTCAAGTTTTCGAACCATACCTGCTAATTTTGCATTCTGCTCATTAGCACGGACAAGCCTGCGAGCAAGCAAACGGGAAAGAAATATGCCATAGTATGGGTAATCACGAACAAGTGTAACAAATGCTTTACGGGAAATTTTTATGAGCTTTCCTTTACTTGCGGCCTTTATTGTTCCGTTTCTTTTGTTATTTAAAAGAAAAGACATCTCGCCCATAAAAATATCGTTCTGATTCAGCTCTCCTACCCTTCTTCTGCGATGATAAACATAGTATTTTCCGGAAACTATATAATATAGATAATCACTGGCTTCACCTTCACGGAATATAGTATCATTGCGTTCAACATAAAGAATCTCCTCTTTACGGAAACGTATTGGGAATGGCTGATTATCCTGTTCTTCATGTTCTACTATAAGTGTAACCTGATTTCCCGATTTATTATAAAAAATCTCCTTTGACAACTGGCGTGCCATTTTTATTCCACGGCCGTGCAGTGAAAGCTCATCCTGAGTTTTAAGAACCTCATTAAGTTTTTTTACATCAAAACCGGGGCCGTCATCACTGATTATAAATTTCGTATGATCGGAATGTGTCTCCCACTCAAACTGAACTTTTTTGGAAGCAGTTTTTTTATTCCTGCATTTCTCTGCTACCAGCTCAACAACACTTCCGCCATTTTCCATGAAAGCGGTTTTTTCTTCATATGTAACTCCGCAGTTGCCATGCTCTATTCCATTAACAATCAATTCAGCGAGAGCAAGCTGTAAATGCATCTTTCTGTCAGGGCTTATTTTTCCTGATTGAGCAAGTGCGGTTGATGCAATACCCGCATAAATGGGTACAGCAAGAATATCATTGGGGATTGAAAAAGCCCCTGAAGAGTTTTCCATAATCTTTTCAGCAAAACCCCTCTGAAAAATAATCTGGTAATTATCCCTGACAATCTCTATACTTTTCATTAAATGAGATCTTATTCTGTATTGATTAAGAAGTGTAAGGAGGTTTATTCTTTTCAGCTTGTTAAGAAGAACATTCTCATCAATAGCCTCCTGATCATATATTCCAATAATTCCGAAATAATGAAGCCAGGCATCTTTCTCAAGCCTTTTTACCAACTCGTCACAATTAATTTCCGGATCAGAGAAGTTTATCACAATGATCTCTGGAAGTTCATAGTTAATAAATTCATATATATGCTCTTCATTTGTTATAAATACAGGTTTATATGATTTATTCTCCCAAAGTTTATACGCAGAATTAATCGTCCTGTTCAACTTCTTGTCTGAACTTATTATGCCAAGCTCCTTCATTTATCAACTCCGATTTCATATATCCTTTTATCTATAAATACATCTACTACATTACTGTCCAGGCGGTTATTATCAGCCTCTTCTTTAATTATTCTCAATGCCACATCAGGTGCTAATGCTTTTTTATAGGGCCTGTCACTTGCTGTCAGGGCATCGTATATATCTGCTACAGCCATAATACGTGATTGAAGGCTTAACTCATCAGCCGATAGACCATCGGGATAACCGGAGCCGTCTAAACGCTCATGATGGCCCCTTGCGATATCAGGAAGATCTTTAAGAGTGCTTGTCCAGGGAATATTTTTAAGAAACTCCGTAGAATGCTCTACGTGAGACTCTATTTCTTCACGCTCATGTGCATTAAGGCAGCCCTTTTGGATACTCAGCATCTCGAACTCTTCATCTGTAAGCCATTTTACCTTATTTCCCTCGGGATCTGTATAGGTCAGCTTATTATATTTTTCAAGTTCGGCAAGCCTGGTTGCAGCATCTTCAAAACTGACAGATGGTTCGTTAGCGGCAGATATTACTCCAATAGCATTTTCAATCTCTTGAATGAGTTTATTATATCTCTTATCATTCCCTGAGGTTAGATGTTCCAATTCCATACATTTCCGTATATACCCAAAGCGGTATTTTATAAGTTCTAAATGAAGAGGATAAAGCTTTTTTGCCTTAACAAGAACATCTTCCCTTACCCCTACCTTACCAAAATCATGCAGCAAGCCCGCATATCTAAGCTCTTTAAGCTGCTCATCAGTAAAAAATGTATCAGCATAAAAACCTGCGGCTTCTTCATTGATAGATTTTGCTGTTTCGACACTGTAGGCTGCAACACGGCTTGAATGACCGCTTGTGGTGGGATCCCGGGATTCTATGGCTTTTACTGAGGCGGCAACAAAGCCTTCAAAAAGAGTCTCTATATCATTGTATAGAATATTATTTTCAAGGGCTACCGCGGCCTGAGACGCAAGCGAAAGAACAATCCTCTCATCCTCACTGTTAAACGGCTCTACAAATTTTTCAATATCAGAAAAGTTTTTAAGCTTCTTGCCAAAACTTTCCTTTCTGTTTATAAGCTGAATAACCCCTATGGTATTTTCATGGTGATCAAGCATGGGAACAGTCAATATGCTCTTACTTCTATACTCAGTTGCAATATCATAATTTTTATTAAAACTATAGGGTTCATCAGGTGAAATGGCGTATGCATCAGGAATATTAAGAACACTTGAGGTTACTGCTACATATCCTGCAATTGATCTTGTGTTAAGCGGCATCCTTAACTCTGTAAAATCACTTGGATTGGAATCATTATGTGCTATCTTAAACAGCATATTCTGTTCCTCAGAATCTTCAATCTTTTCCAGAAGATAAAGACTGCCGGCATCAGCCTTGGTTATTTGTCTGATCTTATATAGAATATCATCAAGCAGCTTATCATTATTTCTTTCCGCGGATAGGGCAACTCCAATAGATAAGAGTTCTCTGTTAAGGGCTTGAACCTTTTTGTAGTCAATATTTTTTAATATTCTTTTTCTAAGTCCCCAAAGAGAGCGTTTAAGAAACTCATGTCTGTCGCTTCGTACAAAATCATGGATGAAATTATCTTCCTTGAGATCCTCAGATTCATCAGGCTCATAAAGTACAATTACGCTCTCTTCATATACCTTCAGTTTTTTTAGAAACCCATAGTTTTTCAGATAAAAATCCCAACCACAGATGAAACAAAAGGGTTCAGAATGGTCAAAGTCCAAGTCTTCTTTACAAGGCTCCATTTCCCTGACCGTAAATCCCCTGGAAATATCAAATGAGAGATTTTTTTCAGTTATTTCCGGATCCTTAAAAAGAATTACCCTTTCCATTATCTATGTCTGAACAACCTTTCTTTTAGTTCCGCAGTAAATTCTGCTGCTTTTGCGGGTGTTTTTAATCCATCTCGAACGGGAATAGACAATAAAATATCATTAGTATCTACATCTATTACAGAATAGAGACTACCCGCTTCCTTATTATCGGCTAAAGTAAGGCTATATCTGTAATGGTTATCGTTATTATTTGTCAAAAGACTGAATCCGCCCCGCTTCAAAGCCCTGACTAAAAAGAAGCCGGCGTCAAAATCAATATATATAGGAAACCTGAGTCCCTCAGTAACAAAGACGGCAGGGTTAAGACTATATAAATTCTCACATACAGTATTATCTTCTTCAATGGCAGCAATGGAAGCAAGAACCTCCAAAAGATCACGCCTTTCCCAATTGCTGTCCAGCATAGCCGCGGATGCTCTCAATTTGGAGAGATCTTTTTCAAGCCTTCCCTCCTCAAACAGATATATTTTCTTGGTTTCAGGGGTTAAAGCGGTCTCTATTGACTCGGCATTATCGAGATAAACAGAGGCCCTCCCGGGATAGTTTCTGTTGGCAATATAAAATGCCCATGCGGCATCCAGCAGGTTGCCCTCTGCTCTATTGGAAATACCTAGCTCATATGAAGCAGTACGGTATCTGCGTTCATGAAACCAGCCTAAATAGTGAAAACGTATTCTGTTAAAAACTGCCTTCAGGCGTCCAAACCCGGCCGCAGGATTGAATTTTTCACGGTTTTCCATCGCCCGGTAGGTTTCCATTAGCAGACGATCCGTTTCCATCCTGTGACGATCAGGATCAACTCCGAAGTAGTACATCCATGAGTTATCTTCACGGCTTACAACCTCAAGAATATTTGCAAGCGCCTCATCAAGCATTCCGAATGTAATATACAGCTCTGCAAGTCCCATCAGGGCAAGGGGTGTGTAATCAAGACTGTATGCCTGCTGATAATCATTTAATGAGGCCTCAAAATCAAGCCTTTTGAAGCTCATATCCGCCCTTGAGATATAACCGGTGGCACGGCCCTCAGCCTCAATTGATTTGTTAGTATATTCGAGAGATTTCTCATATCTATAAAAGTCTTTTTCTAGAAGAGCCAGATTGTAATAGGATATTGACGCAAAATAGGCCCAGCCATTATCAAGGGCCATTTCAATAGATTCAAGGTAATATTTCCTCGCGTTTTCATAATCATATAAGCCTGAATAAACAGTGCCAAGTGTCATAAAGAGAGATGGTGAGCTGCTGTAGATATCAATCGCAAAAAGCAGAAGCTCTTCAGCATCCTTTAATCTGAAGGTCTTAAAATACATCCAGCCCAAATCAACAAGCGCGTCATAATTTTCGGGATCCTCAAGGAGGATCTGTTCAAGCGAAAAAATAGATTCCTCATCCATATTAAGAAGCCCCTCCACAAGAGACTTCGAATACAGGATATCTAAATTATCCGGGGCAAGCTCAAGGGCAAGATTATAGTATTCAAGCGCGAGATTATATAGTTCTCTCCCGTAGTAAATATCTCCAACAGCCTTTTTCAGACCCCAGTCAGAGGGATGCCGGCTTATGCCTTCATTGAGAAGCCTCAGTGCTGCCTCATAATTTTCCGAATCCCGCTCGCGCTCTGATGCTTCAAGATAAAAATCAGCCCCCATGCCGCCTTCATCTGCCGCCGCAGGCTGGGCAAACACAAGAACAGAGAGGGAAAAAATCAGGATCAGCAGTCTAATGGCATCAGGCTGACGAAAACGCATAAAAGGGAAAACAAAGATTACAATCCTTCTAATAAGAGGCTGATTCTTCCAGCCTGTCCTAAAACCATTCCAGGCATCTTCAGCCTTCCTCTCTGCCGCGGGTAAACCATCTTCGGCAAAGACTGATTCCAGATAAACCTCCGCAAGCGTAAGAAGTCCGCAGTTAAGGGTTTTATCTGACCTTACAGCATGTTCAATTACAGATTCATCCGGCCTTCTGCGGCAGCCGAGAGAGGCAGCAAGACGGGAAGCAAGCCGGTACTGTCTCCGCAGCCGCCGGCCGGCAGATCCGCGGCTTATGCCGATGCAGCGGGAAAGATGGAGGATAATTAAAAATAAGGCATACAAAAAAGCTGCCGCGCCTGCAGGATAGATTCTAAGGATACGGCCCAATTTTTTAATAATCGATCTCACTCCGCCTGACTGCTCAATAAGGGTATCTTCAGAAAATCCGGCATTATCGATACTGTATTTATTTGCAAATATCTCTTCAACAAGATCAGAATACTCGCTGCTGTTAAGCTCAGCAAATGCAAGCTCCTCACCGGGAGCAATTCTGTCAGACGTAGGGTCAAATTCTACCCAGCCGAAATCTTCAAACGGGACCTCAACCCAAGCGTGGGCCATATCCTCACGGACAGGGTATACATTCAGAATACCGCTTTGGGGATCAATAAAAAATCCTGCGGCAATACGTGCCGGAATACCGATACTTCGGCACAGGAGGGCCATCGAAAAAGCGAAATACGAGCAATACCCCTTTTTTCCATCAAACAGAAAATAGTGAAGCTGATTTCCATCCGCCGCGACACCGGGTTTAAGCGAATAATAATAATTATCCTGAAGATAAAACATTATAGCTATTACCCTGTCATAGGGTGTAACAAGATCCCTTGTAATCTCTTCTGCAAGATTCTTTATGCGCTGATCATCTCCGAAGTCTGTATAGAAATCATGGAGCCTATCATCCATATCCAGTATTGCAGCCTCCGACAATTCCCATGACGGAAGCTCAACCGATTCGGAAATAACCCTGTAGTTTCTTGAAAATGATGAGCCGGCCCAATTAGTAAGAGGGCTTATCTCTACGGGATAATTCATGGCAATCAATGAGGATGAATCAAGATTTACGATGAAGTATTCCTGATTTGATTCAACCCGGCGGGTATAGCGGACAGCATCTGTTTTTACAGGTTTTTCGGGCAGATTAAGCAGCTGCTTTGTTTCGCCGGGGCCGTCCTTGATAAAAAAGCCCCTCTCCGACTTATAGCCTGAAAGATAAAACCTTCTAAGATAAACAGAGTTAAGATAATCCTTATTTCTTAACATCAGTACCAGATCATTATCCATAGAGATTTCACTTTCGAGCTTAACATAATCCGAAAAATCAAACTGAAAAAGCGTGGGCTTCATAAGCCCCCCGCCGTCACGCGAAGCCCCCTCGGAATATCTTCCGAAAAGAAGAAGGACAGCAATAATAAAAACCGGTACTATGATTGCAAGATATGAAGCAGAACCCCTTCTATCATTGAAGGAAGATACAAGGAGCATAACTATTTCAGTAAGCGTAAAAATAATACTGTAAAAAACCATAATCCCCGGATGAGAAAATATCACAATCCTGTAGCCGCCCTGAGACCATAGAAATATACCGAAAATCACAGCATTTATGATAATCTCAACAGGGATAAACCACTTTTTATTTTCAGCAGCAATACCGGCAATAATAAAGTAAAGTAAAAAGGGAAGTTGGGGAAATAAGCCTGAATCAAAACTGAAAGAAATAAAATCAATTACAGGATGCCCCTTCAAAAATCCGGAAATGGTAAAAATAATGATACGCAGTAAAAAGGCGGTAACAGCCGCCGCAAACAGGGCAACAGGAATACGAAGCCTTGTTTTTCCAAGAAAGAAGCCTGCCGCAGCTGCCGCGGCGAATGCAGCAAATGCAAAGTATGGTGAAATAATATCTGAAAAAATAATACAAAAGGGTATTAAAAGGAGGGCCTCAGCCAACCATCTTAAAAGATGAAACGGAATAGTTTTCTTAGATGATACTGACATTGCCCAGCCCTCTGATTTTCGATAGTCTTTCTGAAAGATCATCTGCCTCTTTCATTATCAGCTCAAAGCCTCTTTTCTGTGATTCATAAAAAGCGGAGCTTTGAAAACCTTCCTTAAAAAGGATTTTTTCAGCCAGACTTCTCCGAATATCCTTTGACGGAGATGAAATAACCGGTACCGCAACCGATACAGATCTTCCGGCCTTCACAGCAGCTCCGCAATAACGCTCTGCTTCGGTTGAGAATGCGGAACAAAAAAACAGTATTCCTGTTTTTTCTCCATCACTAATCTTTCCGGCCTTTGTATCATTCCACCACAGGCCGGGAATCAGAGCTGAATCAAACTCAAATTTTACCCCACTGTACTTAAGCATTTCAATTAAACCCGCGAGGACGGCCACAGAGTAATCCATATAGTTTCCCGCAGTATGACTGTTTAAATTTTCCTCCGCAGACCCGGAAAAATCGTGAACAATAATAAGATTTGATTCAGGATCAGGAAGTTCTTCGCCCTGCCTTATGAAAAGTTCACCTATGTGTGCCCATGCCTTCCAATTGATCCTTCTTACATCATCACCGGGATAATACTGCCTTGATTCTATTAGATCCTCACTTCGGATCTTCCTGCGGTTTGTACTTAAATCAGAACCGCCCCGGCTCATTATATGAGGCAGGTTCTCAGGATTGACGGGAGCTGGTTTAACGGAAAGTTTTTCTTCTCTACCCGCGGTAATTTCAATATTAAAGAATCCGGCAGCATCGGAGAATCTGAAAAATGCTCCCTTACTGCTGTAAGCTCCCCGTTTGTCAGCCTTAATCTTATAAATGCCGGATCGTGAACCTTTCCGGTAGGCCTGAAAAACCTCAATCTTTCTGCCCTTCCAGATAAATCTGAGGCCGGTATCAATTCGGCATCCCGGAACAGCGGGTATTCTGTTATTAATCTCAAATCTTATATCAATATCAGAGCCGCACTCAACAGATTCTTCGGGAAGATGAACAAATATCTCAGGCCTGAACAGCTTAAAAAACCTGTATTGAATTATAAATGAAATAAATGAGCACAGGATCGCGGCCGCAAAACCAGCCCCCCAAAGCATTGTACCAAGCTCAGAACGAATCAGTCCTGCTGACAGAAAAATCAGGGACGCAAAAAAAAAGCTGCCCCTTTTTTAGTAATCGATCTTACCAAGGTTTTCACGAACCAGCTCCTCAACAATCGCTTCACTGCCACTATTCCGGCCCTTCATCAGCATACGGTGGGCAAGTACGGGAACAGCCAAATCTATTATGTCCTGATCTATTATGTAATTTCTTCCGCGCAGAACAGCCTCAGCCTTTGCGGCTTTAATCAGCATTAGAGGCCCTCTGGGTGAAATGCCTGCCTCCACATCTTTAAGGCCGCGGGTAGCAGCTGCCGCATCAATCACAGCCATTATCAAACGCTGATCGCAATAAACCTCTTCGGCAGCGGCCCTTGCTTCAAGGATATCGGCAGCAGTACAGACAGGCTCAAGGACGGAAACCAGTTTGACCGACGGGTCTTCAGTCACAATCAGATATTCAGAACCGCGGTCAGGATACCCCACAGACAGCTTCATCATAAACCGGTCAAGCTGGGCGGCAGGCAGGGAGTAGGTTCCTTCAACCTCAATCGGGTTCTGGGTAGCAATTACAAAAAACAGTTCATCCAGTTTGCGGGTAATTCCACCTGTAGTAACCTGCCCTTCCGCCATTACCTCAAGCAGGGCAGACTGAACCTTTGGCGTTGTACGGTTAATCTCATCAGCAAGCACTATTGAGGCAAAAACAGGGCCGGGGGAGAACTTGAACTCACTGCTTTCAGGATGAAAAACATCCACACCGGTTATATCATATGGAAGAAGATCCGGTGTGAACTGAATTCGGCTGAAACCGGAATTACTGCCTCCTGTATCGATCAACGCGGCGAGTGTTCGTGCCGCAGTAGTTTTTCCAAGCCCCGGCATATCCTCAATCAGAACATGCCCTCCGGCCGTCAAGGATGATATAAGCATCTCAATAAACCGGCGCTTACCCTTTATGACAGTAGTCATGGCATCTACAAGTTTATTAATCTTTTGTGAGGCCTCAGAGATTTTGTCTGCTGATTCAAGTTTTTGATCATACATATATTAATATTTTATCATTTTCCGTTTACGTCTTCAACAATACCGTCTCTAAGATAGAAAAGACTGCATGAAGCAGGCTTTGAATAAAGTTCAGAAGCAGCCTCTATGTAAATCTCCATTTGCTTATTATATTCTCCGGGAATAATTCTTTGATCTGTCTTAAAATCAATAATCCTTACCTCTTTCTCTGTCTCAAAAACAAGATCCATTATCCCGTTCACAAAAACATCTTCGCCGTCATGCTCAATAACCGATGTAAAGGCAAGTTCAGATTCAAATGAAACTGAAGACTTGACCTCCTTCCATAAATCGGAATCAAGAAATACATCAGCTAACTCAGCCCCCGCGAGACATAGGGTTTTATGTTCTTTGTCTGTAATATTTTTAAAAAACATTGAATTTTCTTCCGGGTTGAGGGCAAAATCCTTCGGAGAACGCCCCCGCTCATCCTTTAACACAAGCTCAATAAGCCTGTGACAGTAGGTACCGAATTCCGCCTGAAGGTCTTTATCTGATAAAATCTTTTCAACATTATCATCCATCCGGCTCAACTCTCTTATGCCTTCCATCTCAAAATTTCCATTACCGTGTTTCAGGTCATTCATCTCCCGGTTAAGGGCGGTTGCCGACCATTCTTTGGTTCTCAGTGTATATTCCAATACTGATGCTTCAGAATAACAACCCCCGGCAACTTCAATATCAGCCGGCTTACCGCTTTGCTGGACCGAATCTTCCCATTTAATGTTGGGAATCTCTTTGATATAGGGCTTAAGATTTACACATTCAAAGGGATCCGCGTTATCGCCCCAATCAAAGGCTGAGATAAACATATTAAGAAGCGAGCGCTCACCTGATCTATTATTTTTACCATGACATCCTGATATAACAAGATGGTTCTGGGCACGTGTCAATGCAACATACAGAAGGCGTCTAAGCTCAGCCTCCTCACGCTTCTTGTTTTCTTCCTTGCCGCAGCTGTAAAAATAGTTTTGTCTGCCGGAATCATTAAGCAAATTAAAGGTAAGCCCATACTGTTCAGAGATATACGAAGGACTTGAACCGCCCAGATCATTAAGACCCGTGTTTCCGGCATTAGCAATTATAACGACAGGGAATTCAAGCCCCTTGGATTGATGGACAGGCATCATCTCGACTCCGCCTGCAGAATACCCCATAATCCTTAGATCATCTATTTTTTTGTATTCACCCAGGTTTTCACGAACCGAATCAAGGAATTCCGCCATGGACATCATTGAATTATCTGCCTTTACTGCAAATTCCCGAAAGTAATCGTAGTACTCCAGATATCCATGAAGTGATAAATCAGAAAGAACCAGATATTGATATCCGGAACCATACCATATTCTGGAGATCAGCCGGGCAATGGGCTCACGGTCAATGCCGGCTGATATTTCATCATATAGCCCGCGGGCAATGCGGTATTTTTCAAGATCGGCATCATCCGCGCAGAGTTCTTCGCAGCCCTCGGAAAAAACCGGCTTATTGGACAATAGTATTTTAATAACCGAGGCATCGGATAGAGATATCAGCGGTGAGCGTAGAAAGGCGGCAGAGGCTGCGCGGTCTTCAGGATACATGCAGATCTGAAGCAGGTTATATATATCGTTGACCGGCGCCTCCTGAAAAAGACTTCTTACAGAATGAACCCTGTAGGGGATCTCCCTTGCTCTGAATACCTTCTCATACATTTTTTGATTTGTACCGGAACGGAACAGTATAACAAAATCAGAAAAGTCAGCCTTTCTACACCCCCCGCCCTCAGCTATATCAAGCCGGCCCCTTGCATCTATAATATAATCCGATATTGCGTACGCCTCAGCCTCATCAGAGCTTAGATAAGCATCATCCTTCTCTTCATCATAGGGCTTATACAGAAGTTTTATCTCTGGTGCAGATTTAAGATGGGGGCTCCTTGACTCCAGAGGAGAAAAACCGGCCTGATAGCCTTCCGAACTATCATGCATCACATGACTAAAGACCTTGTTAAAAAAGTCAATAAGCCCCGGTTCGCTGCGGTAATTGCACCTTAATGATATTGAGCGGCCGCCGGCTTTCTCTATCTCGCCGCTTAATTCTTTGAATACACTTACATCTGCTCCCCGGAAACGGTATATAGACTGCTTGTCGTCACCTACAAAAAACAGCTTATCAGGACTAAGATCTGAAGCCGCGGGAACTTCCTCTGACTCATTTCCTTCCCTCTCCGCAAGCAGATATAAAAGCTCTTTCTGCAGCTCATTATTATCCTGAAACTCATCTATCATAATATAACGGAATAAGCCCTTATAATATTTTCTAAGCTCTTTATCACGTCTGAGTCCTGAAACTGCAATTGTAAGAACATCATTGAAACCCAGAACCCCGGAGGCCCTCATACGGCTGAAAAGTTCTTCCTGAAACGAGGCTGTAAGCTCAAACAACCCCGATAACAGTTCACGCTTATCAAGAGCATCAATAAGCAGAGCAGCGTTTTTTACATGAAGTTTCAGCTCATCAATTATTTCTTTTACCCTGAGAACCTCAGGTTTCTTTGAACTCCCTCCGGGTTTTTTCAGATTAAGAAGCCCCATGTTTTTCTTCAGCTCTTCGATATCATCCGCTGAAAAACCCGATATTTCTTTTTGAAAATTAATAATGCTGGGCATCTCACTGCTAACTGAAAGTATCTCAGATACAAGCTCATTGATTGCAGTCCTTAACCGCTCAACCTCTGTTTCAGCCGTGTGCATTTGCAACTGAAACATCTGTTTAAAATCCTTCGGAGAACCTATAGAAAGATAGTTCATTGAAATATCAGCAAAAAATTCCTTCCACACCCGTTCAAAACCATTCATATAGATAAACTCTGAAAGATACTGATTTGATGAGTTCGATAAAATAAAATCCAGGGATGTATCCAATACAAGCTTTTTGACAGCTGTTTCATCGGTAATGAACGACGATGGTATTCCAAATAAGGGGCTGCAGTCACGGGCAATTCTCGCACAGAAGCTGTCAAGGGTAGAGATTGATGCCTTGTCAAAGCTATCTACCGCAGCAGCGGCATATTTATTATCAAGATTTTTGAGCAGAAGGTTATAAATACGCTCATACATCTCCGATGCTGCCTTTCGTGTAAAGGTAAGGGTCAGAATCTCTGAAACATCAGCATGTTCATCTGTTATAAGTCTGAGAAAACGCTGCGAAAGAACGGTGGTTTTTCCAGAGCCCGCGCCGGCAGAAACAACAGCATTCAGGCTACAGTTAACAGCTTCCTGTTGATATGTATCAAGATTCATTTTCCGCTCCATTTAACATTAAACCTTTTTCTGCATACAGCCCTGTATCCGCAGCCCTCACATCTTTTAACAGCCATGAAATCACCATCCCTGATTGCGGCCGCCATTTTTGTTATATACTCCACCGTCAGGGACAGAAGGGCTTCTATCTCTTCTTCGTTCAGAACACCGCCTTTTCCGGTTACAGGGAAATGCCTGCCTTCGGTAATTCCATAATATGATGTTCCGACAACATCAAGACCGGCAGACTCGGCAAGCAGAATATAGAATGGAAGCTGAAAGCCCCGTTCAGGCACCAGAAGCCTATTATTACTATCATATTTGATAAATTTTTTATTTCCGTTTTTACCCTTCCATGATTTTTTATAATCGACAATCACAACCCCGGGGGGATCATCAATATCCGCGGGTTTCAAAGAATCTGATGATATACGATCTATCCGGCCTACAAGATCAATCTTCAGATCTTCAAGTTCATATTCAAAACGCTGCTCCATAGAGTAGGGATAATACCCCTCATACTGTTCCAATTCAGCCTCCGGGAAATTATCCAAAAGAGAAAGAACCCTCCGCTTCATGGCTCCCCATGCGGGGCCGTAAAAGTAATTTTCTTCATCTTCCCAGCGTCTGAAAACGCATGCGGCAGAATCTTTAATTATGCTTTTATATTTATCAATATCAGAAGCTCTGAAAGGTTTTTTATCTTTTTTTAACCGTTTAAATAACTCATAAAGGACCTCATGCATTACATTTCCGATAGTAAAAGGATCCTCCGGTTTAAGGATGTACTCATCTTCATAAATTTTCAGTGACGAAAAAAGCATTGACTTAAAAGGACAGGAAGACCAGCTGTCAAGCGTAGAAGCTGAGACCCTAATCCGTCCGGTTTGTTCATCACCCTCTTTGAAACCTTTCATAATTAGCTCTCTAAGCTCTCCCTCAGGAAGAGGGCAATCAGCAGCATTTAATCCGCCCGGCTGCATGAATGTAGCGGAAGCATAATTAAAACCATCTATCTGCGTCCCGCAAAGCTCTGGAAGCGGCCTGAAGGTACCGCGGCAGGCATCTTTCCACCATAGTGATTCAGCCAGAAATGGGTCCTTAAACTCAGCTCCACAGGATCCTTCTGCTGAATAGTTTACATATTTTATTTTTCTGCCTTTAATAAAACACCCCGGCGGAAGCGCCGCCCCCGAAGGAGTTTCTGCCGAGCAGCTGAATCTGACATCACTGCCGGATTCAGAATAGGCCGCTATAAAATGATCCGTCATATTTTTATCAGAGGCACCAAGGTAATTCCTCTGCTGCTCCGGCAAAAAGCCGAACATTGGAGAAACAACTGATGAGCTGTCATTGGACAGGCCTGCAATAAAATGAACCCTGGGATTAATCAAGGCCGATACCCTGTAAGGATATACATCAATTCCCGGCCCCGGCTGCTGCTGAACGTATATTTTATCCTTGAGAGAATCTATCCATAATGACAGCGGATCTTTGATTGATATATTTTTCAGCTCACCCGCGGTCTCCTTTAATGAGGCAAGAACCTCGCGGCTTCGCTGAAAAACCTTCTCACATTCCGGATCCCATAACCCGGCATCTGTTTCGAGAAAGTTTGATACAAATATTTGAAACTGCTTTGAAAGATCTTCAAATGAAGACGCCCTTACAATGGCCTCTATCTGGTATTTCAATCCTCGATAAAAATTACCAAGCTTAAGATTTTTTGCCGCCTTTAATCTGTCAGCCCATACATCACCCTCTTTCGAGGCTGAGGTATTTTTAAGACAACGGTTTGTTATTCCAAAGCGAATCAGGTCTGAGGCATTTTTTGTATCCCTCCATCTGAAGGCGCGGTAAAGCAGAAGGTTTTTCATCGATTCAATATTATAACCGCTGCTGCTGCATGAGCGGATAAATTCAGGAAGCCTTCCCGCGGGATACTCCGCAAGCGGTTTTCCGCTTCTTGTATTAAGAGGGATACCCCTAAGCTGCGCCTTGAAACAAAGATTCTCTGCAATCGACTGGTCAGCAGCAGTAACTACAATATCATAGGCCTCTACTCCGGCTTTCAGCAAATCTGATATTTCATCAAGAATAACATCCGACTCAATTGCTGTATTTTCAAAAACTCTCAATTCAGGAGGAGCAGAAGCATCTGAAAAAAGATATTCTGAAGAAAGATTTATAACGTCACAGCCCAATTTCTTAAGTTCAACTTCATACTCATCAAAATCTTCTATCAGCTCAGGATAGATTATATATATTTTCTTATTCAGCTTGGCAAAATCAGGCTGCACCCAGGAGGGTTCAAATAAACCATTCTCACTTAGAAACCTGCAATAATGAGTGTATAAAATCTGATAATCAGCCTTCAAAGAATCTGAAGGAGCTGCATTTAAAATATCAATAAGCCCTTTTAGTTCAGGAAGCAGCCTGCAGATAAAATCTATAAATGCATGGGAATTTTTAGAGTACCCAGAGGGAACTATAATAGAAAAAAGAGGAGATTCTTCTGAATTTTTATGCAGAAGATCTGAGGTAAAAAGCTTTCTGTGAACAGAATTTACCGGTTTATCATCAAAATCATGAAGGGTGATCTTTTCTTTAAAACTATCCCATGACATAAATCTGTCATTTCTAACAGCCCTGGTATTTGTGAGACTTAGAAATTCTTTACGCCTCGAAACAGCCGCGGCTTCGGAAGGAAATACAAAAACTGAATTGCTGTCTTTATGATTTTTTAATATTTCTGAAATATTTTTCATTATCAGAATATTATACTTCAAAAATATGCTTGACTACAACCTTCAATAAAGCTTTAATATTGGTCATGCGAATATCCAACAGTCTAAAAACCCAATGCATAAAAGCCCTCTCTCAATCAATGAATAACCAGACCATGACAAAACTGGCCAGAAGGCTTATACCCGAATACGATCTCTACAGACAAACCGGAATTCCTAAAAGCGTTGCGATACCCAACCAGAACGCTGCAAAACAGATAATGGATGATATTGTCAAACAGGGTTTGTTTTTTGAATTCGTTCTGCTGCTTATGGAATTCAGCGTTCAGGGTAACGGCATCGCCGGAAGAAAGATATCAATACCCTATATGCGTCAGATTCTAAACGAGGTATACAAGATGGGTTTCATCTTTGATCATGAAAACAATATCTTTGTTGAAAACCCGGCTGAACGCAAGACCAGAAACTGGGGCACTCTTAGACCAAATACGGAATATACTATTTCCTTGCTTAGGATGGATATTGCTGATAATTCAAAGCTTGTCCGTAATAATCCACAGGAAAAAGTTGAAAGCGCTTATCTTAAAATCAGGGATTTTTTTATTTCATCAGTAGAAAAACGTAACGGCAGAGTATGGGCATGGGATGGAGACGGGGGCCTTGCCGCATTTTGTTTCGGCAACATGAATGAAAGTGCCGCACTAAGCGCAATAGAAATTCTTCATGAGATCTTTTTATTTAATTATAAAGATTGTCCACTAAAAGAAAAGATACAGGTAAGACTGTCGGCGCACAGCGGCCCTCTGAATTACACATCCAACAATGAGAAACTCGCAGATTCGGAAACAGTGAAAGAAACCATAAATATAGAGCATAAACATACAAAAGCAGGCAGAATAACAATAAGTAACTCAGTAAAGGTTATGCTTGAACCACTTACAGCTAAGCAATTCACGGGTTTTAAATCAAAAAATAAACGAACATACTATGAATATATGATAAAGCAGGACTGTAATGCATAAAATAATCCTTTTTACCGACAGCAAGGTTCCAATTAAAAATATGGGTGCATTTGAGAATTCAAGCAAATGGGAATTAATAACTCTGCCCCATAAAGACTTTAGAAAAACAATGAAAGACATAGATGACGAGACAGTCTATTTCATTGATCTGGAATCAATTAAGGAAGAGAACAAAAACAAAGAGCTAAATTACTTTCTGAAAAAACAGGAAGTTCCCAGATGCGTCATTGACCGGAAAAATACAATAAATGACCCTGCAGAATTTCTTATAAAGGGCTGTGACTATATAAGCGGTAATTTTCTAAAAACCGGACTAAAACCGTTAAGAGTAAATAAATACATCGAATTCTGGCAAAAGCAGAACCCGGAACCCGTTAAAAATAAAAAAGAACAAATTAATAATAGAATACTGAAAAACGGATGGGATGATGTTAAAATCGGAAAAGAGTATCCGTTCTACATGCTTTTTACTGAAATATCAATTCCGCCGGAATGGAAGACAAAATCAGGAGATCGTCACCTCAACAAAATAAAAAAGACCTTTCAAAGGGTAGTTGAAAGAGGAACATTGCCCTACGGGGGTAAAATCTGGATATGGAGTGAATACGGAGGGTTAATACTATTCCCATACATGGGAAATTCCTGCATACCGGTCATATCAGCAATAAAACTTTTGCTGAACAGGGTAATTATAAGCGTTGAAGATTTCGAATTGCATACCCCGATAGATATACGTGCCTCCATGCATCTTGGAGATACGGTATGGCAGACAAGGGGAAATACAGGAACAATAGTTTCGGATTCAATAAATTCAATATTCCACCTCGGAACAAAATACACCCCCCCCAATGCCTTTGATATAACAGAGGATGTATACAAAGAAATGGGCTCCGATATTAAAAAACTTTTTAAAAAAGCCGGAAACTATGAAGACAGAAATATTTTCAGACTTTGCAAATTTGAGGTAATAGAATAAACCCTGATCAATAATTGAGAATTATGCTTGACAGGCGGCATAATGTTCCGTTATATTACGATTCAGCGGGGGTGTAGCTCACTTGGCTAGAGCGCGTGAATGGCATTCACGAGGTAAGGGGTTCAACTCCCCTCACCTCCAGTATATAGAAAATGGAAAATAATAAGGATACTAACGGTAACGTTTTCTCCGGCGAAGTGGACCCTGAAATCGCTGACTTGTTCGGAATCGAAGAAGACAGTGACCCATCGTTTGATCTGCTGTTTTCTGAAGGTGATTCTGACAAAAACTCACAGCAGGATAACAACATAGATTTCAATAAAACAAACTTTACGCCAATAACTAAATTTTTTGAAGACAGCCCGGCATCATTCTTTCAGGAGAAAAATTATTACCAAAGAGCTCTCTCAGGAGAGGGTGAGGAATCAAAACACTTTCACAATGTCCTTAGCAAATATCTTAACATAGAGGATCCCAAAGAACGCTCGGCAATGCGCCAAAAACTAATATCAGCCTATTGGGAGCTTATCGAAAGTATAGCTAAAAAGATTTATTCAGATCTTCCGCGCCCAAAACAGATGACACTCAGATATGGCGCCATTCTGCCAAGTCTGATCTCATCAGAAACCAGAGACCTTCTATCAAGGGTAATCATAAACAATAACACCTCAGAACCCGTTCACTATATGGATGAATGGCTGAAACAAATATCAAAGGGGCTTATTACAGCATCTACTACCGATGAGGTAAAACCCTCAAAGCTGAAAAGCTCAGAGAATGTCCGCCCTCAGATTGAAAAACATGAGGGCCAAAAGCAGGCTCTAATCGGTTTAATAAAGAGCAAACAGATGGCAATAACCGATTTTGAAAACGCCCTTCTTGAAAATGTCAAAATACTATCCTCCAAGCACAGGAATCCGGATATTTCCGGAGCCTACGAAACATATTCAGCGGAACACAAAAAGGCAATATTTGATATAGGACAGGCACTAAAAGAACTTCAAAGAATAGATAAAGAGGTTTCTTCATTATACTTCGATCTTGAAAAAGTTGACAAAATGCTTAGCCAGCTAAAAGAAAAGGCTGAAAGACTTGGCGAGATAATGCATGTTGACAACTCCATAATCATAAAAGAGTTTGGCTCCATAAGGCAGATGGCAAAGATGTGCGTCGGACGTCAGGGAAATCATATACCCGTACTTATGAAACAATACTTCAATGCAGATAAGATTAATATTGGAAGCCGTGAAAACCTTATAAATGAGGTAGCAAAGATAGAAGCAGTAGATCCCGGACTTTTTATGCGTACATTCAAGCGTGAAACAAACAGGATCGTTCCTTATTTCATCCTTCTGCCATGCTACGGAGAACGGGGAATTTGCTGGGAGCCCTTTGAAAAATATAACCGCGGAACAAGCCGGGGAAGAATTGCAATACCCATGTATTCGAAGGATCTAAGATATGCGGTAATTACAGCACTTGGCGATCTTAGATGGCAGGTAGCAAAAGAAAAGGCTCAGCACTACTGGATGGAAGAAGGCCTGACCGGACACTACTATCAGTGGTTCTCTGACAGACATCTGAAGGGCGATGTAAGAGAGAGATTTATAAGCGATTACACTCTATGGATTATGAAGGAAAGTGAAGGTACCCAGAAACTGGATCGTGAGGTAAGGGGAATCTTCTGGCGTGACATGCCGTTTCCTGAAGAAACCAGGAACAAACTCAAAAACCGTGGTTTTGTTTACAACGAATTATACAAAAAAGACATTAACCGCTCTTTGTCAGACGGTTATTAAGAAAAACCTATAAACCTGTAGGAAGATCAATAAACACAGTATCAAGCCCCAAATCGGAAGAAACCCTCTCCGCAAGCAGCCTTACGCCCCATGTCTCTGTATGATAATGCCCCCCGCAAATCAGGTTAATCCTGTTTTCAAGACAGGAATGATAGATCTGGTGGGCAGCATCTCCGGTTATATACAGATCAGCATCCTCTTCAATTGCCTGATGAACACTATCAGCTGCTCCACCGGAGACAACCGCAACCCTTCTAATCCTTTCAGGGCCGAAGGGAAGAACCGATAGGGCCTTATCTGCTGTAAGCCCCAGCATTTCAAGAACATCATCCATGCTGCATTCTTTTGAAAGCTCTCCCTTAAAACCAATCTTATAACCATGATATTCACCGAATGGTTCAGGCTCTCTTATTCCCAGGGACTCACAAATTCCGGCATTATTTCCAAACTCCGGATGCATATCAAGAGGAAGATGCGAGGCATAAAGCGCAATATTGTTTTCCATGAGGAATTTAAGCCTGCGGAAATGCGCCCCGCAAACCTGAAGCGGCCGCCCCCAGAAGAGGCCATGATGGACAAACAGCATATCCGCGCCGAGCTCTTTGACACGTTCAAAGCTCTCCATACATGCGTCTACAGCAAAGGCAGCCTTTTTTATTTCAACAGAGGAGGCCTCTCCATCATTGGAGCATACCTGTATTCCGTTCATCGATGCATCAACCCGTGAAAGTTGATCTATTTCCATCAATCCGCGGAAATATTTATCAAGCTCTGATAACAACAAAACAGCCTCCTCTTATTATATCTTTCAAAGACTTCTCAGACTTCTCAGCCCCAAAGCTCCTTCTGATCCGGAACATGGTTATCAGCCATATAATATCCTATTCGGGAAACATTTATCAAATGCTTGTAAGAAAGGTTTTCAGAGATACTATTGTTTCCCCATGAGCCGCAGCCGAGAGTTGTTGTCGGTGTAAAACCGTTGTAGAAACTTCCTCCGGCACTTGTTGATGAGGTTTGATTTATAACAAAACGGCTTGCATTCAGCCTCAATGCGGCAAATTCTATGTGCTCATCATTATTTGAGTGCATTGAAACAGAATGTCCGGAACCCTCATAATCAAGGTTATCCGCTGCAATCTTAACAGCCTGATCAAATTCCTTATAGGTATAAACCGACAGCACAGGGCACATCTTTTCTTTTGAAAGAACATCAGCCCGACCGCTTCCATCTGCAGGAACAAGAATAACCTTAACCTCAGAAGGAATCTCTATACCCGCCATTGCAGCAGCCTTTGAAGCAGGCTGACCGACGAGATCCGGGTTCATCTTATTCTCCGGAAATAAAACACTGCGGATTGATTTGATCTGCTCTTCATTACGGACTGCCCATCCGCCGTTATTCTCAAATGCGGAAATAACATCGGTATAGTCATCCTCATGAACAATTACAGTCTGCTCGGATGAACAGATTATTCCGTTATCGAAGCTTCGGCCTGTAATTATCTTTTTAGCCGCCTCATTAAAATCAACTCCGCGATCGATAATGCACTGAACATTTCCGGCGCCGACCCCGAAGGCAGGCTTACCGCTTGAATAAGCAGCCTTTACCATTCCCATTCCGCCGGTAGCAATAACAACATTTGCCGATGCCATCAGCTCACGGGTATTATCACGTGACTGCTCGCTGAGTATCTGAACAAGGTTTTCAGGAACTCCAAGTTTTGCAAGCTCGGCATTTATAAGTTCTACAGTATGAGTACTGCTGTGAATAGAGCGGTGATGAGGTGTAAAAATTATCGCATTTCCACCCTTAAGCGCGAACATGGCATTACACATCGGTGTAACTATAGGGTTAGTACATGGTGTAACAGCCGCGACAACACCTACGGGTTTTGCTATCTCAACTATCCCGGATACCTGATCACGGTTGATAATACCAAGCGACTTTTTCCCCCTTAGACTATTCCAAATTATAGATGGCTTACCCTTATTTTTAAGGGTCTTGTCATGGACATTGCCCATCCCGGTCTCATTAACAGCCATTTCAGCCAGTTCTGCCGCATTATCAAAGACAACCCGGCCTACAGCACGGACAGCCTCATCAATCCGCTGCTGACTCCATGACTCAAACTCTTTCTGGGCAGACTGTGCCCTCTTAATATAACCTGCAATATATTCTGTTGATTCCATAATGCAATTATAGTAATATCAGCAGTGAATGAAAACCCGTGAACTAACAGCTGATGATGTTAACATAACAATATCAGAGAAAGATATTTCCAAAATCAAGTTTGATAATAAACCTAAAATGCTTATCGACGAAAATGCCGCTGAAGCCTTGATGACCGGGATGAAGATCCGCGGAAGGGGAACAAACATCTTCGTATGCGGCCCCTCAGCACCTGAGCGCGAAGCGGCCGTCCTTGAAGCCGCCGCATCAATGAGACCCGGCAGGACTGTTGATATAGTAATAAGCGAAAAGGCCGAGACAGCAGGCGATATACTCACCCCCGGACTTCACCTTCTTGAGCCCGGCAAAGGAGCTGACTTTGTTAAAGCAAAACAGTCTGAGGGAAAACATGCAAGGCTGCTTCACACGGCAGACAGCCTTCCGCCGATCATAATTGAGGAAAATCCGGTACCATCCAGACTCTTCGGCTCAGCCGGAATCTTCGATCCAGCCGGGCTGCACGGTTCACCCTTTTCCGCGGTAAGCCCCGGCTCGCTTGCTGAATCAGCAGGCGGCATTATTGTAATAAATGCTGAAGACATGCTTGAAGAGCCGCTAAGCTGGAAACTTCTGAGACGCGTTCTCCGCAGCGGAAAAATCACAATCGGAGAGGGTCGAAAGCTTTCAAACACAAACCCGGCCGCAGGATCATTCATTCTTCCTTCAATAAATCTGGATCTGAAGGTCGTTATGCTCGGTAACGAATCTCACTTTGATCACCTTTATAATAATGATGAGGACTTCAGAGAACTGTTTCAGTTTTTTGCCGAGCTGAATTCAGTAATAGATATGACCCCTCAGAGTATTGCGGATTCGGTAAACTACTTCAGAAACTTCTGTATCAACAAACTTGAAAGCAGCCTTACCGATGCTGCGGCCCTTGAACTACTGAAGTACAGCATAGCAGCGGCTGAAAACCGTGAAAAACTCAGCACAATAACAAGTGAAATAGAATTAATTCTTTCCGAAGCTATATCAGCCTCTTCATCCGCTTCCGCATCTAAGCCGGAAGATCAAAATAAAAAAGAAATTCTTGCCGCCGACATTATTAAGGTCATTGATAAGCAGTCATCCAGATTCAGCCTGCTTGAAAGAACAATAATCGAAGATATTGAAACAGGTGTCATAAACCTTCAGGTTGACGGCTCTGAAATCGGAAAGGTCAACGGACTGTCAGTAATTGAAAAGGGCCCGTGGGCATTCGGTTCTCCCGGCCTTATATCGGCAAGGATTGCTCCCGGAGAAAACGGCCTTGTAAACATAGAGCATGAAGCAGGACTGTCAGGAGAGATCCATGATAAATGGGTTCTTATACTGGAGGGTTTTCTGCGAAGCAGGTTTGCGCACGATTTTCCATTATCAATCTTTGCAAGCATCTGTTTTGAGCAGTCCTACAGTGAGATAGACGGAGACTCGGCCTCTTCATCAGAATTATATGCGCTTCTTTCAGCTATAGCTGGTGTTCCGCTAAGACAGGACATAGCCGTTACCGGAAGCCTCAGTCAGACAGGAGAGATTCAGGCTGTAGGAGGTCTTAGAGAAAAAATAGACGGTTTCTACAAGGCATGCAGGGCGATTAATTTTACCGGCAGACAGGGGGTCATAGTTCCTGAACGAAATATCAAAAACATTATTATCCCTGACTATATAATTGATGATATAAGAGCGGGAATATTTCATATTTATCCGGTCTCTACAGTTGACGACAGCATGGAAATACTTACGGGTATGGAAAGCGGCCATAGAAACCCCAGAGGACTTTTCCCAAATGGAAGCCTGAATTACCTGATTGAAAAAAATCTTAAAAAAATAGCTGCACAGGCAAAAAATTTTGTAAATTGACCTTATCTATTGACAGTTAACGATATACAAAATTATACTAAGACCCGTATTACTAAAAGATTGGAGTTAATATGGCAAGTAAAGTAGATCCAGCAAAAATAAACAAGGCTATAATGTCATCCGTTCCTGTAACAATAAAAACCTTCAAACTTCCACATGAAACAGAAATATATATAGAAGAAATACTTGGTGTTTACCTTGATAAATTCGGCCAGGGAGAGCTGAAAGACAGAATAGCATACTGTATACGGGAACTTGCCGTCAACGCCAAGAAAGCAAATACAAAACGCGTCTACTTTTCAGAAAAAAACCTCGATATAGAAGACCCCGATGATTATGCAGAGGGTATGAAATCATTCAAACAGGAAACCCTTAATAATATAAACTACTGGCTGGATAAACAACAGGAAGCAGGACTCTATATAAAGGTAGTATTCAGTTCAACAAATGATTCGTTTACACTTGCCGTAAAGAATAATGTTCTGATATCACAAAAAGAACAAATGCGGATCTATGACAGAATAGCAAGAGCAAGGGCATTTGAATCAATGGAAGAGGCCCTAAGCTCTGTACTTGATGATTCAGAAGGCGCGGGCCTTGGGATAGTAATACTTATACTGATGCTGAAAAAAATAGGGCTGGATGAAGATGCCTTCGATATTGATGTAAACGATGAAGAAACCATAGCAAAGATAACAATCCCCTTTTCTGAGGTGCATATTGAGCAGATGAATCAGCTTGCCCAGGAAATAGTAGAAGAGATTGATGATTTACCGCAATTTCCTGAGAATGTAGTTTTTATCCAGAAACTTATAAACGATCCTGAATCCGAGCTGACTGATATAGCACGGCAGATAAGTATGGATCCGTCCCTGACAGCAGATCTTCTTAAGGTAGTAAATTCTGCCCAATTCATGCTTCCCAAGAAGGTAGATAATATCGTAGAAGCAGTTAAACTTGTAGGCCTTAGAGGTATACGGAATATGCTCTTCTCATACGGAACACAGAAGGTTTTGAAAACTGATCAAAAATCACTCTGGGATCATTCCTACAGGGTTGCATTCTATTCGTATAATCTGGCCAAGAATTTTAAGAGAAAAAAAGATCTTCTCGATGATGCCTATGTCGGCGGTATTCTCCATGATATAGGCAAGATTGTTTTTTCAAATGTACACCCTGATTTACTGGACAAGGTTTCAAGATTCTGTAATGAGAAAAACTTTCAGCATGATATAATGGAAGAGCTTTCCGCGGGATTAAACCATGCAATGATAGGCGGAAAGATAGCAGAAAAATGGAACTTTCCCCCATCCCTGATAGCAGCAATAGAATACCATCATATTCCGGCAAAGACATCTAAAGAATATAAGGATGTGGTAAACACAGTATACCTTGCAAACTCAATGGCAAATATCGAAACCGGAGACATGGCATATGAACAGCTGGATCCTCAGGTACTATCCGAGTTTGGAATCAAGACTGAAGAACATTTTACAATGATTCAGCAGCGGCTTTCAGAAGCCTTCGATAATGATTCAACCAACCATGAAATATAAGGCCTCGGCCCAGCGGTGCATCATTATTCCGAAAGCAACCGAAACATTTACCGAAGCCTTATGACCGAAGATCGGGATTGAGACAATCCCGAGACTTGATGATACCGCGGCCCTTGAAGCAGGGCTTATGCCAAGCTCTTCAGAACCAATAACGGCAATACCCTTCTCCGGAAAATCAAATTCAGAGACAGAAGTACCCCCAAGCTCAAGAGCAAAAACAGGAAGGCCGCCGTCAAGGACTGAGTGGTCGGCGACCTCCCAGTCAATTGTTTCAGTACAGCCCATTGATGTTCTTCTGGCACGCTGATGTTCAGGAGAGGGACAGTCCGGGCTGAGAAAAATTTTTGAAACCCCGAAGGCTTCGGATGTTCTGAATATAGAGCCGATATTGAAGGGTGAACGGATGTCATCAAGGAAAATTTTGATATCACTTTTCGGTGCAGTCAGCACGGAATCTGTAACAGAATTATGAGACACAGACATATCCCAATCGGCAGGCTCAGTTCCCAGCTCTTTGAGAATTTCATGCCTTAGACTGTTTAAAGTTCTCAGAGAGCCTTCTTCCGCGGTTTCCGCCTTAGCCTTTATCTTTTTTGAATCACTAAAACTCTGTTCAGTCAGCTCAAGCAGCTGACGCAGATAATTCATATCTATAGTTCCGCCATCAAGAAGCTGCTGCTCAAATGACTGAAGAAGAACCGCTATTTTACGTCTTAGTGTAGACGGTTTAAGGGTTTTGAGTTTTCTTATTGTAATCATGGGTTATCCATTATTTCAGAGGGTCTTTCTGAGCATGTATATCAATTCATCAGTAGACAGCGGAGCGGGAAGCTGAGTAATAAAATCAAAAGAACGAACAGCATCGGCAATACTTCCAAGATCATCTATCCCAACATTAAATTCACTCAGCCTCATTGTTACCCTTTTAAGACCTATCCTATGCCTTATAGTCTCTATAACCCTCTCCGCCGCATCAACAGAGGACAGTCCGCTGTTTGATTGATTGAGTATTGGCGCAAGACGCGCAATCTTCTCAGGGCAGACCTTTATACCGTATTCAAGTATTACCGGCAGAATTACAGCAGACACAAGAACCCTCGGTACCCTGAAGCGGGATGAGATAATCATTGAAAGAGCCGCCCCTAGTCCGGGCCCTGCCATTGAAAGCCCCATTGCGGTTACAAGACCCGCGCGGGCTGCTTTTAAAAAGGCCTTGCGGTCTTCGGTGTTCTCATCAAGCTTCCGTTCAGATGTAACAACAGCCGAGATAGCCTTGAGGAAAAGGTTTTCGGAAAGGAAATTACTTTTCTCTGAAATATACCCCTCAATGGCGTACATCAGGGTATCCATAATTGTAAATGTAAATGTTGCAGCCGGTATACTTGCCGCGGCCTCAGGATCAATAAAAACAGCCCTTGGATATTCTCCATGAGTACTTTTGAGACGGCATTTAAGATTCCTTCCGTCGGCAAGCATTACTGAATCCTTAAACATAAAGGGGTCACGGCAGGCAGTAGGCACACCGAAAAAAGGAAGCGGCATACGGCTTGGGCGTATACCGTCAAGAAAGTCATCTACCTTAAGCTTGGAAGGGGCAATAAGCGCGGCAGTACGGGCAATGGAAAGGGTTTTTACACCCCCAAGACCTATAATAAACTGGGCCTTACCTGAGGCGGCCAGAGAAACTGCGGAATCAATAACAGAGGTATTGGTGTTAGGACCTATATTGTCAAAGATTATGGCTGAGGTTCCATCAGATTCGAGGATGTTTATTATACGCCTATGTATTTCTGATTCAGCAACATTACTATTTGTAATTATCAGGCATCTCTTTCCGAAAGGAGCAGCCTCTCCGGTGATTCTGCCCAGTGAATCATTTCCCATATAAGTTCTGACAGGAACATTGAATACAACCTGCTGCATATTTACCTCCAACAAAAAAAAGCAGAAAGCGCCAAGAGACACCTTCTGCTGAGAAATTCATAATAAAAGAGATTAGGCCAGACCGAAAGACTCCATGATCCTGTCGGCAACTTCATCTATCTTGCTGTTGATATAGTCAGGATCCTGAAGTTTCTGGCGAACCTCCTCAACCCTGTCCATTCTGATATCAGGGGAGGATTTTACCATCTCGGCAGCTCTGTAGATCTCTGACAGATTCCTTGCTTCATCAGAGACAGAAACAGTGTCTTTAGCCTCGGATTTTACAGGCTTTTCAGCCTTACCGGTTTTATTCATTTTTGATAATGGATCTATTGATCCAAGTCTATCTATTGTCATCTTAAAACCTGCCTTACAATAATAATATCGGCAAAACTACAACTATATATTAACCCTTTTTCTTCCCGGAAACAAGTACAGAAAACTCTCCTTTTACAATTTTCCGGTCATTTATGAGCTCAAGAATCTCATTTACAGATCCTTCAAGAAATTCTTCATGGACCTTGGTCATTTCACGTCCAATTAAAATTTTCCTCTCAGGGAATAGATCGGCAATATCTGTCAAAAGCTTAACAATTCTAAAGGGAGATTCGTAAATTAATACAGATTCCGGCCTCTGAAGCAGTTCTGAGAGCCTCTTTCTCCTTCTTCCGGGCTTGGGAGACAAAAAACCCTCAAATATTACAGAACTATCAGGGAACGCGCCCACACTTACCAGTGAAGCAAATGCTGATGGGCCGGGGATGGGTAAAACCTTTAGGCCTGCATCCCTTACAATCCTGACCAACCGGCTTCCGGGGTCACTTATTCCGGGGGTTCCGGCATCGGAGACATAGGCCGCATCCAAACCGTCCTCAAGAATCGAGACTATCCTTTCAGCAGCTTTTTGTTCATTTTCTGAACGGCAGCTAATCAATTTTTTACTGATAGAATATGAATTAAGCAGTTTAAGCGTATGTCTTGTGTCTTCACATGCAATAATATCCACTTCTTTGAGTACATCAAGGGCCCTAAGTGTGATATCGCGGAGGTTTCCGATAGGTGTAGCAACAATATACAGGCAGCCGGCTTTATTATCCATCCGTTATAGTTTCCATCTGTTTTGATTAAAAGTCAACCATGCATATTTATACCCGATAATTAAATTATGGATCAGATAAACGCGCTTCATATTGCAGTTCTTATTATATCAGGTATTCTTATAATCTTACTGCTGTTTTACCTTACAAAAAAATCAGGCAGTAACCACTACACAGTCAAAAAATCAGAAATTTCACCCCCCTCAAAACCCTGTCCGCTTTGCAGAGAAGCTTTGAAACCGGGCGAAACTGTACATTCCGTACTCTTCCCCGGAAAACCTGACAGCCTTATGGAAATATACGGCTGCCCCTACTGTGAGCATCCCGGATCACCAAGAAAAAGGATCTGCCCTGTATGTAAAAAACAGCTTACCGATGACGGAATGCTCATTGCGAGGGTATTTGAAAAACCGGGGAAAAAACATGTCCATGTGCTTGGCTGCAACAGCTGTTACAGCGGGAAAAGTATAAGAACAAAATAAATAAGCCTCTTCATTCAAGACATGAATTTCAAATAATAAAACGGTTTTGAAATTTACCCTTTCAATAATCATCAAGAAGGTTTAAGATTATAGTATGGTAACCAAAGAAATGATAAAAAAGCTTCCCAAGGTCGAGCTTCATCATCACCTTGACGGCGGGGTAAGAGCATCTACAATAGTCGAATTAGCAGAGAAGGAAAATATAGAAATACCCGAACATGATCCTCAAAAACTTGCAGACTGGCTTCACCGCGGGGCTGACCGCAAGAACCTGGCACTCTATCTTGAAGGTTTTGGTGTAACCTGCAGCGTAATGCAGACAACCGAAGCCCTTACCCGCATAGCCCGTGAAACCCTTGAAGATCTGGCTATGCAGAATGTCAAATACGCGGAGATTCGGTTTGCCCCGATCCTGCATACTGACAGAGGCCTGAACCTTGAGGAAATAGTAAGGGCTGTAATTCTGGGAATGGAAGAAGGCAGGCAGGAGTTCGGCATTGACTACGGTATAATTCTCTGTGCGATGCGCCACCAGCCGGCAGACGTATCTCTTGAGATTGCAGAACTTGCTGTTGCATTCAGAGGCAAGGGTGTTGTGGGCTTCGACATAGCCGGGGATGAGCACGGACATCCGCCTAAAAGACATCTTGAAGCATTTCAATATATCAGAAACAAGAATTTTAATATCACAATTCATGCCGGTGAGGCCTTCGGTGTAGAATCAATATGGCAGGCCATTCAGATATGCGGCTCTCAGCGCATAGGACATGCAACCAGACTGCTTGAAGATATGGTTGTTCACGGTACAAGAATAGAAAAAATGGGTTCGCTTGCAAACTTCATACGGGATAAGCGGATACCGCTTGAGATGTGTCTGTCTTCGAATATACAGACAGGGGCCGCGCCGTCTCTTGACGAACACCCTTTCAACATCTACTTCAGAAACGGTTTCAGGGTAACACTATGTACTGACAACCCGCTTATGAGCGATACTGATTTGAACAAAGAAATGAACATCGCTTCAGAATACTACAACCTTACCATAAGGGATCTTGAAAAGATAACATTGAACGCAATGAAGTCAGCCTTTGTTCATTATGATGAGAGGCTGAGAATTATCTATGATGTTCTGAAACCGGGTTACGCAAAACTTAGACAGGAAACAGATCCTACTGTATAACAATAGTTCGGAAAATTTCGCTAAGAAGAGACCAAAAAAAGGCCGATCATCTAGCATGATGTACCATCAACAGGCAATGGCGGAAAAATTTACATTCTCATCAGAGCGTATAAATGTTTCAGGCAGATTAATTGATGAGATTAATGACCTTTATTACGGACATTTTGACAACTACTGGTTCATTTCTCTGCTTGAGCAGAATGCCTTTGACTCATCAAGATTCCGCTGTATCCATAATATGCTTGAGATTCCGTCAGGAACAGGTATTGAAATGTCAATATTAACCGACGGAATTGATGCGTTTGAAGAAATAATCATCATATCCAAACGTTATCTGCTTCCGGCACTCCGCGATAAGCTGGAGATCTCAGGTTTCTACCGCAGCAAAGCAGGTTCAAGAGAAGAGCTTGTAAGAAGAGAGCTTTTTTCATACACATTCCCTTATAACCTGAAAAGGCTGGAAACCCTCATAGCCGAACTTAAACAAAATATATGAGCAGGGTAGAAAAACTAAAACAAGCCGCAAAGGAACTTTCAGAAAAAGTATCTGAATTAGAATTCACTGAAGAAATAACACATATCTATAACCCTCTTGATTATGCCTGGAAGGGACATGAGGCCTATATTGAGACGGCAGGCAATAGTTCAAAGAAGATAATCTTTTTGGGAATGAACCCGGGGCCATGGGGTATGGCTCAGACAGGGGTTCCGTTCGGAGAGGTATCAGCCGTTACCGGATGGATTGGAATAAAAACCGATATTGAAAAGCCAAAAATTGAACACCCCAAAAGGGCGGTTGAAGGTTTTTCATGCGGCAGAAGCGAGGTAAGCGGTAAAAGGCTCTGGGGATTGATGGCAGACCGTTTCGGAAGAGCGGAAAACTTCTTTGCCGATCATTATGTAGCAAATTACTGCCCCATAAGCTTTATGACCGAAACAGGCAGAAATTTTACTCCCGATAAGCTGCCGAAAAAACAGCAGCAGAAGCTCTTTGAGATATGCGATGAACATCTCAGAGCCGTTGTTTCAATTCTTGAACCTGAATGGGTACTTGGAATAGGAAAATTTGCAGAAAAAAGAATTAACACAGCCCTTGAGCCCGAAGTAACTTCAGGCAGCATAAAAACCGGAACGGTCCTTCACCCAAGCCCCGCAAGCCCCGCGGCAAACAGAGGCTGGGCCGAAGCCGCAACAGCTCAGATGATCAAATGCGGCTTATGGAGTTAGGCCTCCTACACCAATAAGCTGGAAAATATTCCATTTACATTCAACATTACTCATCTAATTATCTTTTTCTATCAGAAAACTGTCAAACATATCAACAAGAGTATCAAGTGCCCTGGAAGACTGAAAAGAACCCTCAAGCATTCCCTTTGTGCTTCTTATCATCTCAAAGGCCCGGCTTCTTGCACGATCTATGCTCCCGGTACCCTCAAGAAGGCTTATGGCCTTTTCAACAGCCCGGCCCCCTTCTTCAAAGCCCTTTTCGGCGGCTTCGGAAAAATATCCAGCAAGCTCAGGTATTGAGCCGGGATCAGTCATTGCGTGAAAGATAACAGGAAGGCTCTTTTTACCCTCAACTATATCGTCGCCGCGGTTTTTTCCGGGATTACCTGTTGTGAGGTTTTTGACATCATCTATAATCTGAAACGCAACACCCAAATCCTCAAAAATATCACCTAGGGTAAGGCATGTGTTGGGATCGGTTCCGCCTGCGGCAAAACCTGCCTGAGCGGCCAGCCTTGAAAGTGAGCCGGTTTTAAAACGGCACATCTGCATATATTCTTCAACACCCGGATAAACATCGTGGTTATTATGCCATTGGATATCAAGCCCCTGACCGAAATGAAGCCGTCTCAGGTTTGTAGTATAATATCTGTATAGTCTGAGCTTTATATCATCCTGAAGCTCACTTTCATCAATAAGAAATGTTGGCAGAAAATAAAGCAGATTACCTGTATTAATCGACATATCTTCGCCGAAAATCTTATGGATGGCGGCTTTTCCGCGCCTCATATCAGCCTTGTCTTCAATATCATCAATTATAAGACTTCCGTTATGCGGAAATTCAACAAGCGGAGAAAGGGGAAGGACTGTTTCACGGCGGCCGCCGGCAAGCTCACAGCAGAGAACCATAGAAACAGGACGCCACCGTTTTCCGCCGCGTGAAAGAAGTTCAACCGCAGGCTGATTGATTATACTAACAGATTCTTCTGCAACCCTGCTTCTCGCAGGGCCGGCCGTCCTTACAAGCCAGCCTGAATCAGCCTTTGAAGGAATAACCCTTGAAAGGACCCCTTCTACCTTTTCAAGGATTTCCATATAATAACTATTCATATGTCATAAGAGAACATAAAGAAGGGAGTTAGGTCAATATGTCCAGACAAAGATCGTCCAAAAGAAGCGAACCGGATCATTACTCACAAAGAGCCAAAAAAGAAGGCTATCCGGCACGTTCTGTTTATAAACTTGAAGAACTGAATCTAAAGTTTAAGATCTTCAGCAGCTCCTCAAAGATTCTTGATATCGGCGCCGCTCCCGGCAGCTGGAGCCTATACTGTCTCAGAAAAACGGGTAAAAACAGTATAATTGCCGCTGTTGATCTTAAGGATCTTACGATAGAAAATAATGAAAGACTCTTTTTTGTAAAAGGAGATTTTTTTGATAAATCCGTTCAGGACAGACTTCTTGAGAAAGGCCCCTTTGATGCTGTCATAAGCGATGCGGCCCCTGCAACAACCGGAAACAGAACCGTCGATGCAGGCCGTTCATTTTCACTTGCATCAGAAATTATAAATAATGCCTCAAGAATGCTTGTTAAAGGCGGAAATTTGACAATAAAGATCTTCCAGGGCGGAGATGAAAAAGAGCTTGTTCAAATGCTCTCATCATCGTTTAACAGTTCAAAAATTTTCAAACCAAAGGCATGCAGACGCGAATCATTTGAAACCTATATAGCAGGCCTTGGCTTTAATGGCTGATATTTAATAACCGCCTGAGTTTTAAGATTTTAACGTTTAACAAAAAAATAATATGATTTTTCCTGTATTAATTTTAAGTTATCACAGGCCGAAATTTAACTGATGAATGCAAACGCGATTGATATAGCTGAAAACCTTATTCTTACAGGATACCTGAAAGAAGCCAAAAAAATTCTTTCAACAATCCTTCTGGATGAGCCCGACAATGACAGGGCTGTATGTTACATGGGTATAATACTCACCGAAACAGGGGAGAATGAAAAGGCAATTAAAACCCTTGATTATTACATTAAAAAGCACAAGGACACCCCTGAGGCATGGGAGGCCCTGGGCTGCGCATGGTTCAAAAAGGGAGATCTTGTACGTGCCGAAGAATACCTTTTGAAAGCTGAAGAACTGTCTCCCGAGAGCCCCTCGATCCTCCGTAACATAGGAGTCTTATACGGTATACAGAACAAGATAACAGAGTCCCATAATTATATTCTCAATTCTTACGAGCTTAACCCCTACGATTACCGGACGCTGTATTCACTTTCATATTCATACCTTAACCAAAAAAAATATGATGAAGCAAAAATAACAATTGAGGAAGCATTATATCTGGATTTTCCGATTGACATACGAAAAGAGCTTGAATTAATATATGCGAAAATACAGATAGGCTGGATATGAAAAAACTATTCAAAATAGTAATCTTCTTTATACTTTCAATGCTTATTCTATCAGCATGCAGCACTATATTTGCGAATGCTGACTCATGGCTGTCTGAAGGAAATCCGGCACCCCATGTTGAAGGCCAAAAGCTTCAGCCCATTCAGAAAAAACTCAATGCAGCTATGAGCGGATATATAGGTCAAACCCACGGGAGGCTTAAGGCTGATGACCGAAGCTACAATATGGACTGCTCAGGACTCATACTTGCCGTTTATTACAAGGCAGGTATTAATCTTGAAAAATGCTACGCCGGCTATTCAGGAAATGGTGTAAAACGCCTTTACAGCTGCCTCAGAGACAAAAAACTGATATTCAACGCAAAAATTCCCGCTCCGGGAGATCTGATCTTCTGGGATAATACATATGACCGCAATGGTGACGGCAAATTCAATGATTACTTTGCGCATACCGGAATGGTTATAGATGTTGATTCTCATGGAACCATTACCTACGCACATCATAACTACAGGCAGGGCATAGTCTATGAAAAAATGAACCTGCTTCATCCGCATGATCGGAAACTGAACTCACCAATAAGGATGAGGGGTTCTCCGCCGGCACCTAACGGACAATCGCTGTCAAGCGAACTTGTCCGGGTATTCGGCAGGGCATGGAAGCTGCCGGCCGATTACTGGCGCTAAACCTTTGCCTGTGTTACAATATAAATATGACAAATAACGATATACTGCGGCGGCTTAGATATACCTTTGACTTTAACGACGATAAGATGATGAAGCTCTTCAAAGAGGGCGGATATCAGGCATCAAGAACGGAGATAAGCGCCTGGATGAAACAGGATGAAGATCCTGATTATACAAACTGCCCGGACAGCAGGCTGGCAGCCTTTTTAAACGGACTGATAATTGAAAAAAGGGGAAGGCGCGACGGAGATCAGCCAAAACCGGAGAGCAGACTTACAAACAATATAGTCTTTACAAAACTTAAGATCGCAATGAATATGAAGGCCGAGGACGTAATTGAAACACTGAGCTCAGCAGGCTTTAATATAGGCAAAAGCGAGCTCAGCGCGTTTTTCAGGAGGCCTGATCACAAGCACTACAGAGAGTGCAAGGATCAGGTACTGAGAAATTTCCTCAAAGGCCTGCAGATAAAATACAGACCCCAATAGGCCTAATCAGCGGCAGCGGAGTATAAGCTCTGATTTTGTCAATAGCTACATCAGCTGTATGCCGTTGTCCTTGCAATCCCTTCTGACATTATCAGGCCACATACTTGCCTGAACCTCGCCGATATGGGCCTTTCGAAGCAGAAACATACACAGCCTTGACTGCCCTATGCCCCCGCCGAGAGACTCAGGAAAATCTCCGTTTAAAAGACGTTTATGAAACAGCAGATTTTTCCGTTCTTCAAGGCCCCTTATCTGCAGCTGTCTGAGCATTGCCTCTTTATTAACACGCACACCCATTGATGAAATCTCAAATGTACGGTTTAAAACGGGGTTCCACAGAAGAATATCCCCGTTCAGCCCCTTATATCCGCCTTCAGTCTCTGTGCTCCAGTCGTCATAGTCAGGGGCCCGGCCGTCATGGATCTTTCCGTCAGGTAATTCCCCGCCTATACCTATAATAAATACCGCACCGTATTCTTTTGCTGCCCTTGACTCACGCTCAAAAGGGCTTAGCTCCGGATAAATTCGGCAAAGATCCTCGGTATGGAGAAATGTAATCTCCTCCGGCAGAATCGGCTTAATATCAGGATGGCGCTCATAAACCATAAACTCAGTAGCCTTAAGGGTTGCATATATCTTGCGTACCACATTCTTTAAAAAATCAAGCTCCCTGTTTTCAGGCTTAATTGCAAGCTCCCAGTCCCATTGATCGACATAGTATGAGTGAAGGTTATCGGCCTCTTCATCAGGCCTGATTGCATTCATATCGGTATAGATTCCGTATCCAGGCTCAATACCGTAATCTCCCAGCATCATCCTCTTCCACTTTGCAAGCGACTGGGGAATCTCGGCTGTAACATTCATACCCTTTGGCTGAAATGATACCGGTTTCTCAACACCGTTAAGATCATCATTAACGCCTGTCCCGCCCTCAATAAAAAGCGGAGCAGTAACCCTGCGCAGTTTAAGCTGGGCTGAAAGGTAGGTTTGAAAAAAATGTTTAATATCCGCAATCGCCTTCTCCGTTTCATCAAGGGAAAGGAAGGATCTGTAATTTTCGGGATAATAATATTGAGCGGGCATTAATAACTCCTAGGGTCTGTAAATTTCCAATTTTAGGGTATTATACAGAAGCTTCAAAGTTTATTCTACAAGGCCTGTTATAAATACCGTTCTAAAGCTAATTTACCCTTATCTTCAATCCATCCGTTTGGTATATCTTTTCACAGTAATGACACATAAACCCCTTCTGATTCTGTCCTGCCATATTAAAACTGTCAAAGCGTGTCGGTATATTTTCCATATTCGTTATGCAGTTCGGATTGGGGCAGTGCACCAGGTTTTCAAGGGTTTCAGGAATCTCAACCTTGCGTTTTTCAGCAACATCATAACCACGGATAATTGTTATAGACGCTGTCGGCGCAATGAGTGCTATACGGTTTACATCATCAGCTGAAAGCTCATGGTTTTCGATCTTGACTATGTCCTTCTTTCCAATCTTTGAGCTGTTGAGATTCATTCCAATGCTTACCGCATCATCCTTTTTCAGCTTTAGAATTTTAAGAACCTGAATAGCCTTTCCTCCGGGTATATGATCAATCACCGTTCCGTCTTTTATTGCGTCAACCTTCAGCTGTTTCATTTTATTCCCCCTGTCAAAATTGATAATATTGCCTGCCGCATATACACCCCGTTTTCAGCCTGCTCAAAATAATAGGCATGGGCAGAACTGTCCACCTCTTCTACAATCTCATCAACTCTAGGCAGCGGATGGAGAATCTTCATATTCTCTTTGGCATTTTTAATTGTATCAGGCGTTATTATATATGAACCCTTTAACCTCTCGTAATCCTCCGGGTCGACAAAGCGTTCACGCTGAACCCTTGTTACATACATTATATCAAGCTCAGGGGTTACATCTTCGACATCGGGAACCTCGGTATAATTGATTCCCCTTTCATCCAAATCGGCCTTGATGTGCTCAGGCATCTTCAGAAAATCGGGAGATATAAAATAAAACTCAGGATTATAAGATGAAAGTGCCTGTGCAAGAGAATGAACGGTCCGGCCGAATCTTAGATCACCGACAAGCCCAATCTTCAAATTATCAAGCCTTCCCTGGGTCTTCTTTATTGAATATAAATCAAGCAGGGCCTGTGTCGGATGCTGATTGGCACCGTCTCCGGCATTTACAACAGGCAGGCCCACAACCTCTGAGGCAAAACGGGCGGCGCCCTCAATTGCATGCCTTATCACAATTATGTCTGAATAGCGCTCTATTGTACGAAGTGTGTCGGCAAAGCTTTCACCCTTTTTTACCGAGGTGCCTCCTGTACCCTTCATTAAAAGGGCCTCGCCGCCCATCCTTTTCATTGCCGACTCAAATGAGAAACTTGTCCGTGTTGATGGTTCAAAAAACAGCAATGCCGCAATCTTTCCTGACATATCCGGTTTTATCCGGCCGGACTCAATATCCGCTGCTGTCTCAACCAGATAATCAAGTTCAGCTTTTTTAAGATCCCTTATTGAAATTATATTCTTAAAATTAACAGACATCTATCTTGCCTCCCTTTCCTGAAAAACCTTCCATGCCCTGCTTCTGTAGATCTCTGCCTCTTCTGCCGGACTCTCGGCCTTTATTATGCCCCTGCCTACAATTATGCAGTCCGCACCGCCCTTCATTGCCTCTTCAACCGTGATATACTGCTGCCCAAGATTGTCGCTTCCGGGCTTAAGCTTTACACCGGGCATCAGCAAAAGCTGGCCGTCAGGAATCATTGCCTTATATGCCTTTATATCCTGAAGATCCCTTCCGTGCCCTATATAGCCTGAGACAACCTCATGATTATCAGCACCGGCAGCAATCACGTTTTTTGTGTAGTCTTCAGTAATCAGGTTTCCCTTGCTGGACATACGGGCAAGAAGAAAAACGCCCTGCGGTCTGTCAGTCGGCATTGATGCCGCGCCATCTGGAAAAAGCCCCTTAACAGTTCCCTCACCCGCTATAAGATGGCTTGTAACACAGTCGGCCCAGTCAGCAATATGATAGACACCGCCGTAGAACTGATGATTTACCGTATTGCCTATGTCGGCAAACTTACGATCCTCAAAAATAAGAAAATTCCCTGTTTTTGCGAGTTTCTGAAGACGCTCAATGAAATCAGAATTAAAATTCCTTATGATGTCCACATGGGTCTTAACCATTGCAATCTTGTCAGCTGTGGATTCAAGTATGTTGAAAAACTCTTCGGGGTCTTCGGTATCAAGTGAAAGAATCAGATTTGTCTGCTTTATATTCATCAATGCAAGAAGCTTTTCGGTCAGACCATTTGCCTTTACCGAAGGCCTACCTTCGGCCTTACCATTAACTTGCCGGCCAGACTTCCCCCCTTCGCCGGAGCCTAGCCCCGCGGTAAAGAGCCTTATTTCATCAGCCTTTTCAGCAGAAAGGCTTCCGTCCTCCGCAAGGGTTTCTATTACATCATTAAGAGAGATCAGACTATGAAGCCGAAGCCCCCGCGCTTCAAGCTCCGCGCCAGCATCAGCACTTCGGTCAATTACAACAAGTATATCCTCAACCTCAAACCCCTCAGCCTTTAAAGATTCCGCTGTCTCAAACTTTGAGCCTCCTGTTGTAATCAGATCATCAATAATAAGACAACGCCCCTTGATATCAGGGTCACCGACAATCCTTCCGCCTGCTCCGTAGGTTTTAACCTCTTTACGGAGCATCATCAGGGTTTTTTGCAGCTTTTGCGCAATAACAGCCGCCGAAGGAAGGGCCGTATAAGGTATGCCCATTACAGCATCAAAGCTCAGCTCTGCCGCCCTCTCTGTTAAGAGCTCACACATAAGAGCATGAAGGCCGGGGTGTGAAATAACCCTTCTAAGATCAAGATAAAAGGGTGAGCTGATACCGCTTTTAAGTGTGAAATTTCCAAATTTAACAGCACCTATTCCATACAGATCTTTGATAAATCTCTTCTTTCTGCTATCCAATTATTTTTCCTCCAATTATGGTTTTATATATTGATACATCCGTTTTAATTCCGTTAAAGGGTGAGTATTTTGCCTTGGTCTTAAACTCTGAGGCCTTAATCTCTCCGCCGTCATCGAGAATAACCAGATCGGCCCGAAGCCCCTTTTTAACAGAGCCCCGGTCTTTCATGCCGAAGACCTCAGCCGCACGCCTGCTTGTCAGCTTTTCAATCTGTTTAATGCCGCAATCATGCCTTAAAAGAAAACCGCTTACCAGCGGCAGACTTGTCTCAAGCCCCGGAAAGCCTGACGGGCATTCATGAAATCCGTGAAGCCCCATGTTCTTTTCATCAAGCCTATGCGGGGCATGATCACTGCCGATCAGATCAATTGTTCCGTCAAGCAGGGCTTCACCGGCAGCCAAACGGTCAACAGAGCTCCGCAGAGGCGGATTAACCTTTGCCCAGGACGGATACCCTCCGGACACAATATGGTTTTGATCCAGCAGCAGATGATGCGGAGTCAGCTCGGCAATAACTGAATCAGATCCGTATGCCTCCTTATGCTTGCGTACCATCTCAAACTCAGGCAGGCTTGACAGATGGCATAGATAAAGCCTGCATCCGGCTGCTGCAGAAAGCTCAATAGCCAGTGCTATACCCGCGGCTGCCGCGGCTGCAGGACGCCTCAGGTTATGCTGAACAAGCGGAGGCTCATTACTGCCGCCGGCATCAGGCACAAAAAAAGCAGCAAGCTCGGAATGCACGGCCGCAGGCTTCTCTGATTCAGCAGCTATTGAAAAAACCCTGCTGATAAAATCGATATTGCTGCTGCTTGTGTTGCCGCTGCTCTCTGAAAAAAACAGCTTAACACCGGCAACATCAGGCTCATCAAGAAGACGCGGCAGCTCTTTGACGGTTTCAGGAGAGCAGCCCGCCCAGAACATCCTTGACGGAGCCGCCCCGGCCTTCGGGCCGTCAGCGAGGGCCGCGGCCTCACGCTTCTGCCGCAGGGCCTCAAGGGTTTCGGTTGCCGGCCTTGTATTCGGCATATCGATCACGGTTGTGACCCCTCCGGCAAGGGCAGCGGCAGAACCGCTGAGCCAGTCCTCTTTTTCTTCCATTCCGGGGCTGCGCAGGTGAACATGGGGGTCAATCATGCCGGAAATAGTTATACGCCCTCCGGCATCTAAGCCATCCGCCCCGGGCCGGCCTAATCCAGGCAGGGCCCTGCCCGCAGGAAAGACACCGTCTATCAAACCATCCTTGATCACAATGTCGCAAAGCCCGGCGTTACCAGTCCCCGCATTGATTTCACCATCAACCTGACATACACCGGAAAGCCTTGCATTTCGGATAATCATCCTGTCCTCCGTTCTGAAGCTTGGGCACCGGCAAGCCTGTTTTTAAACACTTCAATACTTCCGCTTGCGGTTCTGCGGTATTTTCCAAAATCATCCATAGCCTCAACCTGATTAAGCCAGAGTGCCGGCCCCTCTTTACAGACCCGTATTCCGCCGGGATCAATTACGCATGAACCGCAAATTCCTATTGCGCACTTCATATAGCGCTCAAACAGAAACTGGCATTCAGCATTATCAGGAATAACAGGAACAAGACTCTTCATCATTAAGTCAGGGCCTGAGGCATAGACAAGGTTTGCCCCATCCCCCCAGGCAGCCAATCCGTCCGCGGCGGTTCCGCAGAGAAGATCTCCGCCTTCAGGGCTTAAAGGCCTTTCAACAGCAGCCGAATATCTTATTCCAAGCTTTTTAAAGCGATCCTCAAACAAAAGATCCCCTTCTGTCCGGCCGGCACCAATCAGCCTTATACCATCTGCCGGAACCCCTGCCGAAAGCAAATGCTTTGCAAGCAGATACAGCGGAGGCAGGCCGAAACCGCCGCCGCATAGCACCGTCTTGATTTCGGCAGGCCTTATCTTAAGCATGGACTGAGGAGTCTTTGGGCGGGCGCCCCCTCCCGGAACAAAAAACGGGCTGCCGTATGCTCCCCTTATGCTCAACAGATCGCCCTCTTTGCGCTTAAAAAGATCTGACGTGAAATTACCAATCCGCTTTATCGAAACAGAAATATATCCATCACGGCCCCGCCTGTGATCGGATAATGAAAACGGCTTTTCATTTCCGTTAAAATCAGTGAGCATAATAAACTGCCCGGGCAAAGCGGGAATATCAACTGCAAAACTGAATGTCCTGACATCATCGGTCTCTTCGATAATGCGATCTATAGGCAGAGTATACCGCCTGTCTCTTATCAAACCATGCCTCCTTATATAAAAAAACCGAACCACAAAATGTGATCCGGTCAATTAATCCTCTTAATATCCCTCACGGAATTTAATCCCTTCCTTTTAAGAAAGGAATATATCTCCTTATTTATCAGTCCAAAGACCTCAAGCCCCCGGTAATAGACGGCGGTACCAACCCCAACCAGATCAGCACCGGCCATAAGCATTTGAACCGCATCATCACCGGAAGAAACGCCCCCCATTCCTATTATAGGAAGATCGATACCGGCCCTGCGGCATTCATAAATAAGCCTCAATGCCACAGGTTTAACACAGGGGCCTGAAAGCCCGCCGGTTATATTTGACAATACCGGCCGGCCTGACTCAATATCAATATCAAGACCGGGCCCAAGGGTGTTGATCATGCATAGGGCATCGGCACCAGCCCCGGCCGCCGCCGCGGCAATCCTTGTAAAGGATGTAACATTCGGTGACAGCTTTGCAATCACCGGCTTTGTGCTGACAGCCTTAACCGAGCTGATAATATCCGATACGGCAGATTCGGAGGCTGCAAGCGGTATACCGAATTCATCCATAACATTCGGGCAGGAAAGGTTAAGCTCAAGAAAGTCAGCATCTGAAGAATTAACACTGGCAGCAAGGCTTCTGAAACCCTGAACATCATCAGCAAAGATGCTGACAATAACCGGATACCCGCTCTCAGAGTCAGCCCCCGCAGGCTCATGTCCATCAGCCGCGGCACCCTTAAGACGCACTACCTCCTCAAGCCCCTGCTCTATACCGGGATTGCAAAGCCCCATAGCGTTAAGCATGCCGCCTTCAACTTCGGCTACAACCGGTCCGCCATGGCCGCTGCGAGGTTCAATTGTAAGTGATTTTGATGTTACCAGTCCGGCGCCTAGATCCAGCACCTGCTTCATATTTGAAAATGAAATATCAAGGACACCGGCCGGAAGAACCAGCGGTGAACTAAGCTGTCTGCCTAGAAACTCTGTCCTTAACTCTCGTCTCATAACCATCCGAAAAGTGAAAACCCGGGTTTTCACTTGAGATTTTTACGAGATTACAACAAAGCATACATTTATGTCAATCAGATTTTGGAACAGTATTCGTAAGTTTTTACCTGTTCCGGAGTCATTCCCTCTGCATTTAACATTTGACTACCCCATCATTATAGCCTGCAATTTGTTTTTGTGTTATATTATACATATGGGTGAGCTGAATAACCCTCATGATAAGATATTCAAACAGATAGAAAAGGATCCTGTTATCGCAGCCGATCTGATACGGGGATTATGCCCAAAGGATGTTCTTGAGCTTATTGATCTTTCTACACTTCAGAATGATAATAACTCATAC
>PDWJ01000603.1_pt1 | contig 51015 bp, 35 predicted proteins | sample 1430881 | NCBI WGS metagenome assembly PDWJ01 (sample SAMN01162460, study PRJNA174530) | Oral metagenome, whole genome shotgun sequencing project. | biome: Marine environment; feature: Marine mammal; material: Swab sample of the gingival sulcus; isolation source: swab sample of gingival sulcus...
GCGAAGGACCTCCACCCGTTCGATGTCCAAAAGCTCGTCGTTAAACCCCGTTGCCGACAGGATGGGAACGCCGTCCACAAAGAGCCCGATGGGGGAGCTCCCGCTGCTCTCCTGATGAATTCCTCGAATGGAAGGAATATAGAGTCCGACAATTCCGGAGCTTGGACTGATAAAGTTCGGTGTAAAATCCGCCACATCGGAAATGGACCGGATCCGCCTGTCCTCAATTTCCATACCGGTCAGGGCCGTGACGCTCACCGGGACCTTCTGGTGATCTTGTTCCTGTTTTTCCGCCGTGACGGTCAGGCTTTCCAGGGAAAGCGGTTCGTCCGCCCCGGCCGTGCCGATAAGCAGAAACAAAGAGAGCAAGACAACAGATAATCGAATACGCATGACAAGTCCTTTTCTGTCTGGAGCCGCGCGACACGATGGATCGTTTGTTCCCTGGATGGTCGGCGACAATTCTTAAAAAACGGTAGCTGTGCTGCAGGCGTGCTCCAGCCCATGGACACTCAGGGAGCCCCTTAATTCATGTGTCAACCCGCGGTCCCCTCGGGGCCAATGGACACGCCGCATCTCTGCAAACCTGGGATACTTATTAATCATAACACCAGGTGGCGGGCATTACTTTTTGCATCAGCACTAATAAATTTAGCTTCAACGAGATTTATTCCCGCAATCTAACTTTTTCTCAAACACACGAGAAAATCTATTGATTTTCTATTTAGCCAAGACTAACTTACATATTAAGGTAAGGACAAAACACAAATCAGACCAAGGAAGAGAGGGGCGCAAGATGCACACCGTTTCCATTGACGATTTTGACGACTTCCTGACGGAAAAGCTTATCCGCAATTGTGATTCCTACCGAGAAAACCAAAAAGCATGGGATGCAAAAGCAGGCAGCGGTACCGTCAATGAGATGCCCATCCGACCGGGCCTGAATCTCCTCATTGAAAAATTCAACTTCAATGCACCTGTCTCCGCCTCCATGGAGGTCCAGGCCTCGCCCATCGAAATCTTTTTTTGCGTCTCCGGCAAACTCGAAGGCCAGACCCCGGACATAGATCAAAAACTTGTCATCGATGCGGGCAACGCCAGCTTTTTCCTTGCCAGCAAGCTGGAGTGCGCCACGGTTATTTCATCGGACGAACCGCTGAAGCTCATCACCATCCGCTTTTCACCGGAGGTACTCTGCTCCGAGGTCAAGGGCCTTGCCCAGGTCATTCCCCGGCAGATCACGGACAGCCGACGCCTCACGGACGAGACCAGCATCATCAGCAACATCCCCATGACATCGGACATGAAGATGGCCATCATCCAGATCCTCGGCTGCCCTTACACCGACGCTTTTCGCCGGGTCTACCTGGAGAGCAAAGCCATCGAGCTCATCGTCCTGTACTTTGCTGCCCTTCAACACGCCCAGGGAGACTTCCGTTTCAACGCCCCAGCCTTTACCCCGAGCGAAATCGCAAAGATCCATGAAGCCCGGGCCATCCTGGGCGAGGACTTCGAAAACCCGCCCCACCTCAATGAACTCGCCAGGCAGATGGGCATGAACAAGGACAAACTCAACCAGGGGTTTCACAAGGTTTTCGGCACCAGCGTATTCGGATGCTTCAGGCAACAGAAAATGGAAGAAGCCAAAAAACTGCTGGAGAGCAAGGAGATGAATGTCACGGAGGTGGCCTACACCGTGGGCTACTCTCAACCCGGGACCTTTTCCCGGGCTTTCAAGCAGTATTTCGGCATCAGCCCCAAGGCTTACCACCGACGGGTCTCATCCGAGCTTTAGCCTGACAAGGCAGAGTTCCCCTTTCCTCTCACCGCCACCGGCTGGAGCAGCTGCTCCACGGTGGCCCCGACCGTTTCCAGGACAGCGCCCTGGGACTCCCGAATAAAAAAGTGGCCCCCCTTGATGTGATAAAACGAAAAGGGGCCCCTCGTGTGCCGACACCATGGCCTGACAAGGTCTTCGTTGTAGCGGTAGTCTTCCGAACCGCACAAGGCCGTGACAGGGCACCTCAAGGGCTCCGTCACATCGGTTCGGTAGCTCTCCGTCATGAAAAAATCAGCACGGAGCACCGGCAAAACAAGCTGGGTCAACTCCCTGTCCCGCAACACCGCATCCGGAGTTCCGCCCAAGCCTGCGATGCGCCGGAGAAAGGCCTCGTCAGTCAACCCGCTGATCAAGGGCGGCGGGGTCTTCAGGTGGGGAGCATGGCAGGCGGAGGCAAAAAAATGGAGGGGTTCCACCCCCAGGCGCTTCCTCACAAGGCTGGCCAGTTCAAAGGCGACCTGGGCCCCCATGCTATGCCCGAAAAAGACAAAGGGTTTGCCCAGCAACGGGGCCACTTCCCCCAAAAGCCAGTGCACCAAGGCCCCCATCTCCTGGAAAGGGTCATTGGAGAGCTTGTTCTCCCGGCCGGGCAGCTGGACGGGAACAACCTCAATGGAGTCCGGAAACGCCTGTTTCCATGGGCTGTAGATGGACGCGCCCCCCCCTGCAAAGGGAAAGCAGAACAGCCGGATCGCACCGGGGCCCGTGCTGTGCAAAGACGATGGGAGATACGCCCCGGCAAGGTGCTTACGCACCATGGTTCACTCCCCTAAAAAAGGCCACGGCGCCGTGCACCTCGGTGCTGTATTCGGAAAAACATGCCCCCAAGGCGTTTTCCAGGTCCGCCAGGTTGTCGTGGTGATTGCTGAAGATCTTTTTTTCATTGAACCGTTTCTGCAGCCTCAGCCCCATGAATCCCTTGGGGACCCCTTCTCCCAGAATGGTTGTGCCAAACAACACCCCACCGGGATTAAGGTGTGGCTTCAGGTTACTGAAGATAGACCCTTTTTCCCGAAGGGTTCCCGGAAGGCAGTGAAGCAGGTAATTCGTGGCAATGGAATCAAAGGTCGGAAGCCCCTCTTTGGGGGGCTCCAGCACATTGCCCACATAGGTGGTGACACGGCAATGCCTCAACCTTCGGGAGGTTTTCGCAAGGCTGTTCGGGTTCAGGTCGAACAGAGTTACCCGGGGGCTGGAAACCGGAAACTCGCAACGTTGAAGGTGGTACCCCGTCCCCACCCCCACATCCAGGTGATTGGCCGAAACATTGTTGCTGTAAAAACGAGTGATGTTGGAAGAAGGGCATTTCCAGACAAACCGGGCGGCAAAGTGCAGGACAAACATGTCGTACACCATGAGCATGGGTTTTGTGTAAGAGGCCGCACCGGCCAAGACATCTGCATGCATTGCGTCATCCTTTCCGAGGAAGCACAAAGGCGTTCCCCATTCCTTGCTGGTTGTGCATGCACCCGCCCTTGAGCCAGATCGCCCGGTGACGGGGCATGCATTCCATTTTCTCAATCCAAAGCCTCCTTCGGGCCTGGTAAATCTCCTGGACCATCACACGGTATGAGGCATTAATGATCTCTCTTGCGCCCGCCGTCAAAGATGGCGTTGATTATGGACAGGATGTCCTCCCGTGAGCTGTCGATGAAAAAATGCTCCCCGGGAAACATACGATGGGCGAATCCGCCCGTTGTCACCTCCTGCCAGGCGAGGATCTGATCAGGAGTCGCCGCCATGTCCTCTTCGCCGCCCAAGGCAGTGATGGGGCTCTCGACAATCATGCCGGGGGTATACGCCCAGGTATCCACCATCTCGAAATCCGAACGGATCCTGGCAAAAAGCTCGGCATGGCCCTCTTTGTGCCCGGCCATCTCTTGGTCGATAAGTCCGATCTGAAGAAGAAAGGCGATAAAGGCATCCTCGGGCAAATCGTGCAGAGGCGGGCGCTCCTGATAGATCGGCAGGTGAGGAGCCGGAGTCCCGGACATCACCATATGAAACGGCCGCGGGAGTCCCTGCTCCTCCAGCCTGTCCGCCGCTTCGAAACCGATGAGGGCCCCCATGCAATGGCCGAAAAAGACAAACGGCACGTCAGTCAGCGGGGCAATGTCCCGACAGACCTCGTCCACGATGTCATCCATGCGGGTCACCGGCTCTTCACCCTTGCGGTTAAACCGCCCGGGAAACATGACGCTCACCAGCTCCACATCCTCCGGAAGGTGGCTGAGCCACGGATCGTAGATCTGCGCTCCCTGGCCGGCATAGGGAAAACAAAAGAGCCGGAACCGAGGTGCGTTTTGCGGCAGGGGCCTGTAGAGGCTCTGGCCGGCCGGAGCCGCGACTATGAGCTGTTCGTACGGCGAGCTCTCCATAAAAAGGTTTGAGACCACCAGCCGCACGGTGTAGCGGCCGGGCAGATCAGGGGTAAACACCGGAGCGGGAGTCTCTGCACCGTAGAGGGTCGCTTTGCTGTTTTCCGGCGCAATCAGCTCCCACCGGTACCCAAGGGGGCCATACCCTGTGCTTCGGGTGCCGTCCAGAACCACCTCGGATTCTGTGGCCACGACCCTGACCTCTCCTGTGTCTGCAACGGGTATCTCATCACATGCCACGGCCCCGATCAGAACCAGCAGTACCCAAATCCCATACCTCAACATCTTCATCGTCTCCTCCTTGTGTCACGTGTATTGCAACCATCCAATCACTTAATCAGGCATAAAAAATCTCGCTTCTCCTCATGCTGCCGAGGATTTCCTCCCCTTCGGCCAGCCAGCGCCGCACTTTGGTGTCATCGCACGAGATCACTTTCTCAGCCCAACGCCGGCAGTAACTGCAGAGGGTCTCATCGGCTCCGTTGTTTCGGGAGGCCTCTCCGATCATCCCGGTGTCGTTGCATATCCTTTCCTGGCAATCGTAATGCTTGACGAATTTGGACAAAAACCCGTCCAGGCCGGTGTTGTCGATGTAAAGTTCGGGCAGGTCGAAAAACATGCCGATTTTCTTGAGAACCGCCGTGTTGAAGTCACCGGTTGCCGAGACCGGGGGGGCCTCACGATGGTTGCTGTTTTTGGAGGTATGGTAGTTGAGAATATCCAGGAGGTTGCCCTCATAGCGTCTCTCGGCGTAAGCCTTCACCACTCGGGAGAGCCACGCGGTGGTTTTCGTCCGGTCGATGAGCTTCAAAGAGAGGTTGCGATTGCCCACCCGGTCGCACATTTCGTCATAGTAATGGATGTCTTCGGGACGCACCCAACTGGCCCCCATAAGCTTCACGGGATTGCCGATGCGGTTGAAATTGCAGGAGAGGATGTTGTAGTCGATGTAAAGGCCCGGGCCCCCTTCCTCGGTGCGACTCGCATGGGACATGCCCACGGCGTGGTTGACGGCAAACGGGCAACTGGTCAGGCATACGCTGTTGGCAAAAATCCTCAGGCCGGTACCGGTCTGCTTCGTGTGCCGCAACCCCGCCTCAAGAAACTTAAAATTGCGCGTGGCCTCCCTTACCAGGGTAATCTCGTGGGCCCCGAGCTCTTCCCAGTAACGAATACGCTGGATGGACCCCACCTCGGCAAACACCCCCACGGTGATCTTGAACCGGGGGAACTGCGTTTTGATTACCTCGCACAGGTAGGGTGAATTGATGGTCACCCCGTCGACCCCGAGATCCTCCAGCTCACCCAAAAACGCGAGGATCTCCTTGTGGGTATCCGGCGCGACCTCCCGGTTGCCCATGCAGATGGGGTTGAGCAAGTAGTTGAACTCAAGGTCGTTGGCGTGGCAAAGCGCGATGTGCCGGGCCATGGCGTCCCTTGAGATCTCCGGGATCAGCATGGAGGCCCTGCCCCCGCCGATGAGGTCATCCTTGAGCTTGCCGAACACAGAGGCAAAAGCCCCGTCACCGTTATGCTCGGCAATGGATTCGATAAGCCCGCTTTCAAAGTTGGTACCGATGTCGAACGTGATCCTGTCTCTTGTTTTCATGATTCACTCGTCCTGATGATCAATAAAAAGTTATAGGTTGCTGCTCCACAACGGAGCCAACGCCTCGCACATATGGAAAAAGAGAGCCTCCCCCGACCCACCGTCATGGAGAAAAAAATGCCCCCCGGGAAACAGCTGGGCAGAAAACCCCGCGCTTGTATGCCCGGCCCAGGCCCTGAGATGCGCCTCCGGCACAAAGCGGTCGTCCTGCCCCCCAAAGGCATGGATCGGTACCGGAAGGGGCCTCAGCCCGCGGTGATCCGTCTCCCAGGTTTCCACGAGCTGGAAGTCGTGCCTGAGCACGTCCATGGTGCTCTTCACCACCGCCTCCTCCTCGAACAAGGACTCGGGCCTCAAATCCAAAGCCTTCACCACCGAGACAAACTCATCGTCGGCAAGGGCGTGTATCTCAGGATAGAGGCAGGGGCACTGAGGAGCCCGAACCCCGGAGAGGAAAAGGCAGGACGGCATGGCTCCGCCCCGGTCATGGAGGGACTGGGTGAGTTCAAAGGCAAGCATCCCACCCATGCAGTGACCGAAAAAAGCCACCGGGATATCCATGAAGGGGACCAGGGCCCGCGCCATCCTGTCGATGAGTTCCGGAACCCAGGTCACCACCGGCTCCTTCAGCCTTTTTCCCCGGCCCGGATAATGCACCGAGCAAAACTCCACGTTATCCGGTACAAAACGTTCCCAGGTGCGAAAGGCTTCAACCCCGGTACCCGCATAGGGGAAAAAAATGAGACGCATGGCCGGGTCCGCTACGGGCCGGGGAAAGTCAAACCAGCGACTGAACTTTTTTCGGGATCCAAGCCCCCTGCTGCGCAGCCGCACCTATCGTCCCCCTGCCTGTTTCAATGCCGCCACAGACATGTCCCCCGAGTCCACAACGGCGGAGAGCATGGCCTCCATGGCATCCAGAAGAGCCGTTACCTCATGGGATGTGTGGAGACCGGTATCGTGCATTACCTTGAGGTTCATCTCCTTGCCGGGCCAGACAAAAAGATTCAACGGAGCCGAGGGCCTGTTCTCGAAATTGTAGCCGGTAAGGCGAAATCCCAATCCCTCGTAGTTGTCTTCATGGACAGGCATGTTTTCAAAAATGAACATACAGTCATACAAAGGGGCGTCTCCGGGCAGGTCACACCACTGCCTGATCTGCCGATCCGAGCTGGAGGAGACCTCGAAAAGAGCCATCATCTCCCGATGAAACCGACGTGCCATGTCCACAAAGGAGGTCTCTTCCCCGCAGCGGCACCTCACGGGCAAGGTGTTCAAATACAGCCCCACCCGCTCCTGGGCATTTTCGAGGGCCAGGGGGCGGTCTGCCAGGGTGGCCCCCATGATCAGGTCCAACGCCCCGCCCCGGGCGTCATCCATGGCCAGAAAAAAGACCCCTTGAAAAAGAGCGTTCAACGTAATTTCGTGGTCCCTGGCCCAGCGCGTCAGGCCGTCGTAAAGGTGAGAGATCCCCAGGTCCGTTCGCTCCCACCGACCGGACGCTGAATGCTCTGCCCCTTTGCCGGGTGCAGGGGCAAATCGAGCCCCTTGGAGGTACTCCTTCCAGAACGCCTCTTCCCGGCCCGGGTCCCGGTGCTTCAGCCAGGCCACGTAATCCCGGTAAGGGTAGGAAGCCGGGCTGTCTGGTTCACGGCCCTCCACATACAGGGCCCGGTATGCGTCCAGAAATTTTCGAATCACGATGGGAATATTCCATCCGTCCATGAGAATCTCCGGGAATCGCCACCAGAGCCTGAAGGCCCCGGACTCCTCACGGACCAGGTCAAGCCGCATGATAGGCGATTTTTCCAGATCGAAATCCTTTTCCCTGTCCTCCTCCACAAGGCGGGCAAAGGCCACCTCCCGGTCCCGGGGCGTCAGGTCCAGCAAATCAATGGTTCCGTAAACAAACCGGGTGTCGTTGCGAACCACCTGCAGGGGCCTGTCCATGCCCCTGGCATGAAAAGAGGTCCGGAAACAGGCGTGGGTACGGATGATATGTTCCCAACTCCGTGCAAAAAGCGTCTCGTCCACAGTCCCTTCGTAGTCGAACACAAGGTCCATTCGGTGTACCCCTCCCCCCGGAGCTCCCAGGCATTCGTTAAGGATCCGGTCCTGGACGTCGGTGAGGTCGTAGATATCTTCTATTGTCCGGGCAATCTCATGTGACACCATCTTATTTCTCCTTCAGGTATTTCAGGTCAACAAATCCGCACCCCGGCATCAGGAGGCGGCAAGCTCCGAGAGCACCCGGTCCAGGGTGGCCTGGTCCAGGGTTTCGGCCAAGGGAAAGTCCACCGGTGTGAGGAACATGGCGTCGCTTTCGGCCACGGCACCGGTCAACCTCACAAGCGCCTTCTCCAACGCATGGGCGATTTCATTCAAAAGGCCAGAGGGGACCATTCCGGCCCGCCCCTTGAGGGTGACAAACAGGGAGCTCTCCTCCATGTGCGCCAGGATGTCCAGGGCATACCCCTGCGCATCCTTGGGGGCCAGCCGCCTCAGATCCAGCCGGGTGTAGTCAGGGCTCTCATGCACCTGCCCGAAAAAGCAGACGCGAACCTCGGGCCGCCCGGTGTCCGGGCCGTCATCCCCTGTGCTCTCCCATGCACCCCGGCATGCTTCTTTGGCCGCTTCCAGACGGACGGAGACAGGTGCACGGTGGGTAGTAAGGGGAAGCCTCACCTCCCCGGCACGGTAAAACGAGCCGCACGCATCGGCCCGTGAGGTGCTCCAGCCATAGTCCCCATAGGGTCGGTGCAGAAGGTCTGCATGGAGCTGCTCACGGATCACGCCCCCATGGGCAAGGGTTTCCGCAAGGGCGGCCACGAGAAGCTCTTCGGGCTGAAGCCTTGCTTTGACAAGGACGTCTGTGGGTAATGCTCCGGCCGAAGCCGCATCCAGAACAAAGGAGGCCTCGCCCCCCGCCCCGTCGCCCTCGGGTACCGCCCCCCAATGGGGGATCTCCCCGGGGCTTTGCGGCAGGGGCGTGCTCCGGTCACCGGCAGTCAGCGCCCTGACCCGGTCGCCATAGGCAGGACGCGGTCCCGGTTCCGTAAGGGGCCCGTCTCCACCCGCGGCCTCATAAGCAACGAAAAAGTCGGCCAGAAATCGTTCCACGGCGGACAGGTCCATAATCAGCTCGCTGGCAACCACAAGAAGAGAGGAGTCGCCCTCCCTGTCCTCGAAAAGGCAAAACTTGAGCAAGGGGCTTTCGGCAAGGGCCTGCATCTCCACCAGCTCTTTTTCAATCTCTGCAACGGCCCCCTGGAACTCGCCCTCTCCCAGTCCCGTGATGTCGGCGTAGTCCATTTCCGGCAAAGGGGCAGCCTCGTCGTATTTCTGGACCCACCGGCCGCCCTCCCGGACAAAGATGATGCGAAGCACATCATGCAAGCCCGCAACATGTTGAAACGCTGCCTCGGCCCGAACGGGGTCCAGGGCCGTCCTGGCCCGTAGCAGCATGGAGATATTGCACTTCGAGGCGGCCTGGTCATGCAGGGCAAGTGTCCTTGCCTGGGCAGGCAGCAACGGCAGGGTGCCTGTAAACGCCGCGGCATCGGACCGGGCGCTGTACCGCCTTGCCAAAATCGCTGCCAGCCTGCGGATGGTGGGGTGCTCGAACAGCTCCTGCGGGGAGACCGTGATCCCCTCTTCGGTAAGCTGTGTCACGATACGGATGCCCATGATTGAATCGCCGCCAAGGGAAAAAAAGTTCTCGTCCACATTGATACCGGATGGGTCGATGCCGATGACATTCGCAAAGGTCTCCACCAGTTTCAGGGTCAGGGCGTCGTCGGAGATTTTCTCCCCCTTTGCGGGCCCCCTTAAGCTGGAGGGATCCGGCAGGGCCTTGCGGTCCACCTTGCCGTTGGGCGTCAGGGGAAGTGAGGCAAGGCGAACCACCTCCTGGGGAACCATGTAGTCGGGCAGGACCTGCCCCAGGGCGTCCTTCAGCCCGTCGCACGACACCGTTGCCCCTGGTTGTGCCACGACATACGCCACCAGTTTTTTTGAATCCCTTTCTCCGCGCGCATGGGCCACCACCGCATCCACCCCCGGGTGCCTGAGGGCTGCGGCTTCAATCTCCTCGAGTTCAATGCGGTGGCCGGAGATCTTCACCTGGAAGTCCTCCCGCCCCAGGAACTCGATGCTGCCGTCGGGCAGGTAGCGCCCCATGTCCCCGGTACGGTAAAGCCGCTGCTTTGTCGTGGGATGGATCACAAAGACCTTCTCCGTCAGGTCGTCGGCGTTGAGGTAGCCTTCGGCCAGTCCCGCTCCGCCGATATACAACTCACCGGGAACATGCACCGGGCACTCTCCCATGCGGCTGTTGAGAACATGAAACCACTGGTTGGCAAGGGGCTTTCCGTAGGGGATGCTGGATGCTGTCTCGTCCACCTCGCCGATGGGGTGAAAAATTGACCAGATGGCGGCCTCCGTGGCCCCGCCCATGCTGATCAGCTCCGCATCCGGCATGGGAGCCCGGATCTTGTCGGGAAGACCCAGGGGGATCCAGTCCCCGCTCAGGAAGACAAGCCTGAGAGGTGGGACGGCCGATTGGGTCGCCATGTAGGTCACAAGCATATCCATCAGGGCGGGCACCGAGTTCCAGATCGTCACCCCATGGGCCGAGGCAAGGGAGAGCCAGTGTTCCGGGTCCCGGGACCTTCCCGGCGCGGGAATGACCAGGGCCCCGCCTGCAGCGAGCAGGCCGAAGATATCGTAGACGGAGAGATCGAAATGAAGTTCGGACAGGGCAAATACCCGGTCCCCGGCAGAGACCCCGAACCGTCTGTTGATGTCGGCGATGGTGTTGAAGGCCGCCTTGTGGCTCATCAACACGCCCTTGGGCTTGCCCGTAGATCCCGAGGTGTAAATAGCGTATGCCGGCTGGTCCGTGTCGTCCATGGCAACGGGTTCCGCCTCATCCATGGTTTTCAGGGTGCCTTCCGTAATCACCGTGGTGCGGACGGCCTCCGGCAGGGTCAGAGATTCCAGCAGGTGAGGCTGGGTCAGGACGTGCGTCGCCCCGCTGTTGGACAGGATATACCCGAGGCGCTCCCCCGGAAAGTCGCTGCTTACGGGAAGATACGCACAACCGGCCGCCAGGATCCCGAGCACCGAGGCCACCTGTTCCCACCCCTTGTCCATGACCACCGCCACCAGGCTTCCCGGGGAGCTGCCCATGGCAAGGAGCTGCCCGCTGATCCGCCGGGCCATGGCCGCAAGGTCTCCGTAGGTGAAGGAGCCCTCTGGAAAGAGCAGGGCCACGGCATCGGGATCGCACCGGGCATTCTCGAAAAAAGGTTCGTGCAGCAGCCGATCGGGCAGAGCAAGGCGGGTGTCGTTGACCTCTTCTCGCTGGGTTAGCTGGTTTTCGGGGGTGAGGTCCCTGACGGGCTCGCCCCAGAGCGTCTCATCCGTTGCCAGGCTGTTGAGGCGCTGCTCGTAGGCTCCCCACATCGCCTCAACAAGGCCGTCGGGGAAAAGCCCTTCCACATAATGCCAGCTCAGCAGAACCCCACCGGCATCCTCGAACACGGCATGATCGAGCCACACCTGCGGAGTCTGGGAAATAAAATGGATCTCCGGGCCAAACTGCGCTTCGATGGCGTCTTCACCTTCCACCTCATGAACCAGGGTGCTGGTAAAGACCACCGGCATGGCCGATCCGGAAGCGCCCCCCCTGAACCGCGCCAGCTTGCGCAGCACCGAGGTTCCACTGACAAATCGGTTTTCCAGGTTCTCCCAGTTCCTCTCCTGAATCGCACGCGCCAGGTCCTCAAAGGAGACACCCTGACCTGCATTCACCTCCAGGGGAGCGTAGGAAGCAAACTCCCCGACAATCTCCTCGGACTGCGGGTGCAGGGGCATACGATTGATGATGGTGGTATTGACGCAAAAGTCAGGGGACTTGCTCCAGGCCGCCAGGGTTTCGGCAAACACGGTCAGCAGGAGAATGGACGGGGAGAGACGGCGCCCGGCCCCCCACTCGGTGAAGCGATTCCAGGCCTCTTTGTCCAGGCGCGTGCTCACCCTGAGGAACGTCGGGCTGGTGATGCTGTCGATATTGCGTGCCGTCGGCAGCAAGGGCATGGGCGGAAGGGCCTTGACCCGATCATCCCAGAAGGCATCCGCCCGGTTGTAAAAGGCGGTCTGCCTGATCTTCTTTTCGGTGATCACGTAATCCCGGAAGCGAAGGTCCAACTCCGGAAGCACGGCATTCGGGTCTTGGTAAAGCTGGGCCCACTCTTTTCGCAGGATCCGCATGCTTGCCACATCGCAAATGAGCAGGTCGATGCTGAAGTGGATGCGGACGCGTCCCCCGGCGAGCTGGGTGGTTCGGATTTCGAACAGGGGCCAGGTATCCACGGGCCGGACCACATGGTCCATTTGGCGGCGCACCTCAAGGAGTTCCTGTTCCGCCTCTTCCGGGGTCGCATCCCGCAGGTCCAGGTTGGTGATGGCGTATGGGGGAGGAGAGGGCAGGATTTGTTGCCCCCCTTCGGGCAAAAACACCGCGCGAAGCATGTCGTGCCGCTCGATCATCTGCCGCCAGGCACGCTCCAGCCGTCCCAGGTCAATGCCCTCCTTCTCGTTTTCCAGATAGACGTGGGCCGCCACGTTGCCCATGCTGAACGCCCCGGATCTCCCGAGCCACTGGGCCTGCTGCATCTCGGTGAGGGGAAAGGGCTCGTGGGCCTTCTCCGGCTCGCGAACCAGCTCCGGGTAATCCAGGCCCCCTTCGGTCGCCCCTCCCGCGGAGGAAGCCAATAACTCGGCAAGGCCCGCAATGGTTGCGGCCTTGAAGAAATCGGTCAGGGCGATCTCAGCCTGGAACTCTCTGTTGATCCTGGCCAGCAGTTGCGTGGCAAGCAAGGAGTGGCCGCCCAACTCAAAAAAGTTGTCGTGGCGCCCGGGGGCATTGATCCCCAAAGCCCTTCCGAACAGGCGGGCCAGCCCCTCCTCCTCTTTGTTTTCATATATGCTTTCCAAGGTCTCGGGATCGTTGTCGTCCCCAGTGGTTCCATCGGCAATCACCACGTCGTCAAGTGCCCCTTCAGCGCCCTCAAGGGGATCGACCCAATACCTTTTTCTTTCAAATGGATAGGTGGGAAGGGGAACACGGGTAAAGGGGCGACCCGAGCAGACATGGCCGTGGTTCAGATCGACGCCCAGCACCCACAAAGCCCCTGCAGCCCCCACAAGGCAGACATCCGAGGGGGTCTCATCATCCGGGTGGGGCAATGATGCGACCGTGTTCAGGGTATGGTCATGGCTCTTGACCAGCCGACAGAGGGTAGTGCCCGGTCCCACCTCCAGGAAAACGCGGTTCTTCTTCTCCTTCAGCTCGGAAATCGCCGAGGAGAACTGCACCGCCGACGTGATGTGCTCCGCCCAATAGACAGGGTCCGTGGCCTGTGCCTCGGTCAGCAGGGTACCGGAGACATTGGACATCACCGGCATGGTGGGCGGGTGGATTGTTTTTTCCGAAACCACGGAGAAAAACCGATCCCGGGCCGGGGCCATCATCCGGGAGTGATAGGCATGGGAGGTATGGAGAAGGCTTGAGGCAAGCCCCGATTGATCCAGCACCTCCCGGAACGCGGCAACAGCATCCGCCTCTCCGGAGACCACACAGAGCCCGGGGCCGTTCACCGCCGCAATGGCAAGTTCCTCAGGCAACAGGGAGGCCACCTCCGCCTCCCCTCCGGAGACCGCGATCATGGACCCTTCGGGCATGCTGTCGATGAAGGCTGCCCGGGCATGGATCAGGGATAGGGCGTCTTCCAGAGAAAAGACCCCGGCCAGGCAGGCGGCGACGTATTCACCAACGCTGTGCCCCACCATGGCCGCAGGTCGAATGCCCCATGACATCCAGAGCTGCGCCAGGGCATACTCCACACAAAAAAGCAGGGGCTGGGTATGCAGGGTCCGGTTGATGCGGACGGCATGGGTTTCCGGGTCCCCGTCCCCAGGAAACAGGATGGACCTGGGGTCCTCTGCCCCCCGGGCCACAAGGATATCCGCGCAGGTATCCAGGGTATCGCGGAACACCGCCTCCCGGTCATAGACCTCCTTGGCCATGCGAACATACTGCGCCCCCTGGCCCGGAAACATGAAGACCACATCGGGTTCCTCCAAGGGCTTCTTTCCCACCTCGCCGGGGGAAGCCGCCACCTTGTCGAGGGCCCGGATCAGTTCATCCCGGCTGCCCGCAGCCACGGCCAGGCGTGTGTTGAAAACAGCACGGCCCCAGGCCAGGGTCCCGGCCACATCCCCTGGGGAGAGAGACGGTCTCTTCTTCACGAACTCGGCAAGTTCTTCGACCATGGCCTTGAGGGCGCTGCGGCTCCTTGCCGACAGAGGAAAAAGAGAGACCCCCTCACCGTCTTCCGACCGATGGGGCATGGGATACTCTTCCAGGATAAGATGACAGTTGGTGCCCCCGATACCAAAGGAACTGACCCCACCGCGCCGTGGAAAACTGCCCTGGGGAATCCAGGCCTTCAACCCGGTGTTCACGTAAAAGGGGCTGTCGTCAAAGCTGATATGGGGGTTGGGCCGTTCGTAGTTGATGCTGGGCACCAGCACCTTGTGCTTGAGGGAGAGCACCATCTTGATCAAACTGGCAATGCCCGCGGCATTTTCCAGGTGGCCGAGGTTCCCCTTTACCGCCCCCAGGGCGCATCTGAACCCGGGTGTCCCGGAGTTGTAGACACGGTTGAGGGCTTCAAACTCAATGGGGTCCCCGAGGCTGGTGCCTGTTCCATGGGCCTCGATCTGCGTCGCGCTCTCCGGCGGGACATCGGCAAAAGTCAACGCGGAGGAGAGGACATCTGCCTGCCCCTTGGACGATGGTGCTGTGTACCCCACCTTGGCACCTCCGTCATTGTTCACGGCCGAGCCTTTAATCACCGCGTGAATGGTGTCACCGTCCCTTTCGGCTTCACGGAGCCGCTTGAGGACAACTGCCCCTGCCCCACTGCCGAAGACTGTCCCGCTCGCCTGGTCGCTGAAGGGACGGCAATGCCCGTCTTCGGAGTGGATCATCCCCTTTTCGTGGATGTACCCGACCTCCTGGGGCACCCGGAGGGTCACCCCCCCGGCAAGGGCCATGTCCGCTTCGGAGTTCAGCAGGCTCTGGCAGGCGTAATGAACGGCCACCAGTGATGTCGAGCACGCCGTCTGAATGGAGAGACTCGGGCCCTTGAGGTTCAGTTTGTAAGAGATCCGGGTGGCAAGGTTGTCACAGGCATTGGAAATCTGGAGAAGAAACCCTTCGGCCCCACTTTTCGACTGCCGCCCCTTGAGAAGGTTGTTGGTGAGATAGTGGTTGAACCCCGCCCCTGCAAACACGCCGATGGCCCCGTCGTAACGTTCAGGATCGTATCCCGCATGTTCAAGGGACTCCCAGGCGATCTCGAGAAAAAGCCTCTGTTGAGGATCGAGCAGAGCCGCCTCCCTGGGGCTGAACCCGAAAAAATCCGCATCAAACAGGTCGATGCCCTCCAGCACCGAGCCCGCATGGACGTACCCGGGCTCCTTGCCCTCCGGCGGAAGGCCTCCCAGGGGCTTGACTGATTCGCGCCCCTCTTCAAGGTTGTGCCAAAACGCCTCGGTATCCCCGGCATCGGGAAACCGACACGCCATTCCGATCACCGCTATATCAAACTCGTTGAAGTCACTGCGCTGCATCTCAATCACCTTGAATGGTTCTCATGAGTTAAAAAATCGTTCACTATTCAATTCGCCCCGGCCAGGAACACCGGAGGTTGGTTTGAGCCGGCCAGCCGAAACGGTCATGCCGACTGACGGGCTCTTTCCAGCCGCTTTAGCAATGCCCGTCTCCGGTCCGCCCCCGCCGACGAAGGCGCCGAGTCATCAGGGGCCGTATCGCGACCCAAGCCTGCCAGATAAGCGGCAAGGGCACGTATGGTGGGATGTTCGAACATGGAGGCCACGGGAAAGGAGAGACCGGTTTCCTCGGAGAGTTTTCGCCACGCCCTGACCACGGACAGGGAGTCCGCCCCGAACTCAAAGAAGTTGGCATCGGTGTCGAGTCCTTCCTGCTTGAGCAGGACTTCGAAAATCCGATTCACGAGAAATTCCAGGTCATTTTGCGGGCGGCGCCTCTCCACCGGCTCTGCAAGACGCCTTCCGGGCAGGCTCGACAGGCCTTTGTAATCCACCTTCCCCGTTGAGGTCAGGGGAATGGCATCCACCTCGGTCCATACGGCCGGGACCATGTACCCTGGCAACAGGGACCGGGCATGGTCCCTGAGCTCCGCAAGGGAGGTTCCGGGGGCTGCCACACCCTCATCGGCCCCCAATGGAAGTCCGCGCCGGGGATCCGCAAAATCCGCCATCCCCCCTTCCATGCCGTGAAGAAGCAGATGGGTGTCGCCCAGGTCGAGGCTCCGGGCAACGGCCCCTTCGTCCCGAAAGGCACCGATCTGGCACAGCCCCATGCCGTTTTCCACCGCCGCGTTTTCAAGGAGCTGGGTCATCAGCCCGGCCTCGATCAGGCAAAAGTCCCTGGACCGGATGCCATACATGGGTGCCATGGCATCGAGATCCCCCACGAGAAACAGGGAGAAGGCCGACGACCCATGGATGGGCCGGTTGGCCACCACATGGGCGTCCTCTCCCGCCGGTGTGTCCCCAAGGGGCTGAAGGCCGTGGGTTTTCGGGTTGTAGTAGTACAGCCCTCCCCGTACCCCTTCCACTCGCCCCTCCTTGACGTGGAGGTAGGCGCGAACAGGATAGAGCCCGCCGGCAGAGGCGTAACGGTACCTTTTGAGCCCGCCGTCCTCCAGCCGCCTGAGGGGATCCAGAAATGCGCTAAAGCTCCCGTGGGATACCGCCTCCCGGACAAACCGACGGGTGGTGGATCGCCTCTCGAAACCGTCAAGGCCCGTGCCGGGTTCCAGGGCAAGGGAAGGGCCGGGCAGCTCCCTTAGTCCGCTCTGCCTCAGCTTGAAGAGGCGCCGTTCGTCCTTGTCGGTAAGCAGGGGTACCCCGGGAGCGCCCTCAATCTCCATGCCGTAATCGTACCCGTCGGACCGGGCAGCCTCCGAATCACCGGTGACGACATAAGCAGAGAGATAGGCGTTGCCGTCTTCCCCGGTTTCCTTCCGCACGGCGGCGCCAGCTACATCCGGGTGTCGGTTCAGCACCGCTTCAATCTCTCCGGGCTCCACCCTGAACCCGCCCACCTTTACCTGGAAATCCTCCCTGCCCAGGAACCGAATGGTCCCGTCGGGGTGGGCGTAGCCCAGGTCCCCTGTCCGGTAGAGACGCTCCCCGGTCCCTGGGTGGACCACAAAGGCCTTGGCTGTCTTTTCTGCGTCGTTGAGATACCCCATGGCAAGACCGACACCCCCTATATAAAGGTCACCCGGCACATAATCTGGGCAATGGCCCATCTGCCGGTTGAGCACATGCATGGTCTGGTTTGCCAGGGGCCTGCCGTAGGGAATGGCCTGCTCAAAGACCTCCCCTTCCGTGATGGGGTACCAGATGGACCAGATGGATGCCTCGGTGGCTCCACCCAGGCTGATGACCGTCACCCCAGGCGCCTGGGCCATGGTTCGGGCCGGCAGATCCGTAGCGATACGGTCCCCGCTGAGGAGGGCCACGCGCAGAGCCGCATCCTTCAGCGCATCCCCTCCTTGCGTGTAAGCCACAAGCATCTCCAGAAGGGCCGGTACCGAGTTCCAGACGGTCACCCGGTGACGCGTCATCATCTCAAGCCAGTGGGCCGGATTGCGCTCCTCCCCGGGGTCGGGGAGCACCACTGCACCACCGACACCCAAAAGGCCGAAGAGATCGTAAACCGACAAATCAAAACTCAGGGAGGAGAGGGCCAGTACCCGGTCATCCCGGGTCAGGTTGATCTTTTCGCTGATGTCCGCCACGGTATTGGAGGCGCTTTCGTGGGAGGTCACCACCCCTTTCGGCGTGCCCGTGGACCCGGAGGTAAAAATCAGGTAGGCCGGAACCTCGGGCTTGGAGGGGTCCGGGTCGAGAGCGGTCTCTTCCATGGGAACCAGCCGCTCAACGCCCATGGGCAACACCGGCATGGATGCCTCGACCCCCGGCACCGGCCCCCCGGGAGAGGCTACCACAACAGCACAGGCACCGCTGTGGGAGAAAAGAAGCCGTTTCCGCTCCTCCGGAAGCCCCGGGTCCACATGAACATAGGCCGCTCCGGTCAAGAGGGTCCCCAACACCGAGGCCACCTGCTCCCACCCCTTCTCCAGGTGCAGGGCCACGACGCGTTCCAGCCCGGCGCCTGCCGCTGTCAGGTCTCGGGAGAGTCCCACGGCAGCCCCCAGCAGCTCTCCGTAGCTGACGCTCTTGCTTGAGGTGATAACCGCCTCTCGATCCGGATGGGCCAGGGCTCGTGCCACAAAAGCCCGATGAAGGGTCTCCGGCTCCCTGGGGGCGGCCGTGTCGTTCATCGCCATCCGCTGCGCCATCTGATGCTCTGGGATCATATCCCCCCCAAAGGATTCCCAGGCCCCCGGATCGTCTGCCAGGGCCTCCACAAATGAGGTGTAGGCCGTAAACATCTCCTTGACGGTCTCCCCGGGGAAAAGGCTCTCCACGGCGTCCCAGGAGACAACCAGCTCGCCGTCCTCCTCGTACACCTGATTGTCCAGGACCACCTGGGGCGTCTGGGTCACCTTGAAGACGCGGTCCCCGAAAAAGGTCTCCTTGGAAACCCCCAGGCCCCCTTCAAGGGAGAGGGCACCGGTGAAGACCACGGGCATGACCGCCGTGGTATCGCCTTTTTTCTCAAGACTCCGGATCACCTCGATCCCGCTGAAGGACCGGTGCTCCAGGTCTCTGGCCAACTGGGCCTGAATCTCACGGCAAAAGGCCGTAAAAGGCCTGCCCTCCACACCCGTTACCCCCAAAATGAGCACCGTGGTGAAATCCCCTACCAACCTCGCCATGTCCGGGTGCAGGGTGTTTCGGTTGAAAAGGGTCACGTTCAGTGAAAAATCCGGGGATTTGCTCCATGCAGCAAGGACCCTGCAGTAAGCGGCCATAAGAAGGTTCGACGGGGTGATCCCGGCATCCCGGGCCTTTATCCTGAGCCGACGCCACCGCCCTTTGGAAAGGCGAAACTCACGGTTCACGAACCGCGGGGCCTCTTGCCTCTGTTGCAGGCTCTTCATGGGAAGCTGTGGTGCTCCGGGAAGGATTGCCATGCGGTCTTTCCAGTACGCTTTGGCGCGGTCATACACCGGCAGGGTCTTTTGGGCGGCTTCATGGGCCACATGGTCACGAAAGGAGATCTCCAGGGGCTCAAGGGCCCCATCGGCACCGTTGCAGAGCCGAAACCACTGCCCCATCAGCCTGTTGAAACTCCAGATATCGGCAAGAAGAAGATCCATGCTGATGTGAAGCCTGCCCAGCCCCGGCTCCACCTGGGTGTACCGGATATCGAACAACGGCCAGGTCTGGGCATCGATCAGGCGATGGCTCAGGCCCTGCCGAATCATTTCGAGCTCCCGCCGTGCGTCGACGGGGGGCAAGTCCGTCAGGTCCCGAACCTGAATGGTATAGGCAGGCGGGGATGCCAGGATCCGCTGTCTGCCGTCCGGGGTAACAACCATCCGAAGCATCTCGTGATGCGTTACAAGAGCATTCCATGACCGATTCAGGGCCCCTTCATCCATGCGCCCCCGGACCTCGGCCTCCACATAGAGGTGTGAACTCACCCCGCCGTAATCAAAAACCTCGCTGCGCCCTATCCAGTAGGCGTTTTGAAGGTCCGTCAGTTCAAAAGGCGCCTCCGGGTCTCCCGGCTCCCCTGGAGCCAGAGGTTCCGACCAGGCGTCACCCTCACCGGTCCTTTGGATCACGGTCTCGGCAAAGGCCTCTGGGGTGAAGGTCGGGTCAAAAAAAACGCCGATATCGAGGTGCACCTTAAAATGGGACTCCGTCACATCTTTCAGGTGGGCCAAATCCAGAGAGTCCAGTCCCAGGGAGACAAGGCCCATGTGCCGCCAGTTCATATCGGACAGATGGACCAGCTCACCTGCAAAGGCCCGGCCCAGGCTCTCGACCACCACATCCTTTTGCTCGTCGAATGACAGGGAGGCAAAGGCCTCCGGGGCAACCCCGTACCGAAGGGTTCGGTCGGTCCCGTCTGCGTGGGTGTGCCTGACCATCTCTTTCAGGCTGCCGCCTAAGAACATCTCCCGACATCGCAGCCTCTGGATTTTTCCGCTGGCTGTTCGCGGCAGGGTCCCGGGGGGGATGAGAACCACCGTCCGGACGGAGAGCTGATGGTCCCGGGATACGGCCTGGCGAACACGCTGCGATATCTCCGGCGACGCCGCGCTTGCTTCCTGGACAACAATCAGCGATTCGCCGTGCTCCGACGCCACGGAAAATGCGGCACAACCGTTTGCCGGAAGGTCTCGAAGGGCCCGCTCCACCGAGCCTTCGATGTCCACGGGGAAATGGTTGGTTCCACGAATGATGATGAGGTCCTTGATGCGGCCGGTCACATAGAGTTCCCCACCCTTTTGAAAGCCCAGGTCCCCTGTTTTAAGGTATCGGCCGTTGCTTCCGGCAACCTCTTTGGTAAATGTCTCCCGGGTTTCCGCGTCCTTTTGCCAGTACCCCTTGGCCACGCTCGGTGATGCGATGCGAACCTCACCCACCTGCCCGTCAGGCAGAGGGACCCCGGTCTCGGGGTCCGTAACGACAAGCCGTGCCCCGGAGGCGGGCCTTCCCACACAGACCGCCCCGTTGTCGCCCCCTACAAGGTGGCCCTGGTAAAACCCGCCTGCCACATGGAGCGTCGCCTCCGAGAGCCCGTACATGGGATAGAAGGCGTCCATGGAAAAACCGCTCGGTCCCCAGGCATCGGAAAACCGATGAAGAGTCGCGGCCTTCAACGGCTCGGCAATGTTGTAGGCCACCTTGAGGCAGCTCAGGTCCATGCCCTCCCGGTTTGCTGTTGCGGCACAATCCGCCGCAAGGTCATAGGCAAAATTCGGAGCCCCGGTAAGGTGAGCCCTGTGTTCGGAAATCGCGAGGACCCAGCGCTCCGGGTTCTCGGCAAAGGCCTCGGGAGACATGAGAAGGGTCTCCACCTCCGCATACACCGGCAGGAGAACATTGCAAATCAGGCCCGTGATGTGATGGTGGGGCAGCCAGGTCACCTGGCGCATCCCGCCACCGCCCAAGCCCCAGGATTCGGTCAGCACCGACAGGTTGTGCATCAGGTTGCCGTGGGTCAGCACCACCCCCTTGGGGGAAGCGGTGGACCCCGACGTGTACTGGAGAAACGCCGTGCTCTCAGCGGTCAGCACCACATCGTCGCCCTCTTTCACCTCCAAGGGTTCCAAGCGATCGGTGACCATGAGTTTCGGCCCCGACGAGCCGGCGAAGAAATTGGCGAATCCCTCCATCAGGGTTCCCCAGGACCTCTCTTCGGTCAGCACAAAGCAGGGCTCTGCGTCGGCCAGGATGGCCCGAATCCTGGCGGTATGCCCGGGCGACACCCCGAAATTCACGGGCACGGGAATAACCCCGGCATAGAGGCACCCGTAAAACGCCTTCACAAACTCAAGGCCGGCCGGAAAGAAGAGCAGGGCTCGCTTGCCCTGGCAAGGCTCCCGTCGGAGTCGGTTGCAAATCGCCTTGGCCCGGGCATCAAGCGCTCCATAGCTCAGGTGCTCCGTCATGGAACCTGCGTCCCTGTTGGCCCCGTAGGACCGGTATGAAAACACCGGATCCTGTTCCCTCCGGAAAGCCTTTTCCTTCAGCATGTCCACCACGGAGACAAACTCACCGGCGCCGTGGTCTTTTTGGCGATGAGCCCTTTGTTTTGCCTTCATCGTCCGTCCTTTTCCTGGGTCTTTTTGGATTATCGATAGCGATGCCCGACACGGGCAGGCGCACCAACGGGAGCCAGGGGGAAATCCTCCCCGTTTACTGCTCGTTGAAATTGACGATCATCTTGGCGATGGAGCGAAGCTGCATGTGGGCCGTGCCCTCGTAAATCGTACCGATCTTGGCGTCGCGATAGAATTTTTCCGCGGCGCTGTTTTTCAGGTAGCCCGCCCCACTGAAGATATCGAGAACACGGGAGGTCACCTCCCCGGCCACTTCTGCGGCAAAGTATTTTGCCATGCTTGCGGCCTTGAAATACTCTCCCTGGTTCCGGCAGGTGCCCCTCAACCGTGCGGCGTTGTAAACCAGCAGCCGAGCGGCTTCCACCGAGGTCGCCAACTCGGCCAGTAAAAAGTGCACCCCCTGGAAATCACAGATACGGCGACCGAACTGGCGACGCTCTTCGGCATATGCCACAGCCGCCTCCAGGGCACCGGCGGCCAACCCTGCCATTTGCGCGGCAATGCCTACCCGCCCGTCGGTCAGGGTCTCCAGGGCCACCTGCTTCCCCTGGCCCGGGCTTCCCAGCGTCTGATCTCCAGGGAGAAAGACCTCCTCAAACACCATGGGGCAGGTGGAGCTTGCCCTGATGCCCATCTTCTCCTCCCGATCAAGGATGCGAAGGCCCGAGGTTTCCGGCGCGTCCACCAGAAAAGCGGTCAGCAGGTCCGCCCCGCCCTTGTCGTCGTCGACCTTGGCAAAGACAATGAATGTCTCCGCCTCCGCCGCATTGGTGACAAGGTGCTTTTCGCCGTTCAGAACATACCCGCCGTCCACCCGGCGTGCCGTGGTCGTAAGGGCGTAAGCGTCGCTGCCCGCATGCTTCTCCGTGATAGAAAAGGCACCGGTCCGTCCCCGTGCAAGCCCCTCCAACCAGACATCTCTTTGGGCCTCCGTTCCCCACCTGGCGATGGCGTTGTTCACCAGGGTGTTCTGGACATCCACGAATACGGCCACGGCAGGATCCACCCTGGCGAACTCCTCGATGGCGATCACAGATTCAAAAAAACTGCCGTCCCGCCCCCCGTGACGACCGGGAATTTCAATGTTCATGTAGTTGTGCTGATGAAGGGCTGTGATCAATTCCCGGCTCAATGCCCCCTGACGGTCCATCTCAAAGACTCGGGGAGAAACATGCGCTTCGGCAAAGGCGCGTACCTCGGATTGAAACCTTGCTTCACGATGGGTCAGGTGGGTCAGGGGCGATGTCTCGGCCGCGGATGCCATGATGTGTCTCATATGTCGATTCCCGTTATTTCTGTTTAAGATAAAACCAACGGGCCGTGGTGTGGTGCCCGTACATAGTGACCGGCTTTTTAAGAGAAAAAAAGCAGCGCAACTCAACGCGCATAATAAGATTCTAAACAAAGACTATACAACCTACACTTTTCTCAAAAAGAACTTCACAATTCCAAACAGTTCTACTCATAGTGGGGCGTTTTATTCTTGTCAATATGTTTTCGGACAGCCTAAAATTTAAGAAATAGAGAAAAAATTTTTGTATTACCCACTACCATTCCGACCAAAGAACCACCGTTCCCCCATGGGAGTCCGGTCCCGCCGCACGAAAAAGACCACCGCAACATACCGTGTTTATTAGATATCAATCCGACACCCATGCTTATAACAAAATCATTCCCAGCGGAGGACTCCCGGCCCTGCTATGCACCCCCCAGCCCCGAAAACAGAGCCATGCACCGGCATGATCACCCCATGACTGCACGTTTATTTCGTCGCGATGCAAAGTTTTGACGACCCGAACAATGCTACTCGTTGGCCGAACCCCCGGGAGGGCTGTCTCCCCGGAGGCGGGGTACCGCCACACGAACATTCACGACAACCCATACGTGAGGTCATGATGAAACGTTTTCTTTTTTTCCTGTGCCTATTCATCGCAGCATCCCTGCCCTGGGTCTGCCTTGCCAAGCCCAGCGCCCCGGACGCCCGGGAGGCCCCCCGCTGGATCACCGACAGCCGGGGCAGGCGGGTGGCGATCCCCTCTCCGGTGAAGCGCATCGCCTTGAACCACGTAAGTATCTCCGAAGGGCTCAAGATTCTTGGGTGCTGGGATCGGGTGGTGGCCCGGGATCATCACACCACAGACGCCCTGGTGTTCAAGAACCTCAAGGACGTCCCGGTGGTCACCCTGCAATCGGGAGGCCCATACAGCCTGAACCATGAGCAGGTCTTTGAAACCGCTCCGGACCTGTTCCTGTGCGCGGACATCGCCATGGGGGGGTTTGAAGAGATGGAGGCCAAGCTCTCTCCAGGAATTCCGGTGTTCGTGGTTGAGCTCAACCGCATCTCCACCCTTGAGGAAAACATGACCCTGCTGGGCCGGGTTCTGAGGAAAGAAAAAGAGGCCGAAGCGTTCATAAGGTGGCACCGCACCCTTGTTCAACGGCTCACCGACAAGACAGGCCACCTGTCTGCGGCGCAGAAGCCTCGCTACCTTTTTAAGACGGGATGGGGGCAATACGACGACATCATGACCTTCACCGATGCCTTCGAAGGGATCAAGGAGAGAAATCGCATCATTGGCGGGATCAATGCGGCGGCAGACATGCGGTCCACAGGAGGGTGGGTCCAGTCCGTGAACCCCGAATGGCTTGCTGCCCAGGAGATTGATGTGATCATCTGCGGAGAACCAGTCAGAAACGGCTACGGAGCCCATATTTCAGACACAACCATCGTCGCGACCCAGCGGCAAAACTTCATGAATCTTCCCTATGTGGCTGTGACCCGGGCGGCACGAACCGGCCGGGTCCACATGATCTCCGGAGCGTTTTTCGGTACGGCCCGCATCACCGTTGCCAACGCCTACCTTGCCAAATGGCTTCATCCGGAGCTCTTTCAAAGCCTGGATCCCCAGGCCCTCTTCCAGGAGTACCTTCACCAATTTTTGAAAACGGATATCGACCTATCCAAGACCGGTGTCTTCACCTACCCAGAGTAGCCAATAAGCCCAGTGACCTGTCGAGGACCCGTCCCAGCCCCGACTCGGACTGGGTCCCCGGTCCGTTGGCCCAAAAATCGCCCGCGACAGCAATCAGGCACACTTTTTAAGATCCCATGCAAAGCACGAAGCCGGATGCCTCGCTATCTTGGATTCATGAACAACCCACACCAATGAGAGGAATGTATGGATCATCAAAAAAATATTCTTGCGCCTGACGAAAAGCGAACCCTGCTCGTGGCAGGGTTCATGCTCTCGCTCAGCGTGGCTGCGGGGATCGTCCCTTTTGTCCTTGTCATGGAATTGGTCCGGGAACTGGCGGGGCCCGCGCCGGAAAGGCATGCGGTGGTGCTTCTCCTTCTGGGAATTGTCGTCTTTCTCACGGTCAAGGCGGTGTGCTACGGGATCGCCCATGTCCTGTCACACACCACGGCCTACAGGATCCTGGCCACCATCCGGCTCAAGCTGGTCCGGCACTTGGAACGTATGAACATCGGTTTTTTTCACAAGCACAAAATCGGTGAATTGACGAAAATACTCAACTTCGACGTGGAGCAGGTGGAACTCTACCTTGCCCACGGGCTGCCTGAAATTGCTGCAGCCATCCTCATCCCCTTGTGCGCCACAGCCATCGTCACCTTCATCGACTATCGGCTCGGTCTCTGCCTCATGGGCATTGTGCCCCTGGTCATGATCACCAACCGACTTCTCCAGCGCCACTGGAAAGAGATGTTCGCCACCTATTTCCTCAGCCTCAAGACCCTGTCCGAAGAACTCATGGAGTACATCGCCACCATCCCGGCCATCAAGGCCTTCAGTAAGACCGAGAACCGCACGGAAAAGGTGGTAAAAACCATGAACGCCTACAACGACTATGTCCGCAAGATGAGCCTGTCCATGGTGGTTCCGGCGGGCATCTCCGGGGTAATCCTCGAAGCAGGGGTTGCGGTTCTTGCCGTCACCGGTTGCCTGTTGCTCCGCAGGGGGGATATCACCTTGTTTGAACTGGTGCTGGCCGTCTTTCTTGCCACGGCATTCTGCGCCTCCCTTGCCCGGTTTTCCCTGTCCAAACACTTTGGTATTGTCTTCAGGAATTCTTCCGCAAACATCGCAAACATCCTGAACGAATCACCCCGGGAGGGCCCCTCCCTTGCCGACGGAAAACCCGGTGACATCCGCCTGGATCATGTCACTTTCTCCTACGAAGGCTTCCGGGATGCCCTTACGGACGTCAGTCTCACCATCCCGGTGGGGGCCCTTGTGGCCCTCACCGGGGTGTCCGGGGCGGGAAAAAGCTCGGTGGCCCATCTGATCATGGGGTTCTTCAAAGCGACCCAAGGGCGCGTTCTCATCAACGGCAACGACATCGACGCCTTCACCGAGCAGCAGATTTCCGCCATGATTTCCATCGTTCAACAGGACGTCTACCTCTTCAACACGACCATCCGGGAAAACATCCGCATCGGAAAACACGACGCCACCGATGCAGAGGTGGAGGATGCGGCGAAAAAAGCCCGCATCCACGATTTCATCTGCTCCCTGCCCGACGGCTACGACACCCTAACCGGAGAGAAAGGAACCCGGATCTCCGGAGGGGAAAGACAGCGCATCGCCATTGCCCGGGCCCTGCTCAAGGACGCCCCCATCATCATCCTCGACGAGGCCACCTCCTCTGTGGACGCCCTCAACGAAACCCTGATCCAGAAAGCGGTCAATGAACTCAGGAGCGGCAAGACCGTCATCATGATCACCCATCACCTGAGCACCATTGTCAATGCGGACCGGATTTTCCTCCTGGACGAGGGCCGGCTCGTCGGCCAGGGGACCCACGCTGAACTTTACCGGGACAACACCCTTTACCGGCATCTGTGGAACGAGAAATCCAGCGCGGACACATGGACCATCAAGGAGGCGCAGTAACATGACCAGACCCCCGTTTTTAGCGGATATTGCCAAACACGACCTGAGACTCATGGCCCTGGCCACCTTTCTCTGGGTGCTCTGGTCCCTTACGGGCATCACCATTCTGGCGGTGATCATGCACATGATTTACGGCGTCGTCACAGGGGCCCCGGCCAGCTTCATTGCCATCCATGCAGCAGGGCTCGCTGTTCTCATCACAGCCAAGGGATTCCTTTTCTCCGGAGCGGACATCGCCAAGCACTTCGCGGGCTACGGCATCGTGGCAAGGCTCCGGGAGGAGATCACACGAAAAATGAAACAGCTCTCCCTGGGCTACTACACGCGGGAGCGCCTGGGCAACGTCACCACCATCATCCATCAAGACATCGAAAGCGTGGAGATGGTTGTGGCCCACATTGGCAGTCGTCTTATCAGCGACCTCATCGTCGCCCTCATCACCGGGGGCGTCCTCTTTGCCGTCAACCCGGCCCTGGGGCTCTACATGGTCTCTCTTCTTCCCGTGGGCCTCATCGTCCTGGTAGCGGGCACCCGGGCCGGTCGAAAGGGCATGAAACGGACCCGGGACGACATGGCCGACATGGTGAGCCGGTTTGTGGAATATGGGCGCGGCATCCCCGTTATCAAAGCATTCAGCGACAACGACGCCATCCGCTCCGGCCTCGAAAAAAGCATCGAGCGCTTCGGCATGAGCAGCAGGGCCTCTGCCAAAACCGCGGCAGGGATCATCGGCGTCTATCAATTTTTCGTGGAAATGAGCCTGGCCGTCCTGATGGCGGGGGGCGCCTTCATGGTGTTGGGAAACAGGTTATCCCTTCTGGAATACGCCCTCTTCCTCATCCTGAGCAGAGAATTTTACAAGCCTTTTGCCAATGCTGAGATGTACTGGCTCTACTACATCAAAGGCAGGGACAGTTATCACCGAATCCTGGGGATCACCCAGGAACCGACCGTGGCCTCGTCCGGAAAGCACGAAAAGCCCACCCGGTTCGATATCGCCTTTGAAGACGTACGATTTGCCTACGACCGTGAGGGTTTTGCCCTGTCAAACTGTTCCTTTAAGGCCGAAGCCAACTGCCTGACAGCCCTGGTGGGTCCATCCGGCTCGGGAAAAACAACCCTCACCAACCTGCTGCTTCGCTTCTGGGAAATAGACGCTGGCCGCATCGCCATCGGTGGCATAGACATCCGGGACATGGACTACGACACCTTGCTCTCCTGCATCAGCATCGTCATGCAGGACGTCATCCTGTTCAACGACACCATCTATGAAAACATCAAAATCGGCAACCGAACGGCCACCCCGGAGGAAGTCCACACGGCGGCCCGCAAGGCCATGATCCATGATTTTATCATGGGCCTGCCCAAGGGTTACGATACCTCCGTGGGCGAAAACGGGGTGGGGCTCTCCGGCGGGCAAAAGCAAAGAATCTCCATCGCCAGGGCCATTCTCCGGGACGCCCCCATTGTCATTTTGGATGAGGCCTCCAGCAGCCTGGACCCCGTTAACGAGCGGCAGATCCAGAAGGCCATCTCCAACATGGCCAAGAACAAAACGGTCCTGGCCATCGCCCACCACCTGAAGACCATCGCCAACGCCGACAAAATCGTGGTCTTCAACAAAGGGACCCTGGTGGAGGAGGGAACCCACGCCGAGTTTATCCGGGAGAAAAGCCTCTATCACAGCTTGTGGGAATCCCAGCAGCAGGGCCAGGCGTGGGCTATGAACAATTAAAATGACGCCTCCGGCGGCCCTGCCGGAGGCCAAGCTTTTGAAAAGTTAGATAAACAGGTTTGTTCATTTTCCCAAAATTTCGAGAAGGTCTTCACCCTGAGGAACGAAGGGAGAGATCATTCGCGACCTGGAGTCCTGGGGTGACAAAGCCACGTTGGCTAATACCCCCCTGGCCGCCGGAGGCAGGCTTTTCCTGCTCACTTTAACCACAAAAGACAAGCGGAATAGTTACTCCGGGCGGAAAACAGTGTTGAACCAAAGGAGACCATCCGTTTTTTCCAAAGGGGAAGAGACCGCCGAGCACCTGACTCCGTCCCCCGGCATCCCTGCCATCTTCGGGTGTGCCGCAGGGTTTGCAGGCGCAGCAGCCTTTTTGTAAAGGGTTTCAACGAATTTAAATTTTCAAGAAATTTTAGTATACTATTGACCGATATGCAAAAAAATATGGACAGAATTGACAAAAAAAATCGCCCGTATTATTTTTACAATTATGACTGGTTAAAGACAAAAAAGGAGGTCAGACTATGTTGGTTTCTTTGTCCGAACTCAAGGCAAATCCCGGGAAGTATGTGGATATGGCGGATCAGCAAAATATTTATATTACCAGAAACGGGAAAAAGGTTGCCAGGCTTACGACTGCCCGACCGGATAAGCTGGCTTGTGCCAAGGCCCTTTTTGGTATTTTGCCGGAAAATGTTGACCTTGATGCTGCCCGTGAGGAACGGCTGAAATGACCAGGGTGCTTGTTGATACCAACATTGTTCTGGATGCGCTTACGGGTCGGAAACCTTTTTGTAAAACTGCGGAAAAAATTTTTCTGTTGGCGGCTGAGGAAAAAATTCAGGGCTATATTACCGCAAGCAGTGTGACAGATATTTACTACCTTGTTCAAAAAAATGTTTCTGATCAGAAGGCACGCCAGGCATTACATAATTTATTTCAGCTTGTTATGGTTATAGATGTCAGAGGAAAGGACTGCGAACAGGCTTTGGAATTACCCATTGAGGACTACGTTGATTGCCACCTGTGCTGCCAGAGCCAAAATAGACTATCTTGTTACAAGGGATGAGGCCTTTTTGAACGCATCTTCTCCTGTTCGTGTTGTTTCGCCTACTCAGCTGCTGGAATTTTTTTTTGACCAAAGCAAAGCCCTATAACATTCTCCCCAAAAAGACAAAAACGGATTTGGAGACAGGCGTGGAACTGTATTGAATCTGATTGATTTTAAGCGTTTGATCTGTTTGGATTCGTTTTTGACAGGACACCAACATAAATGGGGTCAACCTTGAAGCCGCCCCCCTCCCTCAGTCTTGTCCATCGGGCTTTAACACCATAAAATAGAGTTCCCCGGGGTGCTTCAAATGCCCGGCCGCCACTTCAGCGTACGGACCGCTCCCCATGAACAGGTCTGCACGACCCGCCCCCCGGATAGCGCCGCCCGTGTCCTGACTATGAAAAAAACGCTGCAAAGGCACCCAGGTTGAAATGGTTCCGGAACCATCAATCAATGGTTTTTCGGTTTTCACATAGGAGAGAGCCGCAGACGGGAAAATCCGCCGGTCAATGGCCATGGACCGCCCCGGCGTTACCGGGACGCCCAGACAGCCATACGGACCGCCCGCTTTTTCATCAAAAAAGACATAACTGGGATTGGTGTTCAAAATAGATTCGGTTTCTTCCGGATGGGCATCCAGGTATTCCCGGATCGCCTGCATGGACATGGCTTCACGGGTTATTTTTCCCGTATCAATGAGTCGTTTTCCGATACTCTTATACGGATGCCCGTTGGTTTCCCGATACCCCAGGTTCACCACCCCGCCTTCGGACAGGTAGACCTTTCCAGATCCCTGAATCTGAAGGAAAAACAAATCCACCGGATTTTCCAGATACACCAGCGGAACCGTCCCGGCAAGGGCACCTCCGGATACAATAGCGGCCCGGTCCGGATACGGGACCACGGTGCCGTCCGCAGTCACCCGGCATCGGAGTTTTCGGCTGCTGCAGTCGATGTTGAACGCAGACAGATCAAGGGTCAGAAGATCATGCGGCAACCCGTATACCGGCACCGAAAACCGCGCGGAAGGGTACCGGCTGCCCCTGAGCAGGGGTTCGTAATAGCCGGTAAACAGCACCCGGCCGTCATGCTCACGCCCTGAAGCACGGTAGACAAGACATGACTCACGGACCCACCGGGATACGGCGGCAACCGGATCCACAGTGTTTTCCAGAATCGTCAGAAGCTGTGTATGGGTCTTTTTCAGGTGCGCTGCCGGCCAGGTATCAGCCCCGAACCGAAACGGCGTATCCCCGGGGATCCGGTTCAGATAGTCCAGGCTTGCGTGTGTGGCAGTCGTGAGTCCTTCCAGATCCATATCATCATAAAACAACGGATAGTCAGATACAGACAGCCGCACCAGCCCCGCGACCGGCGGTTCAGGAGGCGAAACCGCCGGTCGGCAACCGGCTAGAAAACCGGCCATCAAAATCAGCAGTACACCGAAAAACCGTTTCACGAATCGTCCTTGTCTGCATTTAGCTGCCGTACGGAGGCATCCCGGGGACCGTCCAGCTGCACGGTGCTTCCGCCGCTTCCCGAAATGCCCATCCCTTCGAGACGCCGGGCTGACACCAGAACCCGCCGGTCCAGGGATCCGATCACCTGATTGTAGGTTTCCGCGCACTTTTCAATATCCTTTCCCAGCCGGTTCATGTGACCGGTCATGGCCATGAGACGTTCATAGAGTTCAGCGCCGGTTTCCTGGATGGCCCGGGCGTTTTCCTCCGCGGTCACCCCCCGCCATCCGTAGGCCACCGCTTTTAACAGGGCCAGCAGCGTAGATGGCGTGGCCAGTATCACGCCCCGGGCAGCGCCGGTTTCCAGAAGATCCGGCAGCCGGCTCATGGCTGCGGCAAAAAAGTTTTCGCCGGGAATGAACATCACCACAAAATCCGGGCTGTTTGCTGAAAACGCGTCATAAGCCTTCCGGCCCAGCGCCTTCATATGGGACTCCACCTGTCTGGCATGGGCCTGCATGGCGGTTTCCCGCGCCTCGGGATCAGCGGCCTCAACCGCCGCCATATAGGCATCCAGAGGTGCCTTGGCATCCACCACAAGGTACCGGTCTTCGGGCAGGCGCACGATCATGTCCGGCCGTTTCCGGCCAGCGGTTCCCGCCAGCGCAGGCTGCTCGGTAAAATCACAGTGGCTGGACATGCCGGCCAGCTCCACCACCCGTTTCAGGGTCATCTCCCCCCAGCGGCCCCGGACCTGTGGATTTTTCAGGGCACCTGCCAATTTTCCCGTTTCCGTCTGAAGCGCCCGCTGCGCATCAGACAGGGCACGGATCTGGCCGCTGAGAAGGCCATCCGCGTTTTCCCGGGCAGCTTCCAGATGCCGAAGCTCTTTGCGGTATTTTTCAAGGGTTTCACGGATCGGGGTCACCAGAGTGGTGACCGATGTTTCATGGGCGCGGATATCGTTTCTGGCAGATTCCAGGTACTGGCCGAACAGTTTCCCGGCCGCTTCGGTGAGACGGGCGGCATTCACCTGAAGAAGTTCCGCAGACAGCCCGCGGAAAGTCTCTTCCATCCGGTCCTGCTGGGCTTTGAGCCAGGCAGCCTGGGCATCGGCCTGCTGCCGGTTTTCCAGCGCGGCTTTCAGTCCGGCGCATTCGGCGATCAGGGATTCTGTCCTTTCTGAAAGCGCCTGCCGCTCTTCGTCCACACGGTCACACTGCAGCAGCCGGGCATGGGCCTGTGCCAGTTCTTCGGAAAGCCTCCGGATTGTCCGGTCCCTGGCCCGCACCCGAAGCATACCCACCCAGAGGCCCAGAACCAGGCCCAATAAAACAGCAGCAAAGGCAAGCAGCCGCGGATCTGTTTCCAGCAGCATCTGCACGGCAGTCTACGCTCCGGTTCCCGTGTTATCCGGGCGGCTGTTCCGGGAAGCCGCCCGCCGCATACCGCTGGGATAGCCCGCCCTCCCAGGATGCGCATACGCGGGATGGCGTTTCATCCATTTCATCAGGATTTTTATTGTCATATCAAAAGGCCTTATCAATACCTTCAGCCGCTCCATGTGGACATCCGCTGGCCTTGGGTGCAGCCCGACAGCTGCATTTGTTAAATGATCTCTTAGCCTATAGCCGGGATGCCGGTGAAAAGCAATTCGGAAAACCGCAGTCCATTCGGTTTCATCACCTGGCCCCTTGATCTTACACACCGGTTGGGATAAGGGTGAATAGCATCACACACGCGGTATCACCGCAGACACTCACAGCAACCCGGACAGCGGAGATTTGTCATGGGGCAAGAAAAAATCATTTTCGACAGCGGTGATATCAGCCGCATGCTGACCCGCATGGCGTATGAAATTGTTGAAGCGCACAAAGGGACAAAAGGGATCGCGTTTATCGGCATCCAGACCCGCGGGATCTACCTGGCACAGCGTCTGAAGACGGCCATTGAAGCCATTGATCCCCAGGCGGAGATCCCCATTGGAGAAATTGATATCACCTTTTACCGGGATGACTGGACCCGGATCAGTCGGCAGCCTATTGTCAAGCCGACCACCATTCCCTTTGCCGTGGAAGGCAGGCAGATTCTGCTCGTGGACGATGTACTTTTCACCGGCCGGACCACCCGCGCAGCCATAGATGCGGTTCTGGATTTCGGAAGACCGGCACGCATTGAGCTGGCCGTGCTGGCAGACCGCGGACACCGGGAATTTCCCATTCAACCGGATTACACCGGAAAATTCATCAAGACCCACCGGGACGAAACCGTCAACGTCAATCTAAAAGAGCATGACGGCCATGACAGCATCTCCATCTCGCACAGAGACCAGGAGACGTCATGAGCCATAACAGCCACAAGGTGCAGCCAAGCCGCTGTCCGGCTTACCATTTTCACCGTGTCCAGCAGCCGAATGGTAAAACACGTATAAACGCCATCGGTTTATGCGTCACATGGTAAAGGGAGCATGAAAAAATGAAATTCTTCACACGTACGCTGCTGATCACGCTTTTCTGTGTCGTCGTTCTTCCGGCGATGCTGGTTGCCGAAACTCGGTATGTTACTGAAATCATGCAAGTCACCCTGCGAACCGGTCAGGGGACCAAACACAAGGTCATTGCCATAATCGATTCCGGTAAACAGGTGACACTTGTCGAACCTGGAAAAAACTGGAGTCGCGTCCGTGTGGATGACAAGGAAGGCTGGGTCATGACCCGGTTCCTGACCCAGCAGAAGCCCCGGGTGGTCCGGCTCGAAGCCCTGGAAACAAAATATGGAAACCTTGACGAGAAATACCGGGATCTGAAAGCGGACTGGGATGTTGTGTCCAAAGAGAACAAAACCCTGAAAACCGACCTGGCATCCACCCGGGCCGAACTCGAGGATGTGACCCGGGCCTACAACAACCTCAAAAACAAATCAGAAAATTTTCTCAAGCTGGAATCCCAGCTGCAGAAAACCACCGAACAGCTGACCGAGCAGTCTGCAAGTGTAAACGGCCTCAGGCAGCAATTGCAGCAGAAAAATATCCATTGGTTTCTCTGCGGTGCGGGTGTGCTGCTCTTTGGTATTGTCCTGGGCCTCAGCTTCAAGCGTAAAGACCGCAGGCGTCTGATGTAAAAAGGCTCCCGTGTTTTTCAACACAAAAGCCACTGGAATACAGAACCGTTCTCTGCCACCGGGACGATGAAAATAGACAGAAGGTCCCCAGGCAGCATGTCCTGCAAGGCAGAAAAAAATCTTATGGGGCCGGTTTCACACCGATAAACAGGGTGACGATGCCCAGCGTCATGGGCTTCCATTGGATATCCGTGAATCCTTCTGCCGTGAGTATCCGGGCAAATGCCGGGGCTTCAGGGAAATTAAGAACCGACTCGGGCAGGTAGTGGTATGCGGATGCATGCCGGGAAAACAGACGGCCGACACCGGGCAGCACCTTTAAAAAATAAAACAGATAAACTGACCGAAACCAGCCGGTGGTCGGAGTGGTCAGTTCGAGAATCCCCAGACGTCCGCCGGGTTTGAGTACCCGGTAGAACTCGCGCACCGCCGTTGACCGGGCCGTTATGTTCCGAATGCCAAAGGCAATGGTCACCGCATCGGCGCAGGCATCCTTAACCCCCAGGTTCAGGGCGTCACCACGGGAACAGGACAATTGACGATCCAGCTGTTTTTTGATCACTTTTTTGCGGTACAACCTGAGCATACCAGCAGAAAAGTCGATCCCATGCACGATGCCCGCCCCGGCGCTCGCCGCTTCCACAGCCACATCTCCGGTACCGCAGGCCACATCGACCAGGTGCTCACAGGTGTCCGCATGGACGATCGCCACCAGTGCACGCCGCCACCTCTGATCCTGACGCATGCTGAGCAGCCGGTTCAGAAAATCATACCAGGGCGCAATGGCGTCAAACATATCCCGAATAAACGGGAGTTCTCTAGGAGGCATTGACATCCTCGTTTCATGCATTATTTTTATCAGTTAATCCGAACCGGGCGCTGCGCTCGACTCCGGAGGCTGAACGTGCCGTCAGACACGGCGGTTACCGTATGGTTGCGGTTTTTTCAGCACATTGATATTCAGGTCTTTTTCAGTATCACACTCCCCCGGCTCTGGCAATGGGCGGACAGGATAGATTTCGGAACGATTCATGACAACCAAACGTGATTATTACGAGATACTTGGGGCGGAAAGAACGATCACCCCGGAAGAACTGAAAAAAAAGTATCGGAAGCTGGCCATCAAGTATCATCCGGACAAAAATCCGGGAGACAAAGCGGCCGAAAACAATTTTAAAGAGATTTCAGAGGCCTACGACGTTCTCTCCGACCCTCGAAAACGACAGATCTATGACCAGTACGGACATCAGGGGCTGGAAGGCAGCGGCTACGCCGGCGCCGGCAGTTTTGACGACATTTTCTCAAGTTTCGGTGACATTTTTGAAGATTTTTTCGGATTTGGCGGCAGGCGCAGCGGCCGCCAGCGTAACCGGCCCCGTCCCGGTGCCGATCTGCGCTATGACCTGACCATCTCGTTTGAAGAAGCTGCCTTTGGCATTGAAAAAGAACTCTCCCTTGAAAAAATGGCCTCCTGCCCCACCTGCGCAGGTACCGGCTGCAAGCCGGGAACGGAGCCGGCCACCTGCTCCCACTGCCAGGGCACGGGCCAGTACACCCAGTCCCAGGGTTTTTTCACCGTACGGTCAGCCTGTCCCTATTGCCGGGGTCAGGGAAAGACCATTCAGGACCCCTGCAGGGAATGCCGGGGCCGCGGCCAAATCCGCATTGAGAAAAAAGTATCCGTCAAAATTCCGGCCGGTGTGGATAACGGCTCCCGCCTGCGCCTTTCCAACGAAGGAGAGGCAAGTCCCTCCGGAGGTCCCCCCGGTGATCTTTATGTCTTTATTCATGTGCAGTCTCATGATATATTTCAGCGAAATGGCTCGGACGTGATCTGTGTGATCCCCATTTCCTTTGTCCAGGCAGCGCTCGGTGACAAGATCCAGGTCCCCACGCTCGAAGGCGAGGAAACCCTTAAGATTCCCAAGGGGACCCAGTATGGCGACACCTTCCGTCTTGACGGTAAAGGTATCCCCTCGCTGAGAAACGGACTCAAGGGGCATCAGATTATCCAGGTCGAAATCCGAACCCCCACGAACCTCAGCAAAAAGCAGGAAAAACTCCTGCAGGAGTTTGCGGAATCGGAAAATGAGAATTTGTCTGACAAACTAAAGAATATTCTCAAAGGGAACCTGTGATCGAAGCGGTCTTGCGGCAGCTCTTGATGATCAAAAAGGAGACCTGCCATGTTTGAACTGAAAGTGAAAACGCATTTTGCCGCCGCACACCAGCTCCAGATGGTCGGTCAGAAATGCGAAAACCTTCACGGTCACAACTGGAAAGTCGAAGTCTGTGTAACCGGTGCCGAGCTGAACGCAGCCGGCGTCCTTGTTGACTTTGGAGATATCAAAAAGGAAGTTCGTGACATCATGGGCCTCCTGGACCATCAGTACCTGAACGATCTGCCCGCGTTCAAGGATATGAACGCGCAACCGTCTTCGGAACTGATTGCCATTTTCATCGCCAACACTCTTCAGGCGCGTCTGGGAAATGATGCCATCCGTGTTTCCCGGGTGAGCGCCTGGGAATCGGATGACGCCTGCGCTACATATATACCGTAATACGTTGTTTTTAACGGGCACGCATCCTTTTGCCCGCTCAACCCTTAAAAGGAGGTTCCATGTCACCCGTACGTATGCTTAGTTTATTCATTGTCAGCTTGCTGATCGCCCTGCCGGCCCAGGCAGGTGAGTTCCTGGTTGAAGATGTCAACTTTGCCCTTGACTCGGATACCGTAATCGACGACACCAAGCAGCTCCCCAAGTTTGCCGCCCTCCTCAAGGCGGACAGTAACCTGATCCTTCAGATTGACGGCCATACCGATGACATCGGCTCTGAGCGGTACAACCAGACCCTGTCTGAAAAACGTGCCGGCATGGTCAAAGACCTGCTGGTCGACATGGGCGTTTCCCCGGATCAGTTGGTGGTGAAAGGGCATGGGTATGAACGGCCCAAGGCGGAAAAGACCGACAGGGATGCCCGTCTCACCAACCGCCGGGCCTCTTTTTCCCTGTACAAGATGATCAATGGTACAAAAGATTTTTATCTGATCAATAATACGTGGGAAAAGCCCCTGTCCACATCCTCTGCGGTAGTTGCTGCACCTGTTGCGGTTTCAAAAAAGACCACCGCTTCAACGGCCACTACGGCCGCAGCTCCGGAAACGGGCCAGGCCGCCTCTCTGGCATCGGATGAGATTCTAAAACGCCTGGTCGATCTTCAGGAAAAGGTCGATCAGATGTCCGAAGCACCCATGACCCGAAACGCGTTGACAGCACCGGCATCAGCCTCCCTGGGCAGCCGGGGCCAGGCCTGGGGCGCCTTGGGTGCGGATGATGACGAGTTTGCCGGCAGCATCGGCGGACGGATCCTGATTCCCTTTGGCAAAACCGTGGCTTTCCAGGGCGGACTCCAGGGTATGATCACCGATATCCAGAAAGAGTTTCAGATCGACTCCGGGATCGCTGCCACGTACAGCCACCTGCAAATGGGCGCATTCGCCTCTGTCAAATATGCCAAACTGCACGGATTCAATGATGCCGGTCTGCTGAGTCAGATGGGCTTTTCCGCGGCGTGGCTGCTTGACAACGGCAGCATCGGCGCTTTTTTCACCGAAGCCATGAACCCCGAAGACACAATCATGTCTGTTACGGATTATGTGGGCTGGGATCTCCGGACCACTGAAACCTACCTGAAGGTCCGCGACCGCGCCGGTGTGAATTTTCGGTATATCTTTGACAGCGGCCTGTCTGCGGAAGGGGATCTGGGGGTTGTGCATGCGGATGACCATGAGTTTGCAGGCGGCCTGAAGATCGGCTACCCCCTCAAGGATGATTTCCGGATCTTTATCATGGGCAGCGGTAACAGCGGCCTGCTCACCGATGATGATGACGACACCTTTATCATGGCCGGCGTGGAGCTGGGCGGCTGGTACAACACCCGACCAGCAGCCGATGATATTCGTCCCATGTACATCCCGGATCTGAGCTATGAAGTAAAAACCCGGGTCACCCTGGTTGACGTACCGGAAGTGGAAATTCCCGAATGTCCGGATTGTAACTGCCCCGAATATCCGGAACCGGGCAACAGCGTTCCCCAGGTGACCCTGTCCGGATCTTCCAATTCGGTTTTCATTCCGGCAGCTGTCACCTTCACCGCCAGTGCGGCGGACAGCGACGGCACCATCGAATCCTACCAATGGAACTTCGGCGACGGCACCAGCGAAGTGGGCGGCGCCTCTGTATCCCATACCTTCACCAAGGCCGGCTCGTTCCTGGTGACGGTCACGGCCACAGACAATGACGGTGGCCAGGCATCAGCCGCCACCTACATCCATTGCCACGCGGCTCCGTTTATCCCATAATCGCTGATTCGCACCCGGCACCGTAAACACAACCGCCGCCGCCCTTATCTGGGAGGCGGCGGTTGTTGTTTTCAGTTGCCCTGACGGGCGATGCTATTCGCTGAAAGGCTACACGGGAAAGGGACCTGGGTGCTGACAGATCATCGCTTTTCGGTGATTATTTTTTCCGAAACGTCATCAATTCGTCACGGGTAATCACGGTCCGCACATCTCCTACCTGGGCGTTGATATTCTCCACCCCCCCTTCCTGGCGATCCACCAGCGCCACCACGGCATTCACCACAAGCCCTTCTTCCCGGGCCCGTTCAACCGCCGTCAGGGTGGATCCACCGGTGGTGACCACATCATCAATGATCACCACATGATCTCCTGCCGAGAGATCCCCTTCGATCCAGCGGGCAATGCCATGGTCTTTTTTCGCTTTGCGGATGGAAAAGGCCTGCAGGGGGGTTCCCAGCAGCTCAGATGCAAAGGCTGTAGCAACGGCGATGGGGTCTGCGCCGAATGTCAGTCCGCCCACACCGCTTACCCGCAAATCCTTGACCGCGTCACAGATCAGGTGCCCGGTAAGATACATGCCCCGGGGACTTAAAATGGTTGGTTTACAGTTCACGTAATACTGGCTCATGCGGCCGGAGACCAGTTTAAACGTGGGTGTTTCCGTGTACTTGAACGATTTTTCACACAGGATCTTGATCAGTTCTTCTTTCATGGATACGATTGACTGGATCATGGGTCACTCCTTACCGCTGTTGCCGAGGGTTTCAGTCACACAATTCCGGGATTCACGACATCCGGACACAAAAAAGCCTCCACTGCTGGGAAGAAGCCGAACATGGGTTCCAGTGGAGGCGGGCAGGAAAAACCGATGGCAGCACTCCCTAACCCGATTGATGCTTATCAGCAAATTCCGCTCCGGTCAATCCGCACACCCACGGGGCCCCCTATCCGCCTGTATAAAAAAATGCTTTAACACGTCAAATCGTTGCGATATAAAGGAAGCGTTCTAACGTAATAATGGGCACACGCGCTCCAATCCGTAAGGTGAAACCCATGTCATCTGGTACCGTTCAGGATCCTTCGAACAAAACCGCCATTGTCCGCCTGTTTCATGTCTCCAAGCGATATGGCGGCAAGCAGGCCCTCGTCGACATGACCCTTGATTTTCAAAAAAACGAATTCGCCTTTATCACCGGGGCTTCCGGGGCCGGCAAGACCACCCTCTTAAAGCTCCTCTACCTGGGCGAGTCGGTTTCAGAAGGCCATGTGATCATCGACGGAATCAACCTCTGCCGGATCAGTCGCCGGCAGATTCCGCACCTGCGCCGGAACTTCGGCATCATCTTCCAGGATTTCAAGCTGATTCCCACAAAAACCGTGTTTCAGAACGTGGCGCTGGTGCTCGAGGCGGCCGGCGAAAAAAAAACGCTGATCCAGAAAAAGGTTGCCAGTGTCCTGCGCACCGCCGGAATGGCGGACAAGCAGACCCACTATCCGCCCAGCCTTTCCGGCGGTGAGCAGCAGCGGGTCGCCGTTGCCAGAGCCATTGTGGGAGAGCCGGGTATCATTCTGGCGGATGAGCCCACCGGAAGCCTTGATGCCGCGTCTGCGGAGATCATCATGGATCTCCTCAAAGGATTTCATGCACGGGGCGCCACCCTCCTGATCGCCACCCATGATCATGAAATGATCCGTACCATCGGTGGCCGAGTCATCCAGCTGGAGCACGGTCGCCTGATAACCGATACCCGTATTGAACCGGCGACCTGACGCCGGATAGCCCAGGAAACACCATGATTTTTTTCTTTCAAAAAGCGGTCTCGGACATCATGGACAACCGGTTTCTCCATGGTGTCACCATGCTGACCATTGCTCTGTCGGTCATGATCGTCAGTGCGCTGGGCCTGTTCTTCATCAACGCCAATGACCTGATGAACAGCTGGAAAAGCGGCGTCCGCATCATGGCCTATCTGGACCGGAGTGTCCGGGATACGGATGTGGATCGCCTCCAACGCCGGCTGATGGCCCTCAACGGCGTCCGCAACGCGACCTTCCTTCCCCGGGAACAGGCGCTGAGCGATCTGAAAACACAGCTGAAACGGCAAGCGTCCCTGTTTGACCACCTCAAATCCAATCCCCTGCCCGATGCGTTCGAGATCCTGCTCACCGAAGCGGTGGCGGAAAACCCGGCTTCCATGGAAGCCCTGGCCATTCAGATCGAATCCTTTAAAAAAATTAAAAGTGTCGAATACGGGCAGAAATGGATAGGCCGGTTTACCGGGGTCTTGAACCTTTTCAAGTTCACCGGTTTTGCCATGGGCGGGTTCTTTTTCATGGTCACGGTGTTTATCATTGCCAACACCATCCGTCTCGCGCTCTATTCCCGGATAGATGAGCTGGAGATCATGCGTCTGGTCGGCGCCACGGACCGGTTCATTAAAATTCCCTTTTACATCACCGGTCTCATACAAGGGGCAGTCGGCGGTCTTTTGGGGATTCTTTTTCTGTTTGTCAGTTTTCATGTGCTGATGACGAATATGGAGCAGAGTGCCACGTTTTCACTTATTCAGGTCCGGTTTCTTTCCGGCGCTGCGGTTTTGCAGATCCTTTTCGGCAGTATCTGCATCGGATGGCTGGGATGTTTTCTATCCATAAAACAGTTTTTAAAATACTGATCGTCTGTATCTCGGTGTTTCTCTGCGGTTCCGGTGTTACTGCCGCATTACCGGAACTGGAAGGAACGGCCATGATCAGGGTCAGCAAACTCCACCTGCGGGAACTCCCGGACCGATCATCCCGAAGTATCGGTCTCTTGTCCGGCGGTACAGTCGTCACGATCCGGGGACAGGAAGGCGGCTGGCTGGAAATCACCCACAAGGGCAAGACCGGCTACATCCGTTTCCGCGACCGATATGTACACCTGTTCCGCAAAAAAAAAGCGGGGAAAATACGGATTCAGCCGGACACGGAACCTGACGGGGCATTGTCCTTGGCTCACCCCACATCGCCACCATCCGGGTCCCGGGCCGAAGAAACGGTACCGGATATCCATACCGTTGAAGCCCAGGCCGCCGACATTCAACAGCGGATCTCCCGCCATGCGTCTACAGTGAAAAGCTACACCCGAAAAGAAGAAGCCCTGATTCAGGGCCTCAATGACATCGAGCGCTCCCTGAACACCACGGAAAAACGGATCAAAGCGCTCAGGCAGGAGATTACGGAGGCAACCGAAGGCATCCAGACCAACCAGTCCGCAGTGGATGAAATTTCCCTTCGCATGCGAAGTGCGGAAGCCTACATGGAACGCCGGCTCATTTCTCTGTACAAGCTGCAGCGACTCGGTAAAATGCAGGCCATTGCGGCTGCGGATTCGGTGTATGCCTTCTTGATCCGTAAAAATGCGCTGGAACACATTCTTGAGGCAGATGCTGAAATTCTCGATCAGTATGCCCATGACCGGAATGAATACCTGGCGCTAAACACACGGCTCACAGCCCAGAAATCCAAAAAAGAGGCCCTGCAGGCCGAATCCCGAAAACAGGCCCGGCTGATGATCCGTGAAAAGAAACGCCGTTCCCAGCTGCTCGCAGAGATTCAAAGCAAAAAATCCTTGGCCCTGGCAGCCATTGATGCCCTCAAGACAGCTGCGGCAGCGCTGGACGGAATCATCGCAGACATGCAGCAGCAGACGAAAACACGGGCCGAACACAAACCGGCCCGTCCCTTTGCCCGGAAGAAAGGCTTGCTGAACATGCCGGTTGACGGTAAAATCGGCAACAGTTTTGGTCCCAGCAGAAATGACCGGTTTTCCAATGTGGTCACCTTTCAGAGCGGCATCGACATTCTGGCGGAACGGGGGGACCCGTTCCGGGCTGTCAGCAGCGGTAAGGTGCTCTACGCCAGCTGGTTCAAAGGCTATGGAAACATGCTGATAATCAACCACGGAGACAATTATTACACCTTGTATGCCCATGCAGCAGAGCTGTTCAAACAAAAAGGCGACCCGGTCGAGCAGAATGAAGTGGTGGGTACTGTCGGAGATACCGGCTCCATGACCGGCCACAAACTTCACTTTGAAATCCGCCACCACGGTACGCCCGTAAACCCCAAGCCCTGGTTCAAATCCGGATGATCTGCTCGCTGATTCACCGCACGAGAACAGGCGACAGAAAAGAAAGGCACCTGGTATCAGATGTTCTTTTTTCAACACATAAGGAGAAAACACCTTTATGAAACATCCCGTACGAAACACGCTTCTCTGGCTGATCGTCATCCTCATCATGGGCATAACTGCCTACGGCACTGAAGACCGGCTTCAGGCCAGCAATGACGCCATCTATAAAAATCTTGAAATCTTCAGCGATGTGATCGAGGAGATCGAAGCCAATTATGTGGATCCAGTGGAAACCGAAACCCTGATCGAAAAAGCGATTCAGGGCATGGTGCACAGCCTGGATCCGCATTCGTCGCTTCTGACCCCGGAGGCTTATAAAGACCTCACCGAGGACACCAAGGGCGAATTCACCGGTATCGGCGTGGTCATCACCATGAAAAAAGACATGCTTACCGTTATTTCCCCCATCGTCGGCACGCCGGCGGATCGGGCCGGCCTTCAGGCCGGCGACGTGATCATCCAGGTGAACGACGAGTCGACCCTGGAGATGACCCTCTCCGAAGCAGTCAAACGGATCAAAGGCCCAAAGGGGACCGAGGTCATGATCACCGTTATGCGGGAAGGAGAGGCCAAGCCCATCGAATTTTCCCTTGTCCGGGATGAAATTCCCCTGGAAACCGTGCATGCCATGATGCTGAAGCCGGGATACGGGTATGTCCGCATCACCAACTTTAACGAAAACACCACCAAGGATCTCAACGACGCCCTTTCCACCCTGGAACAGGAGAACGATCAGCCCCTGGAAGGTCTGGTGCTCGACCTGCGGGGCAACCCCGGCGGGCTGCTCAATCAGTCAGTCCAGGTAGCGGACCTGTTTCTTGAATCCGGGGACATTGTCTCGATCAAAGGCCGGGAGGACCGCCACACGGAAGTCTACAGCGCAAAACCCAACCGGACCTCCCGGCAGTATCCCATCGTCGTACTGATCAATTCCGGCAGTGCCAGCGCATCTGAAATTGTTGCCGGCGCCCTTCAGGATAACAAACGCGCCCTGATTCTGGGAACCACCTCATTTGGGAAAGGCTCTGTCCAGAACGTGAAGCGGTTAAAAGACAATTATGCCCTCCGGCTCACCATTGCACGATATTACACCCCAAGCGGGCGCTCCATCCAGGCCCAGGGGATTGAGCCGGACATTACGCTCGCCTATCAGCGCATGGCAGAGGCGGAAAAGGAAAAAACAAAAGCCCCCTTCTCTCTCACGGAAAAGAACTTAAAAAACCACCTGAGGCCCGAAGGTGAAAAAAAAGAGGCCCAGGATACAGATACAGAAGACACGCCTGATAAAGATGAAAAACCAGTTGAACGTTACGGTGCTCTGGATCGTGACCGCCTGATGCAAGACAACCAGGTCATGCACGCTCTGGAAATCCTTATCGGTCACAACGTGTTCAAAAATCTCGGCGCCTGATACTATAGGCATGCGCCCATTCGCGGGATTCTGAAGAAAAAGGCGGCGCACCATGTCCGCGTCCGCCTTTCTAATGTACGTACATCGTCTGGAAACCTTCTGGCCGATGCCGGAAAAACAGATCTGAATGAAATAGCAGCGCTGCTTCTGCTGATGGTATGTTGATAGATGGCCACAAAAAACAAAAAAACAGCTCAGTCAAAAAAAAGTGGGGTCGCCCGCTCTGGAAAAAAATCAGCCGCAACACCGATTTCGCCAGAAACCAGCCTGTCCCGGACCCTGGTAGGCGTGCTCTTTCTGGCCGTGATTACCCTGGCTGGTATGGCGATCATCCCCCGGTGGATCGCCCCCACCCCGCCGGAAAAGATCGCCGCCCCGCCCAAGCCCACACTGCCCCCCCCACCGGTGGTACGGCCCAGACAGGAAATCCCCACCTATGAAGTGTTTAACGAGGATATCGAGCTGAATCCGCCGGAAGAACCGATGCTGCTCCCGCAGGTGCCAGAAGGCACCCGCCCGCGTGTGGCCATTATCTTCGATGATATGGGGTACCACAAAAAGAACGGAAAACGACTACTCGACCTGGATGCGCCCCTGACCTTTGCCGTGCTCCCGTCAGGACCCAACCGAAACGCATTTGCAGAGGCTGCCCATGCAAAGGGTCGGGAACTGATGCTTCACATGCCCATGGAACCCATGGAATACCCCCGGGTGGATCCGGGCCCGGGCGCCCTGCTCCGTAGTATGGATCCGGATGTCCTCATTGCCCAGCTGGAAGAAAACCTGGCAGCGGTGCCGTATATCATTGGTGTAAACAACCATATGGGCTCCCGGCTCACCACCGAATCAACCCAGATGTACCAGATCTTCTCCATTCTCAAAAAAAAGAAACTGTTTTTCATCGACAGCCGCACCCATGCCAAATCCGTGTGCCGGCCGTCTGCCCGGCTGCTGCGCATCCGGTTCGCAGAAAGAGATGTGTTTCTGGATCATGTGCAGGATGCGGACGCTGTCCAGCGGCAAATCGACAAACTGATCGCTATCGCCCGGAAAAAAGGCCATGCCATCGGCATCGGACACCCGCACACGGTGACGGTGAACGTCCTCGAATCCACCCTGCCCAAACTCAAATCAGCGGTCCGTCTGGTTCCAGTTTCAGAGCTGGTGCACCCGGTGGGATGAACCGTTACCCGCAATTCACCAGCAAACCGCCCGTCGGTCAGCGCAACAGCACAGTGCTAAGCCGCGTATATACCGGTGATCCCGACCCATCCATCCCGCTCAGCCACCTGAACCTGTTCATATCCGGTGCGGGCCATTTTGTTTGTAATGCCGTCTGCCTGGTCTGCCGTAATCCCGGAGAAGATCACCCGGGATCTGGTATGAAGCACCGAATCAAGGGAATCAAGCAGCCGGTCCACCACATGGGCCAGAATATTGGCCACCACGATGTCATAGGTGCCAGTCACTCCGTCCACGCCATTACCAGCAGACACGGTATACTGATCCGGCCTCAGCCCGTTCAGGCCCAGGTTTTCCCGCGCCACAGCCACAGCCACTTCATCGGTGTCCACGCCTACCAGACGCCCGGCCCCCATTTTTTCTGCGGCAATCAGGAGAATCCCGGAACCGGTTCCCACATCGAGCACCGAGCACCCGGGCACCACAAAGTCTTCGATCATACCCACGCACAGGGACGTGGTGGGATGGGTGCCGGTGCCGAACGCCATACCCGGATCGATCTCGATCACCCGGTCCCCCGGCGACGGGGTATATGTTCGCCAGGTAGGTTTCACCACCAGGGTATTTCCCACCCGTTCTGGCCAGAAAAAGGCTTTCCAGGCTTCAGCCCAGTCTGCGTCCTGACAGGGCGTGGTCTGGATGCTGAAGGAGAATCCGTCGATCATCCCTTCCAGGTCTGACAGGCGTGTTTCCAGATTTTTTTTCCGTTCTTCAAACAGGTCATTGCCGGGGATATACCCAACCACCGCATAGTCGCTTCCGGGAAGCAGCGCATCCGCTCCCCAGCCTTCCACCGGATCCAGATCCGGGGTTTCCACCACCACGCCCTGCTGACCCAGGTCATGAAACACGTCTGAAATCAACACTTCGGCAAGCTCCGGATCATGGGCCTGAAAAACCACCCGCGTCTTGATCCATTCCATATCCCTTATCCTTTTTTCTTCAGGTTTCGAATGCCCGAAAACCGTTCTCTGGGGGGGTTGAAATAGCCATGCCCCACACGGGGCACCTGTTTTCTCACCGCCTGTACCAGTTGGCCGGTACCGAACGAGGCACTAAAATCGCCGGCTTCGGCCATCCGTTTCCGATACCGGATCGGGTCAAAATTAAGATTCCGCCACTGAATGAAATCGACCGGATGATTTTTTAAAAAGTCAATGAGCGCCTCCCGTTCCTCGGGCGTATCCGTGACCCCCGGGCAGTTCAGGTAGTTGATCGATACAAACTTTCCCTTTTCCCCGGCAATACGGATGCTCTTTTTCACATCGGCAAAGGTATAGCCCCGGGGCCGGTAATACGCTTCATAGAGCGGCTGACGGACGCTGTTCAGGCTCACCCGGATGCTGTCCAGGCCCCGGTCAAAGAGGTCGGCCACCACGTGGGGAAGGCTGGCATTGGTGTTCATGTTGATGGTGCCATTATTTTGTTTTCTCCGTACCGTTTCAAGGGCCGGCGCAATGGCTTCCACAGCAAACAGAGGATCGCCCTCACATCCCTGACCAAAACTCACCACACTGTTTTTCACCCGACGTATATGGGTAAGGGCGATCTCTGAAATCTCCGATGCCGTGGGTGTGAACCGGATCCGGTCCTGACAGTGATGAACCCGGCCTTCCTGCTGCAGGGAAATACACCCCAGGCACCGGGCATTGCAGTGTCGGGATGTGGGAAGGGGCGCTTCGTACCGCGCCAGAAAGAAATTTTTGGCCGCCGGACAGCCATACACCAGGGCGCAATGCTCAATATGGTCCCGCAGCCGGTTTTCCTTCATCGTTTCACGGCTGGCAATGGCATTGTCCCGGATTACATCCTCGGGCATCTGTCGCAGATCCTGACGGGGTTCCCGGTCCACCACCACGGCAGCGGAACGGAAACTGCCGTCCTGCCAGCCCACAGCGCCGTATGAGAAGAGCGGCAGATAATCGGCATCTGCCGGATCCACATATCCGGGATGCCAGGTGACCACATGGCCGGGCGAATTAAAGGCGCCCACGGCAAATACCGGTCCGCCGTCATAGGGGTTTTGGGTCAGTTCCACAAATGCGTCCGCATCCCGGTCATAGACAATGGGATGCCGGTCCGGGAGCATCATCAGTTCACTGCCAAACGGGGTATGAATGGTGTTGGCCGTGGTCAGGGGAATCAGCCGGTCTCCAGACATCCCTACGGCAGACAACCCTTCCAGATCCATGATTTCACCGGCGGCATTGGCCGCCACGGCCCAAACCGGGGAAGGGCCGGAGCGGCGTCCATTCCCCGGTTGTTTCCAGGGACGCCGCCTGCGTTTTGCGGAGTTCATCGCGCAGCATTCCTTTGGTATCAAATGGCTTTAAATACACTTCTTTGAGTAAAGGTGATCGGACAATCACTGCTAAAAAATCGATAACTGTCTGATCGGATCTGAACCACTATATCTGTATTAGATGAATAACCCATAGCCCCTATGGGGCTTTCCTTTACGTAAACGTCCCCCTCGGGGGGGGCATCCTGAGGCCTCCCGCTATGCGGGAGGAGACTCACTTGGCTTTTGGCGATAATAGTAAGACGACCTCCTATTGTCCAGTCGATGGATTATACCCATGTGAACAATCAGGCCGGGATCACGGTGTGCGATTCTCTCTGACACACCCGCCATGTGCTTGCCCAAACTCATACATCACCAGGCGCGAAACAAAACATTCAAAGATCAATTCTTCAGAAAAAATTCCGGTCTGGCAGGCATCCATATGATCAGCGGCCCTTACGCCCAAAAAGCTATTTTCTATATATAGACCGGGTTTGTTCAACAAACGGTTCAGATTGTGGCTCGCTTCGCCCGCACAATCTAACCTTAGTCGGTATTCGTTTTAAGATGACCGACTTGAGGAGTGGATGGGAAAAAAAAGGAGCGGCAAAATTGGGTTAAAAGACATCGTCATCTTCTGTTAACCGGCAAGATTGACGAGATCATCACATCTATACGTACCTTTTGTCGAGGACGAAAACAGCAAGCGACTTATGGCCGAAAAGAATTATTTTGTACGAAACAGGAAAGTACATGCAGTATAATCTGATTTTTATGGCGCTTTGCCTTCACCACTGCAGTTATCCTCTATCGCCCAAATTCCGGGGACCATCCCGCCCTCTTCTATAGCTGTACAATATATACATGCGATTGCATCATTTTTTGAAATAATGGATACTCTGAACGCTTCTTCGGAACAATCTCCTCTTACGTCATATCTTGTAACCGTTACGGTTTCACCTTCGTAGGGGTATAAATCGTAACCACCCTCAGCACAAACAACAGCAGGTACCCCCCAATCTGCTTGTTTATCTAAATCATTGGGAAGATCAGTTTCGAAGACTTCAAGAAGGGATGACGCCGTTATAGAACGCCTCTCAAGTTCTTCGATGATTATGTCATCTATATCAGCATTGCTATCATTATCAGAGTCGCAAGACACAATAACCACCATTGATAAACACATCAAAAACATCATGCTTATTCTAAATAATATATTCATATCCTCCTCCGATAAATTCAGGGATACTATACATTTCTTCTATGAGATTAACATGTTACTCAATAATCAAGGAATGTGTCCACTCTCGATCATCACCTGGCTGACCTCCTATAACCCAGCTATAACTTGAAACTGAGTTACCATACCAAGGGTCATTGAGTTCTATCCATGGTATATTTGGAGGCAAAAATACCCATCCGCACCCAACAAGACTATGCCCACCGCCAGATGTCCACGCCCATCTCATTACAAAAGGATCATTTTCAGCGACTATTTGTTGCCAAATTTCATCAAGAGATAGTCGGCACTTCTTTCTAATTGTGTCTATGTTGCCCAAATGATCAAGTATACGATCCACTCCGCGTCTGGTTGGATTTGATGAACTTCCATATAGCCAGTTCCATGTATTAGACTGGGTTGGGGTGCCATAATTTGCGATATTTTGCTGTGTTTCATTATGTCCATAGTATTCAAGTACCATCTCAGCCGACGCTGCCCAACACCAATTTGTTTTTTCTTGATAAATTTGATCAACATCCAATTGAGTAACCCCAGGTTGATACCACGCATGCGACAGAGGCGTTATTGATAAAAAAAAGAGACTGGTTAATAAAAAATATTTTGCTTTTAGTATCAATTTAAGCATAAAATTTCTCCTTATGATGATATCCAAATTTATTGCATTTTAGTCACATTTTGCATATTAGACAAATACCTAGTTTTTATATCTTTTAGAGTTGAAATCATGTCCTTAACAGTTAAATAGTCATCATCATGATCAAGGGATGTTAAATTGTTTGTTCCCATTTCAGGAATTGTAACCAGAAACTCTTTTGTTTGGTAAGAAACAACCAGACCAACAGAATATTGACCTGAAGCGGCCCACTTACTCTCAAACCGGTTCATTTTTTCTGTTAGATTTGAATAACCGATTGAAACCGCCTCCCATTGCCCATCAACCTTGTCTACTACTAAAAAAGCTTTTATTTGCTGATCAACTTTGACCGGGAAGTACCACATTCCTGTATCTTCTACTATAGAAGACAGATCTTCGATCAAGCCCTTCTCAGCCTGCATACTAATTTCACCTATCTTGATCTTGTATAATCTATACGGCTTACCCAAATAAACCGCACTTAAATCAACGCCATCAAAACCAAGATTACCCAATACTTCATACGGAAAAGAGTCCAAGAGGCTAAAGATACCCTTCTTTGCAATGCTTGTTACATTTTGCTCTGGCTGTTTTGAGAACAGCTCCATGGAGGAGGCTGGCCCGGAAGACGCCGTTGAGCAAGTCAAAAGCAAAATAACAGAAAAGGAAAAAGTAAAACTGAAATATTTTTTCAACCTTAACATAACGCAGTCCTTTTATAGATATTATTAAGCTATAGTAAATTTAAACAACAATAATGTCATATATTATACGATATGGAACAACGTGAGTCAACGTTTTTTTACAAAACTCAACTTTACTAGAAGTGCTACCAGCCCTATCCCGTTGTCAATAAAGGCTCCAAGCGATTCTTTAGCCCCAAAAAAGAGATAGCCTCGCCCATATGGCGTCAAGGATGGCCTGAATCATTTTGCTGATGGATTTACGCAACGCAGCCGTTGCAAGCTGCATTATCCGTTTCAGTGCATCGATAAAAGCAATATTGATGAGTTCATCATTGCAAAACCTGAACAATTCTCCGAAAGATCACGGATCAACGGATTCTCGTTGAAAAAGCGTTAACAAATTGTACCTGGCAAATACCAATGACGTATGCCAATCAATCCATCATAGCTTCTCAACTGTTGCCGCCAGTTGCACGTGGGCGAATTGAGAAAGTTATATACGGCATCTATATGCCGCTTTTTCACAACACCTTGAAAAGAAAAATCTTTCCCATAAAGGCGAGGTTGAAAACAATGGCGAACAGTTCAAGAGGAGTGGCCCCATTTGTTTTGTTATTCCAGCCTTATTGAGCATACCTCCAATTTTAAGCCGGAAGAAGCACGCGTTGATTCGCCCAAGCTTTTCATCCTCAACCGTTTGATTTTCAAGAGGGCATGCGGTAGCATTCATTTGACAAGGCTCCTTTTTTTGACTTGTTTGTTTTGGGTCAAACATAACATATCAAAACAGGGAGTCTTTGCCAATTAATGCTTTAATTTCAAATAGTTATAATCTGATCATTGGATCAAATTAACTCCGAAAGTTGAGGTATTCATATAAAAAGCTGTTTAACTTTCGTTGCTGTGCCCTGAGATCATACGCAGGCGGTCTTGTCGCTTCTCCTTTTAAATCCCTGTGCATCCTCTCGTGTCTGCCATT
>PDWJ01000605.1_pt1 | contig 50997 bp, 37 predicted proteins | sample 1430881 | NCBI WGS metagenome assembly PDWJ01 (sample SAMN01162460, study PRJNA174530) | Oral metagenome, whole genome shotgun sequencing project. | biome: Marine environment; feature: Marine mammal; material: Swab sample of the gingival sulcus; isolation source: swab sample of gingival sulcus...
GTTGGCATGGCCGTGTCCGGTGCCACCATGACCCTTTCCGGCAAGATTTCGGACGAACTCAACAGCATGAACCCGGCCACCTATCTGCAGCCGTGATCGGGAGCCGTGATCGGGGCGGGCAACCGCAATACGCATAGCGAAGGGCCGCGCCGCACGGGCGTGGCCCTTTTCCCTTAGCAAGCGGAACGGCCAGCACGAGGCCCAAGGCCGCACGGGGACCAGCCCGATCGCCGCCCAAATCACGGCGCAGTTGCGGCACGGGCGCTGAACGGGCGAGAATCCTCTGCAACACCATTCTTTGTGCAAGATTTGGCCCCATTCCACGGGCAGTTTACCAAAAAATCGGACGCCGGGCAGCCGGCATGTGAACGGATATGAACGGAAAGGACTAGCGACATGCGCTCGGTTTTCATCCTTGTGCTCGTGCTGGGCGTCGGCCTGGCCGGTTTCGCCGTCTATATGGCGAAAGGCGTGTTGGGCGACTACGAAGCCGCGCTGGAGGCCGAACGCGCGGCCCGCGGCAATATGGTGCCCACAGTAGACGTCTACGTGGTCAACGAAAAGGTCACCTACGGCCAGCAGATCACAGAGGAAAACATCCGCAAGGTGGGGTGGCCCGAAAACGCGATTCCCGAAGGCGCCTTTGCCTCGCTCGACGAACTCTTCCCCGCGGGCGAAAAGCGGTTCCGCACCGCGCTGCGTACGATGGAGAAGGACGAGGCCGTACTGGCGGTCAAGGTGACGGAACCTGGCCACGACGCAGGCGTTTCCTCGCGGCTCGGCGCGGGGATGCGCGCCTTCGCGATCAATGTCGACGCGACCTCCGGCGTTTCCGGCTTTCTGGCCCCCGGCGACCGGGTCGATGTCTACTGGACCGGCCGCACCGACGACGGCATGGAAGGCAACTCGCGTGAAGTGACCAAGCTGATTCAGGCCAACGTCAAGATCATCGCCATCGACCAGCGCGCCGATATTGACCGTATCGGTCCGTCGGTGGCGCGCACCGTCACGGTTGAAGGCACGTCGGAAGAGGTGGCGCGGCTCAACCTCGCGCAGCTTTCGGGCCGTCTGACCCTCGCCCTCGTCGGGCATGACGACACCACCGTCGCCGCCCCGATCGAGGTCGACCAGGACCAACTTCTCGGCATCGAACGCACGGTCGTGGCCAAGCCGGAAGCGCCGAAAGTGTGCACCGTGGTCCAGAACCGGGGCGGCGAGAACGTCGAAGTCAAGATCCCCTGCCCGACCAACTGAGGCCTGACAGCCCCGAAACGCACGGCAGGCAGAACCCAGCCACCCCGGCGCCCGACCGGGGGGCTGCCACCCCGAAAAGGAAGGCCGCTCCCCGCCAGTCGGGGGTCGGCCTTCTCCCTTTCCGGCATTCGTGACGGCGCGGATTTTCTGTACAAATCCGCCCTCCGCACCGCCCCTGTTGCTCTGCCGCCTCAGCCAGGTCATGCAAGGGCTGTATATGACTTGCAAAAAAGCGATTTCTGCCCCATTGTGCAGGCTAACTATTTTGTCAAGACCCGCGCGTCGCATCAGTTGACCAAGCGGGCAGTGCAAGATGAGCAGTGCGCACGACCTTTCGGAAACGGAGGGGCGGACGTTTAACCGGAACGGGGAGAACCCCGAAAGTCAGACTTGATCAGAGAGGCAGGATCACCATGACAGCGAAAGCAATAATACGGGCAGCCCTTGTCGGGCTCGCCCTCGTAATGGCCCAGGGGCTGGGCACGGCCAGCGCCGAGACGCTCAAGGTTTTGTCCAGCGCCACCACTGGTGCCCTCAACGTGCCGATGAACCGTGCGGTGGTGGTCGAAAGCGACCAGCCCTTCTCCACGGCTTCCATCGCCAACCCCGGCATCGCCGACATCAACTCGCTCTCCGAGCGCACGGTCTACGTGCTCGGCAAGGCGCCGGGACGCACCACGCTCACGCTGGTCGGACCGGAAGGCGGTCTGCTGACCAGCGTGGAAATCCGCGTCACCCCCGACGTCGCCGAGTTCAAGGAGCGTCTGCGGCAGATTCTCCCCAACGAGGCGATCGAAGTGCGCACCGCCAATGACGGCATCGTGCTCTCCGGCACGGTGAGCTCGATCAACGCCCTCGACCGCGCCCTCGACCTCGCCCAGCGCTACGCGCCGGACCGGGTGTCGAACCTGATGAACGTGGGCGGCACCCAGCAGGTGATGCTGAAGGTGCGCTTCGCGGAGATGACCCGCAGGGTGTCGAAAGAGCTGTCGACGGAGTTCGGCCTGACCGCCAACCTGTTCAACGGCGGCTACGGCGACAACCTCACCGGTGATGCCAACGTCGGCAGCAACAACGGCACCGGCACGATCGGGCTCACCCTCGGCACCAGCGCGCTGGGCCTGAACATGACGCTCACGGCGCTTGAAAACAAGGGCCTCGTGCGCACCCTGGCCGAGCCGAACCTCACCGCGCTCTCCGGCCAGGAGGCCAAGTTCCTGGCGGGCGCCGAATACCCGGTCCCGGTTGCCGACAAGGAAGGCAACATCACGATCGAGTACAAGCCTGTCGGTGTTCAGCTGACCTTCACCCCCCGGGTGGTCAACGGCAACATCATCAACCTGCAACTCGACACCGCGGTTTCGACGGTCTCCAGCAACACCGCCTATTCGTCTTCGAATCTCGCGGTCAAGGCCTTCGATCTGCGCAGCGCTTCGACCACGGTCGAGATGCGCGACGGGCAGAGCTTTGCCATCGCCGGCCTGTTGCAGGATGATTTCGTCGACAGCGTGGCCCAGGTTCCCTGGCTTGGCGATGTGCCGATCCTCGGTTCCCTGTTCCGCTCGACCGATTTCGAGCGCAAGCAGTCGGAGCTGGTGGTGATCATCACCGCGCATCTGGTCACCCCGACCCATGGTGCCGCGCTGATGGTGCCGACCGACCGGATCGTGCCGCCGAGCGAATACGATCTGTTCCTGAACGGTGCCACCGAAAGCGTGTCCCTGCCGACGCAGGGTGCCGCGGGCGAGGTTGCCCAGCAGGACTTCGGCGGTTCCTACGGCTACGTGATGGAGGATTGATCAATGGTACGCAGAACCACCAGAACCCTGCTGATCGCCACGTCGATCACCGCACTCGTCGCCGGCTGCGATCATGTCGCTGACACGCTCGAAAGCTATGGAGAAGCAGGCGCGGTGCCCGATCGCCAGCATTTTGGCGAGCCGAACTACAACAACATCGGCCACCACACCGGCACCCTCGTGCTCAACTTCGCCAAGCGCTTCCACGAAACCGTGCCCGACACCGTGACCTTCGCCTTCAACTCGGCGGTGCTCGATGAAAACGCCAAGACGGTGCTCCGCCGTCAGGCCCATTTCATCAAGCAGTTCCCCGAAGTGCGGTTCAAGGTCTTCGGCTATGCCGACGCGGTCGGCTCGAACGGCTACAACTACCGTCTCGGCATGCGCCGTGCCAAGACCGTCGTGTCCTTCCTCGTGGGCCAGGGCATCAGCCGGAAACGGCTGCAAGCGGTTGTTTCCTATGGCGAAACCCGCCCGCTCATCAACACGCAGGAACCCGAGCGGCAGAACCGCCGCGCGGTTACCGAAGTCTCGGGCTTCGTCGGCAGCGCACCGCTGATCCTCGATGGCAAATATGCCCAGGTGATCCAGCGCGAATATGTCGAAAGCGCGACCCAGCAGCCTGAGGGCACCGAAACGACAATCGCCGAGGGGGGAGGCGACTAAGCCCCTCGCCAACTGGCGAAACAAAACCTCACCGGCCGGCTGCAAAGCCGGCCGGTTTCGTTTTGGCCACCCCGTTTGGCCACCCTGCCCCCTCCCCTCCTGTTCCGCCGAGGGAAACAGCCTGAACAGCGTTTGTGCCATCGTCCCAATTGACCGCACATTTACGCGGGTTTTGCCCCAATCCTGCCGCCATTGGTTGCAATTTTCATACGCACACGAGCAGGCCCCGCGTACGAGTCGCCGGGCCCGGCCTTCCCGGTGTCCGCTGAACTGGCGACATGCCGACCGGGGGGGTTCGATTGAAAGGGAAAGGCAACATGAGCGGAAACGCAGCCGCGCTGGTCGAACCAGCCCCCATCGTCGCCTGCACCATCTCACGGGATGTGCAGGAATTTGACCTTTTGATTGAAGACATGGAGGCGGAGCTCGGCGAGAGTTGGGGTGATCTGTCCATCCAGGATGCCATTGCCTTTTTCGGTCAGCCCGATGCCGAGACCCTCCAGTTCATCGCCGTTGCGATGGACGAGGAGGACGAGCCGAACCTCGCCCGCTACGCCGAGGTGATTCGCAAGGCAACATCGCATGGCATCAAGTCGATCGTGATCGCCGAGGACGTGAGCCCGATCGCATTGCACCAGCTTCTGAAGATGGGCGCGGAAGAATTCGTCCCCTACCCGCTCCCCGAAGGTGCGTTGCGTGACGCCATCGAGCGCCTGCGCGCGCCGGCGCCGGAGCCCGCGGCGGTCTACCAGCCCCCTTCAACCATCGTCCACGGAGCGGGAGGCAATGCCGACGGCGTCGTTCTGGCGGTTCACGGGCTTGCCGGCGGGGTCGGTGCAACCACCTTTGCAATCAACCTTGCCTGGGAACTGGCCAATGTCGAAAAGGCCAACCCGCCCAAGGTCTGCCTGCTCGATCTCGATCTGCAATTCGGCACCGTCAGCACCTATCTCGATCTGCCGCGCCGCGAAGCGGTCTATGAGCTCTTGTCGGACACCGAAACCGCGGACGGAGACAGTTTTCAGGCGGCGATGGTGTCGTTCAACGACAAGCTTCAGGTGCTGACCGCGCCCTCCGACATGCTTCCGCTCGATCTGGTGAGCGACGAGGACATTCGCCGGATCATCACCATGGCGCGATCGAAATTCGACTATGTCATCATCGACATGCCAAAGACCGTGGTGATGTGGACCGAAACGGTGCTTCAGGCGGCACATGTCTATTTCACTCCGATCGAACTGGACATGCGCTCGGCACAGAACACATTGCGCATGATCCGGGCGTTGAAATCGGAAGAACTTCCGTTCGAGCGGCTGCGCTACGTGCTGAACCGCGCCCCGAAATTCACCGATCTCACCGGCAAGAGCCGGGTCAAGAGAATGGCCGAAAGCCTCGACATTTCGATCGAGATCCAGCTTCCCGATGGCGGCAGGCCGGTCATCCAGGCCGGCGACCACGGATTGCCGCTTGCCGAAAGCGCACCGAAATCGCCGCTGCGCAAGGAAATCATCAAGCTCGCCAAGTCGGTGCACGAAGTCAACCAGAACGCTGAAGTGGCTCACAAATAGGAGGCTTTCCCTTGTTTTCCCGTTACAAGAAGGGAGGCGGGAAACCCGCCGGAAACCCCAACATTCACGCGGTGCCGGGGAGCCAGCCTGCGCCGAATGCCGCTGTGGTGTCTGCCCCTGCCCCCAAGGCCGCGCCTGCGCGCGCGCAGCCTGACGACCGCGAGCGCAAGCGCCGCAAGCGGCTCGGCGAAATCAAGGTCGAGCTGCACAAGCAACTGCTCGACAACCTCAACCTCGCCGCGCTCGACTCCGCGTCGGAAAAGGATCTGCGCGCCGAGATCAGCGCCATCGCCTCGGAAGTTCTCGCCGAGATGAACGTGGTTCTGAACCGCGAGGAAAAGACCCATCTCAACCAGGAATTGTACGACGAGGTGACCGGGCTTGGTCCGCTCGAGCCGCTGCTGAAGGACGACACCGTCAACGATATTCTGGTCAACGGCCCGCATCAGGTCTTTGTCGAACGCGACGGCAGGCTGGCGCTGACCGATGTTCAGTTCAAGGACGAACGCCACCTGCTCAGGATCATCGACAAGATCGTCTCCGCCGTGGGCCGTCGGGTGGACGAATCCAACCCCCATGTGGACGCCCGCCTCGCGGACGGGTCGCGTTTCAACGCCATGGTTCCCCCGATCGCGGTCGACGGTTCGCTGGTCTCGATCCGGAAATTCAAGAACGACAAGCTCGGAATCGACGATCTGGTGAATTTCGGCGCCTTTTCCGAGGAAATGGCCGCCTATCTGCAAGCCGCGGTCGCCTGCCGGCTCAACATCATCGTCTCGGGCGGTACCGGTTCCGGTAAGACCACCACGCTCAACGCGCTGTCGTCCTTCATCGACAATTCCGAACGCATCCTCACCATCGAGGACACGGCCGAACTTCAGCTCCAGCAGGTCCATGTGGGCCGGATGGAAAGCCGCCCGCCCAACGTCGAGGGCAAGGGCGCCGTCACCCAGCGCGATTGTCTGCGCAACGCGCTCAGGATGCGCCCCGACCGCATCATCGTCGGCGAAACGCGGGGCGAGGAAGTCATCGACATGCTTCAGGCGATGAACACCGGCCACGACGGTTCGATGACCACGATCCACGCCAACTCCGCCCGCGACGCGGTGTCGCGGCTTGAAAACATGATCTCCCTGGCCGGGATCGAAATGCCGATCAAGGCAGTGCGCGCGCAGATCGCCTCCGCCGTCAACCTGATCGTGCAGATCAGCCGCCTCCAGGACGGCTCGCGCCGGATGGTCTCGATCACCGAAGTGACCGGTATGGAAGGCGACGTGATCTCGATGCAGGAAGTGTTCCGCTTCCAGCGTACCGGGATTTTGCCCGACAACAGGATTGCCGGCTATTTCACCGCCTCCGGTGTGCGCTCGGCCTATTCCGAACGGTTCCGCCAGTGGGGCTACAACCTGCCCGCCACCATCTTCGAACCCGTCGCAGCGGAGTAACACAGAATGATACTTTCCGCAGAACCTATCGTCTTTGTTCTGATCTTCATCGCTGTTCTGGTGCTGGTCGAAGGCATCTATCTCACCATCTTCGGCAAGTCGATCAGCCTCAACAACCGGGTCAACCGCAGACTCGAGATGCTCGAGAAGGGCGTGGACCGCGAACAGGTGCTCGAACAGCTCCGCAAGGAGATGCACCAGCATATCGAAGCCAAGGGCATCCCGCTCTATTCGCTGCTCGCCGACAAGGCCCAGAAAGCCAACATCGCCTTTACGCCACAGCAGATCATGATGCTGATGGGCGCGGTCACGGTGGTGGCCTATGTCGGCCTCACCCTCGGCACCTCCGCCGGATTCGGCGTGCGCATTCTCGTGGCCATCGTGATGGGCGTGGGCGGGGTCTATGTCTGGATCAACAACAAGGCCAAGAAACGCATTGGCCTGATCGAGGAACAGCTCCCCGACGCGGTGGAACTGATGGTGCGCAGCTTGCGCGTCGGCCACCCGTTCAGCTCCGCGATTCAGATCGTGGCGCGCGAGATCCCCGACCCGCTGGGCTCCGAAATGGGCGTGATCGCCGACGAAGCCTCCTATGGGCGCGATGTGGCCGAGAGCCTCAAGCACCTTGCCGAACGCGTGGACATGCAGGACATGCGCTTCCTCGCGGTCGCGGTGTCGATCCAGCAGACCTCGGGCGGCAACCTCGCCGAAATCCTCGAAGGCCTCTCCAAGGTCATCCGCTCGCGTTTCCGTCTGTTCCGCCGGGTCAAGGCGATCACCGCGGAAGCCAGATGGTCCGGCATCTTCCTGTCGGGCTTCCCGCTGCTCGCGCTGGTGATGATCAACATGCTCCAGCCGAACTATTATGACAAAGTGAAAGAAACCTCGCTGTTCATCCCTGCCGCGCTGGTCGTCGGCGCCTTCCTCGTGGCCAACATCTTCGTCATGCGGATGCTGACCAACATCAAGGTATAAGGCCGGAACAACTGAAAGGATCACGACCATGCTGACAGACAGTCTCGGTCCCCTCGGCCCGTTTCTCATCATCGGGGGCCTTGGGCTGCTGCTGGTGCTCGTCGCCTTGCCCACCCTGCTGAAACGCTATGAGGATCCGCTCGACAAGCTCAAGCGCAGCCGCACCCAATCCGGCTCGGGCAAGCGATCCCTGCGCTCCGCCGCCTCCGGGAAGCACGACAAGCTCGAGAGATACAAACAGTTTCTCGAACCGACCAATGCCGAAGAATATTCGGCGATCCAGCTGAAGCTGTTGCAGGCGGGCTACCCCGGCAGGAACGCGGTACGGACCTATCACTTTATCCAGATGATCCTCGGGATCGGCTTTCTGATCCTCGGCCTGGGCTATGCGGTCATGAAGAGCGCCACCGGCGACGTCAGCACCCAGCAGATGATCCTGACGGTTCTTCTCCCCGGCGGCATCGGCTATCTGGCGCCCAAATACTGGGTCACCCGCCGGGTCGAAACCCGCAAGGAAGAGATCCAGAACGGCTTCCCCGATGCGCTCGACATGCTCCTGGTCTGCGTCGAGGCCGGCCAGTCGCTCGATCAGGGGATTCTCCGGGTGTCATCGGAAATCCGCGCGGGCTTTCCGTCGCTGGCCGACGAATTCTCGATCGTCAGCAACGAGATGAAGGCCGGCAAGGACCGTATCCAGGTGCTGCGCGATTTCGGCGAGCGTTGCGGCGTGGCCGATGTGGCGAGTTTCACCACGGTGCTGGTCCAGTCGGCCACTTTCGGCACCTCGATCGCCGACGCGCTGCGGGTCTATTCGGGTGAGATGCGTGACAAGCGGGTGATGCGGGCCGAAGAAAAGGCCAACACCCTGCCGACCAAGATGACACTGGCAACCATGATGCTGACGGTGCCGCCACTGCTGATCATCCTGATCGGCCCGTCGGTTTACGAGGTCTACATCACCCTCACCGAAATGAACTTGTAACCCGGTCACACCGGCAGATCGGAAACGGCGCGCGGCGGGGGCAACCCGGCCGCGCGCTGCCCGCGATGGGCGGACCGCCACGGGAATGCAGCCACCTGGCCCGACAACGTCCTCCGGCCATTGCCCCCGATTCCACGACCCGTTACCATTGCCGCAACAGCCCGGAACGGGCGGCAGAGGCGGCAGGAGGCGGGGATGACCCCTGAAACATTCGTTGCAAGATACGGTTCGGGACAAATTGCAAAATCCATTCTCGCGGGCACTCTGGCGCTGGCTCTGGCAGCCTGCGCGGCTCCCGGCCTTGGACACCGCGGCGACGGCGTCTACGCGCCCGATGCAAGGCCGCTCCTCGGCGAAAGCGTTGACGGGCTGATCGTCGGGCACCGGCTGATGGACGCGGGCGAATACGATCTGGCGCTGAAGGCCTATACCCGCTCCGCCCTCGAACATGGCACCACGGTCGACGTGCTCTCGGCGCTGGGCTCGGCCAACCTCAAGCTCGGGCGCCTTGGCCAGGCCGAAGACCTTCTGCGCAAGGCGGTCAAGAAGGACGGAACCTTTGCCCCGGCCTGGAACAATCTCGGCGTCATCCTGGTCGAAACCGGCAAACCCGCCGAAGCCGCCCGGGTTTTCCGCATCGCCTACGGGCTGGACGGTGGCAAATCTGACTCGATCAAGCAAAATCTCACCTTGGCGCTCGCCAAAGTGGACAGCATCACTTATGATATACCCGAAAATGCGACGTTCGAACTGATGCGGCGGGGGCGTGGAGACTACCTGCTTCTGGCGCGCCAGTAACAAAAAACAGGAACGCGCAGTCCACGAGCAGGAAAAGGGCCCCAGGCACCATGTACAGGAATATTGTTTTGTCTCTCTGCCTCGGCAGCACCGTGGCACTTTCGGGCTGTGAAGACACGATGTCCGATGAAGAGGTTGAACGCGCCGTTGCCGGCGTCAACGTGATCGACGAGTCGAACCTCAACGATGTGATGATGACGGCCGCCGACCCCGAAGAAGCGGTCGCCTATTTCACCCGCACCCATGAGCAATACCCCGACCGGGTCGATATCCAGCGCGGCCTTGCCAAAAGCCTGGTGCGCGCCCACCGCCCCGCCGAAGCGGCGAAATACTGGACCATGGTCACCGAGAGCGGCCAGGGCACGATGGAAGACCGGGTGTCGCTGGCCGATGTGCTCATCCGCGCGGGCGACTGGGACCGTGCCAGAACCGTGCTGAGCCAGATCCCCCCCACTTTCGAAACCTATGACCGCTACCGGCTTGAAGCGATGGTGGCCGATGCCGACAAGGACTGGTCCAAGGCCGACAGTTTCTATCAGACCGCCGTCGGCCTCACCATCCAGCCCGCCCGTATTCTCAACAACTGGGGGTTCTCGAAGCTCGCACGCGGCGATTTCAAGGGAGCCGAGAAGCTGTTTCTCGAAGCGCTCACCTATGATTCCTCGATGTTCACCGCCAAGAACAACCTGATGATGGCCCGCGGCGGCCAGCGCAAATACGACATCCCCGCGATTTCCCTGTCCCAGGTCGAACGTGCGCAGATGCTCTACACGCTGGGGCTCGCGGCGATCAAGCAGGGCGATGTGTCGATGGGCAAGACCCTTCTCGAAGAGGCAATCGACACCCATCCGCAGCATTTCGACGAGGCCGTCCGCTCCCTGCGTGCCCTCGAAAACGGCACCCGGAAAGGCTGAAGCGATGCTGTTGACCGACCAGTCTGCCGTGGCGGCGCTGTGGTTTCTGCCCTTTGTGATACCGATCGCCATCTGGGTCGCCTGGTCGGACATGGCGCGGATGAAAATCCCCAACCTTGCGGTGCTCGCTCTGGTGCTGGTCTTTGCCGTCGTCGGGCTGGTGGTGGTCTGGACCGGCACCTGGAGCCTTGAGCTATGGGGCTGGCGCTGGGTGCATCTCGCCGTGATGATGGTCATCGGCTTCGTCGCCAACATGGCGCGGGCCATGGGGGCGGGCGATGCCAAGTTCTTCGCCGCCATGGCCCTTTTCATCTCCCGCTCCGATGCGCTGATGTTCGTCTACCTGCTGGCGGCCATGGTGCTTTTGGGCTTTGCGCTGCACCGGCTGGCGCGGGCGAGCAGTTGGGTCCGTGACCGCACACCGGACTGGGAAAGCTGGGTGCGCAAGGATTTCCCGATGGGCCTGTGCCTGGCCAGCACGCTGGTTGTCTATCTCGCGGCGGGTGCCCTCTGGGGAACCTGAGCCCCGGCGGGCCTTGCACGGCGCCTTGTTGAGGCCGCACATTCCGGGAAGCCTGCGGGGTGCGCCGCGGGTTTCCCGGGGTGGCCGTGTTGGCAAAGGTCTGTTTCCCCCCGGCCCTATCGACGCAAACCCCACGCCAGCCTACATTCGGAGTGAGGCAACGCAGTGGCGGTGTCTGAGCCCATCGGGTTCTGTTCCGCCAGGGAGCGTGTACCGGGGGGACCGGCTTCAGGCGGGCGTTGCCTCACGAAACCCGCAACTCACGGAATCCTGGCCTCGCGCGTGTTGGCCGCAGGCGCAACCGGCACCACCGGATGCCCTCGTCCCCCAAAAGCACTCATGACCCGGCGTCCTCTTTTGCGTAGAGCACATACAGATCGTTGCGCCGCACCTCGGTCAGCTCCGTACCCGCTTCCGTTACCTCGTCGAGCAATATCTTTCGCACCCTGGGCGAGAGCGGGCACAGGGGAACCAGCAGATAATCCGTCGCTTCCCAGCCCGGAAGCCCGCCGTAATACCAGGGCGAGGCCCCGGGCAGCGGTTCGGTATCTCCGTAGAGCCAGAAGGACGACAAGAGGTCCGCCGCTATCAGCGTCTTGCCGGTCGCCAGGCCAGAGTCCCGGAGGTCGTCCGAAATGAGACCAAAATACGCGAGCAGGCCGGTTTCGATACCGCAGTCGGGCAAGGTCTCTCCCCGGAATTCAGCGATATCCTTACGCAACTCGGGGTCGCCATAAGCTTCGAAGGGCTGTCCCTCGAGATCCAATGCCATCGACGCGTCGACCCGCTTCAGGCGTATGTTGGGGGCAAACAGATCAGAAAAGGCGTTATCGCCGGGGATTACCAGGCTGTATTCTTCGGACTCAGTCATCAGGTGCCGAAACGGCGAATAGGCCAGATTGATCACCGAAGGCGTGGCAAAGGCCAGGGCCACCGTGCCGACCACGAGGAGCGATTGTTTCACTTCCCAACCGGCACCGGCATAATGCTCATGCGCCGGGCGCAGGGCGAGCAGTATGAGCCCGGTCAGCCAGAGCCACTGGGGATCGTTGCCGAAGTTCTGATAGGTCACATAGAAGAAACCCGGCAGCAGCAGCAGCAACACCAGCCCTTCGCGTTTGGCACCGGACTGGCGCAGAAGGATGACCCCCGCGATCGCGGCAAGACTGCCGCCCATATAGGCCGGCGCTCCCATGACCGAACTGAAGGGCTGGCCCGGCTGCGGGCGCACCTCGCTGCCCATCACTGTGAGCAGATCGCGCAGATAGGCAAGCCAGAAGGCGGGCCCGGCGAGCAGCGTCAGCACCAGGGCGGCGGCCAGCCCGGTGGCGGCGGCAACGGCCATCGTGCGCCAGGCATGACGCCCGGACAGCGCCACGGCGATGGGCAGGATGAAGGCCCCGAAATAGGTGACCTTGGTGAGCGCCATGATCGCCAGCGCGGCGCCGATCACCACCCCGTCGACCACGGGGGCCTGAAACCCCTCCCTTGGGGCCAGCATGGCGCAGGCAATCGCCACGAAAGCCGCCGCCCAGGCCCAGCGGTTGTAATGCATGGAGATCGAGACCGAACCTTCGCTCTCGCCATGAACCAGCGCGAGGATCAGCACCAGCACCAGAAAGCCGAAGGCATAGGCGAGCGCGCCGTTGAAGCGGCTGGCCGCCACCCACCAGATCGCCGGCAGCGCCAGAACCGCGACCATGATCTGGGCACAGAGGATCGCGGTGCCCGCTCCGAAGCCAAGCCAGATGAACAAGGCGATGGGCGCGGTCGCGAGAACCCCGATCGGGGTGTGAAAGTCCAGATGCGGCCACTGGCCCTCAGCCTCGCGCAGCACGATCTGCAACAGATGCAGCGTGTCGCCCTCATGCTTGGCAATGTAGAACCCGCCCTTCGCCAGCGTCGCCACAGCCAGCACAGCCAGCACCAGTACCAGAAAGGCACCGAGAAATGCAGAGTTTGGTCGGCTCATCTTTACCTCATCTCACCGGGGTCGTTTTTTTGTCCAATTTGTCCGGCAATGTTGCGCAGGACGGAACCTGCGGCCTTGCTATCCGCCGATTATGTTGCCGGAATGGCGAATGGCGGGAAGAATTGGGAAAACCTCGGGTTTCCGGAAACAACGACGATGAAACCCGAACCGCCATAACAGAGCCGTCACAGCCGAGATCGAGATCGCCCGATGAACATGCAAGCAATGTCCAACGTGCAGGCGCCGCCTGCCTGCAAAACAATGGCCGACACCGGTCTGACCCCGGTGATGATGCGCGACATCCTGCTGAAGACGATGTTCCGCATGAATCTGGAAACCATCGCCGAGCTTGAAAACACCCTCGCCGTGCCGAGCCGGGTGATCCAGGATCTGATCGACGACGGCCGCGCCCAGGGCATGATCGAGGCAATGGGCACGCTGCACGCCAACTCGGGCAGCGAACTGGGCTACCGGCTGTCGGACAGCGGCAAGGCCCGCGCCCTGGATGCCCTCAGCCAGTCGGAATACTACGGCGCCATGCCGGTTCCGCTCGACGCTTACGCCGTGCAGATGAAACGGCAATCAATCCGCAACATCACCATCACCCGCGACCAGCTTCTGGGCGCGATGGGCGATCTGGTGCTGCCCCCCGAACTGCTGGACCACCTCGGCCCCGCGGTGGGTGCCGGCCGCTCGATCCTGATGTACGGCCCGCCCGGCAACGGCAAATCCTCGATTGCCAACGGCATCCGCGATGCCCTGGGCGACAAGATCTATGTGCCCCGCGCCGTGGTCTATCACGGGCAGGTCATCACCGTTTACGACCCGATCGTGCATTCGGCCGCCACCGAATTTGCCGACGACCCGAGTTCGCTGCGCCGCAGTTCCAACCGCTTCGACCGGCGCTATGTGCTCTGCGACCGCCCGACCGTGATCACCGGCGGCGAACTGACGCTCGACATGCTCGACCTCAAGTACAACCCGGTCGCGCGCACCTATTCGGCCCCGTTGCAGTTCAAATCCACCGGCGGGGTATTCATCGTCGACGACCTCGGGCGCCAGGCCGAGCCGCCACAGGCGCTGATCAACCGCTGGATTCTGCCGCTCGAAGAGCGAAAGGACATTCTCGCACTGCAATCGGGCGAAAAGTTCGAGGTGCCCTTCGACACGCTGGTGGTGTTCTCGACCAACTTCCACCCCAACGAGATCTTCGACAAGGCGGCGCTCAGGCGGATCTTCTTCAAGATCAAGATCGACGGGCCGACGCAGGAAGAATTCCTCAAGATCTTCGCCATGGTGGCGCGCAAGCGGGGGATGCCGCTGGACGAACAATCCCTCGTCCATCTGCTGAAGAGCAAATACCCGACGATCGACAACAATTACGCCAATTATCAGCCGATCTTCCTGATCGACCAGATGCGCGCGGTCTGCGAGTTCGAAGGCATCCCCTACCAGATGACCCCGGAGCTCATCGACCGCGCCTGGGCCAACATGTTTGTCCGCGAGGAAATCATCGTCCACTAAGCCTGGCGGAAGGCGCGACCGGTCCCGGGTTGCGCCTTCCGGCATGTGACCGCAAACCCGATACCGGTTTGCGGCCGCATGGGTTAGGCTGCGGCCATGACAGCCCTGCCCAAGCGTTTCGAAGACTGGTTCGCCCGCAAGGGCTGGGTGCCGCATCCGCATCAGATCGACATGCTGACGCGGGGCAGCTGCCCCGCGACACTGCTGATCGCACCCACCGGCGGGGGCAAGACGCTTGCAGGATTCCTGCCAACTCTTGCCGAACTGGCCGATGATCCCCGCAAAGGATTGCACAGTTTATACATTTCACCCCTCAAGGCGCTCGCCGCCGACATGCGCCGCAACCTCACCGGGCCAATCGCCGAACTCGCGCTTCCGATCCGTGTCGACGACCGGTCCGGCGACACCAGCCAGACCCGCAAGAAGGCACAACGCGCCGATCCGCCGCATATCCTGCTCACCACCCCCGAAAGCCTGGCGCTGCTTCTGTCCTACGAAGACGCGCCGCGGCTTTTCGCACCGCTGCAACGGGTGGTGGTCGACGAGTTGCACGCGCTGGCCGAGTCGAAACGCGGCGACCAGCTGATGCTGCTGCTCACCCGTCTCGAAGCCCTCGCCCCGGGGCTGAGGCGGGTCGGGCTGTCGGCGACGGTGGACAACCCGCCGGCGCTGGCGCGTTATTTCGCCGGTGACGCCTGCGAGGTGCTCAGCGCCGATCCCGGCCCCGCACCCGACATCCGCATGCTCACCACCGAGACGCCACCGCCATGGTCGGGCGGCGGCGGGCGCTACGCCATCCGCGAGGTGCTCGACGAGGTCCGCCGCCACAAGACCACGCTGATCTTCCACAACACCCGCGCCCAGGCGGAGATCTTCTTTCACCACCTGTGGCGCGCCAATGAAGACGCCCTGCCGATCGCCATCCACCACGGTTCGCTGGCGCGCGACGCCCGCGAAAGGGTCGAGGCGGCGATGGTGGCGGGGCGTCTCCGGGCCATCGTCTGCACCGGCACGCTCGATCTCGGGCTCGACTGGGGCGACGTGGATCTGGTGATCCAGATCGGCGCGCCGAAGAATGTCAAACGCCTTGTGCAGCGCATCGGCCGCGCCAACCACCGCTACAACGCCCCCTCGAAGGCACTGCTGCTGCCCGCCAACCGCTGGGAGGTGATCGAATGCCAGGCGGCGATCGAGGCGGTTCATGCCCATGACCTCGACGGCGAGCCCCGCGGCCCCGGCCCCCGCGACGTGCTCTGCCAGCATATCCTGATCCGCGCCTGTTCCGGCCCGTTCGGGGCCGAGGCACTTTACCGCGAGGTGGTGCGGGCGGGGCCCTATGCCGGGCTCAGCCGGGCGGATTTCGACGCCTGTCTCGATTTCGCCGCCACCGGCGGCTATGCGCTGCGGGCCTATGACCGCTGGCAACGTCTGATGCTGCGCGACGGGCTGTGGCAGTTGCGCGACCCGCGCAGCCGCCAGCTGATCCGCATGAACCTCGGCACGATCCAGGACAGCGACACTCTCAAGGTGCGGATGCGCGGCCAGCGCAGCGCGCTCGGCGAGGTCGAAGAGGCCTTCGCCGCCTCATTGGTGCCGGGGGATACCTTTCTGATCGGCGGCCGGATCGTCCGCTTCGAGAGCCTGAAGGAGATGCATGTGGAGGTCAGCCGCGACCGGGGCCGCAAGCCGAAGGTCGCGGTGTTCATGGGCACCAAGTTCTCCACCTCGACCCAGCTTTCGGCGCGGATCCTCGCGCTGTTGCACCGCGACCTCTCCGCCCTGCCCGCCCATACACAGGCGTGGATCCGCCTTCAGGCCGAGGTTTCCGCCCTGCCCCGGCCCGGACGGCTGCTGGTGGAGAGCTTCCCCCATGAAGGCCGCGCGCACAGCTGCGTCTACGGTTTCGCGGGCCGGGGCGCCCAGCAGACGCTCGGGCTGTTGCTCACCCGGCGGATGGAAGAGGCCGGGCTCGGGCCGCTCGGCTTCGTCGCCACGGACTACGCCACGCTGATCTGGTCGCTGGAACCGATGCCCGACCCGGCGGCGCTGATCGACCGCGCCGGGCTGGTGGAGGGGCTGGACGGGTGGCTTGCGGAAAACGCGCTGATGAAACGCAGCTTCAAGGCGGCGGCGACCATCGCCGGGCTGACCCCGCGCAATTTCCCCGGCAAACGCGCCAACGCGCGTCAGGCCACCTTCTCCTCCGACATCCTCTACGACACGCTGCGGCGCTACGACCCCGGCCATCTGCTGCTCGACATCACCCGCGAAGAGGCGATGCGGGGCCTGATCGGGTTTGGGCGGATCGAGGAAATGCTCGCACGCACCCGAGGGCGGATCGACCATGTGAGAGGCGAAAGCGTGACGCCTTTCGCCGCCCCCCTGTTCCTCGAAGTCGGCAAGGTGCCGGTGGAGGGCGCGGGCGCGGAGGCGGTTCTGGCGGCGGAGGCGGAACGGCTGATGGCGGCGGCGGGGCTCGCGTGACGGGCTGGCATGAGGGGGCAAGAGCCGCGCTGTGGTAATATTTTACTATCCAAAAAAACCTTGTTCGGACGCGCGTTTATGGTTTGATACGGGCCAGAGCCAAGAGGCGCGAAGTGATCGATTCTTTCAGTTGCGGGTTGATCTTGCCCCGCCAGTTAGCGGTCGGCGGTCCTGTGGCGGTGCGCCCAGTCTCGCGGCCCGTCTCGCCGGCCAGCCTGCGCTCCCCCCAGCCTGTGTTGCCCATGCCCCGCACCCAGCACCCCCACCCGACCGCAAATCACCCGAAAACCAACCGGAACCCGTCCGGACAAAGGAGGACCACATGAAGACCATCCTCAACTCCGTGGCCGCGACCGCGCTCGTCGCCCTCGCGCTGCCCGCCTTCGCCGAAGTCACCGTGCTCGGCTGGCCCGGCGGCCCCGAGGAAACCGCCCTGCGCGCCGCGACCGAGGCCTATAACGCGCTCGACAGCGTCGCCGAGGAAAACAAGGTCGAGCTTCTGTTCTTCTCGCGCGACGGCTTCTACGACAAGCTCGCCGCCGACCTCGCCGCCGGCACCGACGCTTTCGACGCCAACCAGATCGCCACCTATTCGATCGGCCGCTATGCCCCGTTCATGGACCCGATCGACCTCGGCGCCGGTGCCGTCGACGTGTTCGGCGAAAGCGTGCTGAAAACCATGCAGTTCGAAGGCAAGCAATACGCCGTGCCCACAGACCTTTCGCTGCATTTCATGTATTACCGCGAAGACCTGATCGAAGCCCTTCTGGCCGATGACGCCGCCAGGGCGCGCTACGCCGAGATCGCCGAAAAATACCTCGGCAAGGCGCTGGAGCCGAAACCGCCCGCGGACTGGACATGGGACGACTGGGCCGCGACCGCGCTTTACTTCACCAAAGCCGTCAACCCCGACAGCCCGACCCGCTATGGCTGCGTTTTGCAGATGAAGAACCTGCTGTTCAACATGATGGTGTTCCAGTCGCTGCCGCGCGCCTATGGTGCCGACTGGCGCGACGCGGCGGGCGAGATCACCGTCGACAGCCCGGCCTATCGCAAGGGGCTCGAGCTTTACAAGATGCTCTATGACGCGGGCGCGACGCCGAAGGATTCGCTGTCTTACGAATTCGCCGAGGCCAATGCCGCCTACAGCTCCGGTCAGGTGGCGACGATGCTGCAATGGAACGCGGCCGCGGGCGATCTGCTCGACGCCGAAAAGTCTCCCGCCGTCGCCGAGGTGACCGCCACCATGGCGCCGCCTGCGGGGCCGGAGGGGCGGTATACCCATGTCCACGGGCTGGGGCTCGGCATCAACAAGACCGGCAAGAACAAGGAGGGCGCGGTGGCCTTCCTGCAATGGCTGGCGACCCCGGAAGCGATGGAGATCTACGCCCGGGCCGGTGGCGCGCCGGGGCTGACCGGGGCGGCCATCGAGGCGGTGGCGGGCGAGCGGCCCGACCTGGTGCCGCTCGGCGAATACGCCTCCGGCTACGGCTATGTGATGGACGGCGCCACCTCCGCCGGGGCGCTTTCGGTCTATGAGCTTCAGGCGAAGGAATTCACCGGCTACTGGGCCGGCACCCAGACGCTCGACGAGGCGCTGGCCAATGCCACCGCCGAGATGGGCGAGTTGCTGAAATAGGGGCTTGGCTGCGGCCCCTCCCCGGGGGGGCCGCGCCTTCAGGGCCGGGGTCGGACATGGCAGCCAAGACACGCGAAAACCGCATCCTCGCCGCGCCGCTGGTGCTGTTCCTGCTGGCGCTGCTCGGCTTTCCGGCGGTGGTCGATCTGATCTATTCCTTCTCGGCGGTATCGTTTGAAAACCTGCGCGCCCCGGAGCTTTCGGGGCTGCAGAACTACAAGGCCGTGCTCTCTGACCCGGAATACGGCCGCGCGGCGTGGTTTTCGCTGCGTTTCGGGCTGATCACCGCCTTTTTCGAAACCATCTTCGGGCTGTTTCTCGCGGTCTTCCTCGCACCGCTCCTGAAGCGGCATTCCTGGCTGATGGCGATCCTGATGATGCCGATGATCATCGCGCCCTCGCTCATGGGTCTGATGTACCGGCTGGTCTTGCACGAATTCGTCGGGCCCCTGCCGCATTATCTGTTCATGTTGTTCGGCGACAGCCCGGCGTTTCTGGGGCCGGACTGGGTGTTTACCACCATCGTCGCCATCGAAACCCTGCAATGGACCCCGTTCACCCTGCTTCTGTTCTTCACCGCCTGGTCGGCGATCCCGCAGGAGGTGCGCGAGGTGGCGGCGGTGGACGGCACCACCGGCTGGCGGCGGTTCTGGAAGATCGAATTTCCGCTGATCCTGCCGACCGTCGGCATCGCCTTCGGGGTGCGCTTCATCGACGGCTTCCGGGTGTTTGACAATATCTATGTGCTCACCGGTCAGGGCCCCGGCGGCTCGACCACCTCGATGTCGATCTACATCTATTCCGAATTCTTCAAATCCGGCGATATCGGCAAGGCGGTGGCGGCTTCGGTGATCCTGTTCGCGGTCGCCTTCGCCGGGCTCTGGCTGATCGCCCGGGCGCTGCCGCGGAGGGACGCACGATGAAACCGCTCGACGCTGTTCGCTGGGCCGTCTTCGCGCTCGCCGCTCTGGTGATGAACTTCCCGGTGATCGCCACCTTCATCACCGCGCTGAAGCCCCCCCGCGAGGTCAACGCCAACCCCGGGCTGATCCCGCATGAGGTGACGTTCGACAATTTCGTGACCGTGCTCACCATCTCCGAACGGCTCAACGTCTGGGCCTATCTGCATTCTTCGCTGGTGGCGGCGCTGATCGGGGCGATCCTGCCGATCCTGCTCTGCGTGCCGCTGGCCTATGCGATTGCGCGGCGCGGCTATGGCCAGCGGGTGCTGTTTCCGATCGTCATCAACATCCGGGCGATGCCGCTGATCATCTTCGCGATCCCGCTTTACATGATGTATCAGACCGTCGGCCTGCTCGACACCAAACTCGGCCTCGGGCTGATCCTCGCCGTGGTCAACGTGCCGCTGACCCTGCTCATTCTCACCAATGCGGTCGCCGAGATCCCCGACGAGATCGAGGAAGCGGCGGTGATGGACGGGGCGCGCACCAAGCGGATCCTGCTCAGGCTGGTGCTGCCGCTGCTGAGGCCGGCCATTGCCTCGACCTTCGTCTTCGGCTTCATCACCGCGTGGAACGAGTTTCTCTTCGGGCTGATGCTCACCACCCGCAACGCGGTGCCGATGACCGTGGGGGCCTCGTTCTTCTTCTCCGCCGGCGGTGGCGGGGTGCAATGGGGGGTGGCGGCCGCGGTGATCATCGTCGCCTCCATTCCGCCGGTGGCGCTGGGCGTCATCATGTATCGTCAGATCGGCCAATCCATGATGGCCGGTGCCGTGAAAGGCTGAACATATGCAGGTATTGATCTTTCCCAGCCAGGACGAGGCCACGCACGCGGCGGCCAAACGCATCGCCGAGCGGATCGTCGGGCATCTGGACATCGTGCTCGGGCTCGCCACCGGCGGCACCATGGAACCGGTCTATGCCCGGCTGATCGAGATCGTCCGCGAAGGCGGCATCGACGTGTCGCGGGCGTCGAGCTTCAACCTCGACGAATATGTCGGCCTCGCCGCCGATCATCCGCAATCCTACGCCACCACGATGCGCCGGTTGCTGTTCGACCACCTGCCCTTCGACCCCGACCGCACCCGCCTGCCCCGGGGCGACGCCCCCGACCCGCTGCGCGAGGCAAAGCTCTATGAAGCGATGATCGCGGCCGCGGGCGGCGTCGAGCTGCAACTCCTCGGGCTCGGCAACAACGGCCATATCGGCTTCAACGAGCCCTCGTCATCGCTCGCCTCGCGCACCCGCATCAAGCGGCTGACGCGCAACACCATCGCGGCCAACCAGCGGTTTTTCGGCCCCGAAGAGACGGTGCCGACGCATTCGATCACCATGGGGATCGCCACCATCATGGAGGCGCGCGAGGTGATGCTGGTGGCGACCGGCGCGGCCAAGGCCGAGGCCGTTGCGGCGATGATCGAAGGCCCGGTGAGCGCCGCCTGCCCGGCTTCGGCGCTGCAATACCACCCCCGCGCGGCGATCATGCTCGACCCGGACGCCGCGGCCGGGCTGAAGCTGCGCGACTATTATGAAGACGTGCACCCGGGCGGCCGGGAAGTCTATTTCGCCCGCCGTTAGGCGCGCCCCTACGAGGACGACACATGAGCAGCATCGAACTTCGCGGTCTTGGCAAATCCTTCGGTCCGGTGGAGGTTCTGCGCGACATTGACCTGGTGATCGGCGACGGCGAATTCGTCACCTTCGTTGGCCCCTCGGGCTGCGGCAAGTCGACCCTGCTGCGGCTCATTGCCGGGCTCGAAGAGGTGACCCGCGGCGAGATCGTGATCGACGGGCGCGACGTCACCCGGGCCGAGCCCTTCGACCGCGGGCTGGCGATGGTGTTTCAGTCCTACGCGCTCTACCCGCATATGAATGTGCGCAAGAATATCGAATTCGCACTGCGCACGGCGCGCCTCCCCGAGGCCGAAATCAAGGCACGGGTCGCAAAGGCCGCGCAGATGCTGCAACTCGAAGACTATCTCGACCGGCGGCCCCGCGAGCTTTCCGGCGGCCAGCGCCAGCGGGTTGCCATTGGCCGGGCCATCGTGCGCGAACCCACGGCCTTCCTGTTCGATGAACCGCTGTCGAACCTCGACGCGGCGCTGCGTTCGGACACAAGGCTCGAGATTGCCAGGCTCCACCAGGATCTTGCCACCACGATGATCTATGTGACCCACGATCAGGTGGAGGCGATGACTTTGGCCGACCGGATCGTGGTGCTGGCCGAAGGGACGATCCAGCAGGTCGACAGCCCGGAAAACCTCTACGAGCGCCCCGCCAACCGCTTTGTCGCCGAATTCATTGGCAGCCCGCGGATGAACATCCTGCCCGCCGCGCGGGCCGGGGCGGAGGAGATCTCCATCGCGGGGTCCGGGCCGATCGCGGTGGGGCCGCTGCCCGATGGCGAGATCGCCGAGGTGGGGCTGCGGCCCGAACATCTTGCCGCCTGCCCGCCCGGCCAGGCGCGGCTCGGGGGCCAGCTCAGCCATCTGGAATATCTCGGCGCCGATGCCAGTCTGTTCGTCCGCCTCGGCGCGGGCGAGGATTTCACCGTCATCCGCACGAACGGCCGCACGAAGTTCCGGCCGGGCGATACGGTCGGGCTCGATTTCCGCCCCGAAGACATGCATCTGTTCGACAGCGCCGGCCACGCCCTCAGGGCCTGAGCGCTGCGGCACCCGATCCTCTCTGCCTTCCCCCTGCCCCGGCGCGCATGGTCGCCGGGAAAAGACTTTGACCGGCTGGTTGCGATGTCGCATTGTTCGGCAAATCAAAACCTTGTGTCAGGAAAAGGAAGACCGATGACGATCTCGAAACGGAAATCCCGTATTCTCGCGACCACCGCCTGTGTCGCCGTGCTCGGCCTCGCCCAATCGGCCTCCGCCGACACGCTGCGGCTGCTCACCTGGGGCGGCTACGCGCCGGAAGACATTGTGGCAGAATTCGAGGCCGAAACCGGCCACACCGTCGAGGTCACCAAGTCGAACAACGAGGAAATGATCGCCAAACTGCGCGCCACCGGCGGCGGCGGCTTCGACCTCGCACAGCCGAGCCAGGACCGGATCGAAGGGCCGCAGCTCGAATTCGGCATCTACAAGCCGATCGACGTCTCCAAGCTCGACACCGGCCAGTTCATCGCCTCGATGCTCGAGGCCACCATGGCCAACACCACGGTGGATGGCGAGGTCTATGGCGTGCCGCACATCTGGGGCACCAGCGCGCTGATCGTCAACGGCGCCGAGGCCCCCGGGGTCAAGGATTATCTCGACCTTTGCAGCCCGGATGTGGCCGGCAAGGTCACCTACCGGCTGAAGCGCCCGACGCTCATCGCCTTTGCCTTCTCGATGGGGCTCGACCCTTTCGCCGCCTATGGCGACACCGCGGCCTATGAGGAGATCATGGCCAAAGTCGAGGCGAAGCTGATCGAGTGCAAGCCCAATGTGAAGACCTATTGGGGCGGCGGCGACGAGATGCTGAACCTGATGCGCTCGGGCGAAACCGTGGCGGCGATGGCCTGGGACGGCGGCGGCTGGAAGCTCAACGCCGACAACCCGGACATTTCCACCGTGGCGCCCGCCTCCGGCGCGCTCGGCTGGATCGACACTTTCGTGCTGCCCGCCAAGGGGCAGGCCGATCAGGCCGCCTATGACTGGATCAACTTCGTGATGCGCCCCGACATCGCCGCCCGGATCACCGACGGCTCGGGCTATTTCACCGCCTCGCTCGGGGCCGACGAGCTTGTCAACGAGGAGCTGAAAGCCCGCTTCCAGGGCACCTTCCCGCCGGAAGCCGTGGACAACATCAAGTGGTATCCGCCGGTGCCCGCCGGGCTCGAAGCCATCGAGGGCGGCGTGCTCGACCGCGTGAAGGCCGCGAAGTAAGCCCTTGTTTGCCATAAGAAACAACAGCGTCCGCATCTCTGCGGGCGCTGCTCTCGTGACCTGCCGGACCGCTCCATGACAGCCGATCTCGAATGTATCAACCTGACGAAGCGGTTCGGTGATTTCACCGCCGTGGACAATGTCTCCTTCTCGGTGCCCCGCGGCAGTTTCTTCTCGATCCTCGGCCCCTCGGGCTGCGGCAAGACCACCATCATGCGCATGGTCGCGGGCTTTCTCGACCCGACCTCCGGCGATATCGAGATCAAGGGCCGCTCGGTGCTCGACGTCGCCCCCAACAAGCGCCCGGTGAACATGGTGTTCCAGCACCTCGCGCTGTTCCCGATGATGAATATCGCCGACAATATCGGCTACGGGCTGCGGCGTCAGGGGCTGGCGAAACCGGAGATCACCCGCAGGGTCGGCGAAGCGCTGGAGCGCATCGGCCTGCCGGGGATCGGCGCGCGCAAGGTGGACGAATTGTCCGGCGGCCAGAAACAGCGGGTGGCGATCGCCCGTTGCATGGTGCTGGAACCGGACGTGCTGCTGCTCGACGAACCGCTCGGCGCGCTCGACCTGAAGCTGCGCGAACACATGAAGATCGAACTGAAAGCCTTGCAGGCGGCCTTCGACACCACCTTTGTCTATATCACCCACGACCAGTCGGAAGCGCTGGTGATGTCGGACCAGATCGCGGTGATGAACGAGGGAAGGTTCGAACAGATCGGCCCCGGGCAGGCGCTCTACTACCGCCCCAGAACCGCTTTCGTCGCCGGATTCATCGGCGAAGCCAACCGCTGGCGCGGCCGGATCGAACGGCTCGACGGCGACCGGCTGGAGATGCGCACCGAAAGCGGGTTGCTGATGCGCGGCGCCACCCACGGGCGCACGCTCGCCGCGGGCGGGCGCGCCGAAATCTTCGTCCGCCCCGAGGCGATCCGGCTGGCGCGCGACGCCGCCGAGCTCGAGGCTTTCGACAACCGGCTCGAAGCCACGGTCACCAGCCTGCTGTTCAACGGCGCGGCCAGCCGCATTCTCGTGCGCGACGATGCCGGCGAGGAACTCGAGGTCACCCTGCCGCAATCGGGCGAATATGCCGCTCTCGCCCGCGGCGACCGGGTGCAGATCGGCTGGGACGGCGCCCAGGGCAATTGCTTCCCCCTGGAGGCGGGCTGATGCGCGCAAGCACCCGTCTCGGTTTCTGGCTGCTGCTGATGCCGCTCCTGCTGTGGCTGGCGCTGCTGATCGTGATCCCGCATATCGACATGTTTCTGGTGTCGATCCGCGAACGCGTCGGCGTGCGCCAATATGACACCAGCCTCGCCAATTACCTCACCTTCTTCACCGAACCGCTCTACATCCGCACCTTCATCCGCACCGCGGTGATGTCGGTTCTGGCCACCGCGATCACGCTGGTGATCGCCTTCCCGGTGGCCTATTACATCGCCAAGATCGCCCGCGGCCGGATGCAGCAGGTGTTGTTCATGCTCTGCCTGATCCCGTTCTACGTCTCGGAACTGGTGCGCACCTTCGGCTGGATGATCCTGTTGCGCGAAACCGGCATCGTCTCCAACCTGTTGCAATGGACCGGCCTCGCCGGCCAGCCGGTGGAGATGCTCTACAACGACGCCGCGATCATGGTCGGGCTGGTCTATACCTCGATGCTGTTCATGGTGGTGCCGCTGGTGACCACGCTCGAAAGCCTCGACGACAGCGTGATCGAGGCCGGCTACGACCTCGGCGGCAACGGCTTTTCGGTGCTGCGCGAGATCATCATCCCCCACGCCGCGCCGGGCATCGTCGCGGGCTCGATCGTGGTGTTCATGCTGTCGCTCGGCAATTACCTGACCCCCACCATGCTCGGGGGCAAGGACAGCCTGTGGTTCACCGAAATGATCTACAACCAGTTCATCGTGCGCTTCAACTGGGAGCTCGGCGCGGCCTTCGGCTTCATGCTGCTGTTTTTGAGTTCCGTCATCGTCTGGGGCGTGCTGAAACTCACCGGGCAGACGCTCGAAGACACCCTGGGGTAGCGCCATGATCCCGACCATTCCCCAGCCCCGCGCCCTGCGCTTCGCCTATGGCGCCTATGTGGTGCTGTTCTTCCTCTACCTCGCCCTGCCGCTGACCGTGGTCGCGGTGTTTGCCTTCAACGACAGCCAGTTCCCCTCGCTGCCCTGGGAGGGCTTCACCTGGACCTGGTTCTTCGGCGAGACCCGGCCGATGATCGGGGTGTTTCACGAACGCCCCATCATCCGTGCCGTCGGCACCTCGGCCTTCGTGGCACTGTTCGTCTCGCTGCTCTCGGTGGCGGTGGGCACCACCAACGCCTTCCTGTTCAACCGCTACAGCTTCCGCGGCAAGAGCCTGCTTTATGTGCTGATGCTGCTGCCGCTGGTGATCCCCGGGATCGTGCTCGGGATCTCGATCCTGGTGTTCTCCTCGACCCTGGCCAATGCCGCCTGGGATCTCGCTGCGCTCGACATTCAGGCGCTCAGGCCGGGGCTGTTTCTGGTGATCCTCGGGCAGTTTTCCTTCATCGCCACCATCGCCACGCTGGTGGTCTCGGCGCGGTTGCAGAAATTCGACCGCACTCTTGAGGAGGCCGCGCTCAACCTCGGCGCCGACCGGCTGACCGCGGTGCGCACCATCACCCTCCCCTTCCTCGCGCCGGCGATGGTCGGCGCGCTGGTGGTGGCTTTTCTGATGAGCTTCGAGAATTTCAACACCACGCTGATGCTGGTGGGCTCCGACGCGCCGCTGACTATTGCCATGTTCGACCGGCTGAAAGAAGGCTCCACCCCGCTGCTCAACGCGGTGTCGCTGCTCCTGATGCTGGGGTCGTCGCTGCTGGCGCTGGTGGTGATCCTGTTCCAGCGGCGGGGTTGACCCGGGGGCACGCGCCGGCAGACCTGCCCGCGCGCGCCCCCGCACCCCTCCTTGTGGCCGTTTCCGCCCTGCCGGAGGCGGGAAGGGGCCGGCAGATGCTAAAAGACGAAATCGCTCGCGTCGAGATTGGCGATATTGACGTTTTGCAGCGTCACCATATCGCCGTTGAACGCGTCGATCACCACGTTGTTGCCGGCCTGCTGCATGTGGTTGTTGCGAAGGTCGTCCCAACCGGTGACCGAGGTGACAGAGGCCAGATTCACAACGTCGTGGTCAGCGCCCAGCGCGTCGAAGTCGAGGATCACATCGGCACCGCCACCGGTCTCGAAGACAAACGTATCAGCGCCGATCCCGCCATGCAGAGTGTCATTGCCAGCGCCGCCGTCCAGCAGATCCTGCCCGCGGTGGCCGAAAAGCCGGTCGTCGCCGTATCCGCCAAGCAACTGGTCGGCACCTTTCTGACCGGACAGAGTATCGTCACCAAGGCCGCCGTGCAGGGTGTCATTGCCATTGCCGCCAAACAACTGGTCGGCATCCGCGTTGCCAAAAAGCCGGTCGTGACCATTGCCGCCGCGCAGGGTGTCGTCACCGATACCGCCTTCCAGCCGGTCCTGGCCCTTGTTGCCGAAAAGCAGGTCGGCCCCCTTGCCCCCATGCAGAAAGTCGGCGCCGTAGCCGCCGCGCAGGGTATCTTTACCCTGGTTGCCGTAAAGCCTGTCATTGCCCGCACCGCCGTGCAACCAGTCGTTCCCATCATGGCCGAACATCACATCCGCCCCGCCACGCCCGTTGGCAGTGTCGGCAAAATTGCTGAGTTCGAACCGGTCGGCGCCAGCGAACAGGCTGTTGATGAGCTGGAGATCGTCCTGCCTGCCGGAAGACTGGATGGCGCTGTAGAGCGCCGCCGCGTCTATATCGAAATCCTGGATGGCATAGCCGGGCAACCACTCTGGGAACTCATTCTCGTGATACTCGAAAATCCCTGTAATCCGCCCGCCGTTCACCAGATTATCGGCATCGACCGTCAGATCGTAGCCTCCGACCCAGGTCTCAATCCGATGTCCGGCCTCAGTCCAGCTGACCCGGCCGGCATCCTGGTAGGTCCGGCCGAGGTTTTCGCCATTTACGTCATCAAAGAACTCGGCAACAAACCCGTCGGAAACCAGCCGGTGAAAGTTGATCCAGTCCTGATGGAAACCGGTATAGGCGCCGGTATCCCAGTCGTATCTGCCATAAACCGTTACCGTCGCCATTCGCAGTCTCCCCTTTTTACCCCGGTTTCATCTGCCGCGGTTTGCGGGCTCAACACCCCCGCGCGCAGTGACGATCAGCGATATCGTGCAGGGTTTTGGGGCCAAATCATGGCGGCAAAGTGGCGATTGCTGGCGGACGCACCGCGGCTTTGCCGCCGGGCCGGTTCCGGCAGCCGGCGTGCTTCGGGTTTGCGCCCGCATGCCGAAAGGCGCAAGACCGGGGACGGCCTGGCGGGGCATGCCCTGAAAATGCAGGAGGCGCGAGCCGCAGACCCGCCCGCGCCCCCTGCGCCCCTTGTGGCCGTTTCCGCCCCGCGGAGGCGGGAAGGGGCCGGCAGATGCTAAAAGATGAAATCGCTCGCGTCGAGATTGGCGATATTGACGTTTTGCAGCGTCACCATATCGCCGTTGAATGCGTCGATCACCACGTTGTTGCCGGCCTGCTGCATGTGGTTGTTGCGAAGGTCGGCCCAGCCGGTGATCGAATTGACCTGTGACAGATCCAGAACATCGTGGTCGGCGCCCAGCGCGTCGAAGTCGAGGATCACATCGGCACCGCCACCTGTCTCGAAGACAAACGTATCAGCACCGATCCCGCCATGCAGCCGGTCGTTGCCGGCGGCGCCGACCAGAACATCCTGCCCGCGGTGGCCGAACAGCCGGTCGTTGCCGTTTCCGCCCAACAGAGTGTCGGCGCCCTTCCCCCCAGACAAGATGTCGGCACCATTGCCGCCGCGCAGCGTGTCGTTGCCATTGCCGCCTTCCAGAGTGTCGGCGCCCTGATGGCCATACAGAAGATCGGTGCCGTTGCCGCCGCGCAGCGTGTCGTTGCCGTTGCCGCCATACAGACGGTCGGCGCCCTGATGACCCAACAGAAGGTCGGTGCCATTGCCGCCGTGCAGCCTGTCGTTGCCATATCCGCCTTCCAGACGGTCGTTGCCCTGATGGCCGAACAGTTTGTCGGCACCGACACCGCCATAAAGTTCGTCGTCACCGATGCCGCCTTCCAGCCGGTCATCGCCCTGATGGCCGTACAGAAGATCGGCGCCATTGCCGCCGCGCAGCGTATCGTTGCCGTTGCCGCCTTCCAGCCAGTCGGCGCCCTGCTGGCCCAACAGGAGATCGGCGCCATTGCCGCCACGCAGGGTGTCATTGCCGTATCCGCCTTCCAGCCGGTCGGCGCCCTGCTGACCATACAGAAGATCGACACCATTGCCACCGTAGAGGGTGTCGTTGCCAATGCCGCCTTCCAGACGGTCGTTGCCCTTGTCGCCGAACAGCAGGTCAGTACCCGTGCCGCCCTTCAGAAGGTCATTGTCGTCGCCGCCGCGCAGGTTGTCGTTGCCGCCATAGCCGGATATCATATCCGCCCCGCCAAGCCCGTTGACGACGTCGCCATAATCGCTGAGCTCGAACTGGTCGGCGCCAGAATATATGTTGTTGATGATCTGGAGGTCATCGAACGTGCCGGAAGACTGCATGGCGCTGTAGAGCGCTGCCGCGCTGATATTGAAATCCTGGATGACGACAGAGGGTGTCCACTCCCCGAAACCATTCTGGTAAGCTTCGCCGATCCCGGTGATCCGGCCGCCTTTTACCAGGCCGCTGGCATCGGCCGTCAAATTGTAACCTCCGAACATGCTTTGGACATTCACCCCGTTGGAGGACCATTTGACCTCGCCAATATCCTGATAGACCCGGTCCAGAATCTGGTAGTTTACATCCTTCCAGAGCTGGGCCGTATACCCGCTGGCAATGATCTGGTGAAAGTTGACCATGTCCTGATGGTAGCTGACATAAGCTGTTACCTTGGCCATTCGTATTCTCTCCTGTTCGCGATGCTTTCATTCGACGCCGTTCGTGGTTTCAGCAACCTGAGAAACAAGCGACCGGTCGCCGGATGCACCGGCGGTTCCTTCCATCTGCGGCCCGGCGCGCGAGGGAGGCCATGTGCCTGCCCCGGACGCGGCAAATCCTGTTGACAATGCGCACGTTTTCTGGACCAGAACGTGGCAAGACAACGGCAATCTCTTGCCGCTTCCCGGGGGCCTTTCATCAAGAGCATGCCTCCGGCCTTGCCTCAACCTAGCACCAGCGCGAGCAGAAGCGCCATCTGAAACAGCGCGGTGCGCCCGAGCAGGGCGTTGAGCCGGGGCGAAACCGGGAGGCGGGCCATGTCGGCCGCGAGCCAGAGCCCGAGGGCGGCGGGCAAACCCAGCCAGGGCGTCGGGCTGACGGCGAAGGCGCAGGCGAGCCCCGCCGCCAACGCCGCCGCATAAACCGCGCGCGCAGCCGCTTCGCCGATCACGATCGCCAGGGTCCGCCGCCCGGCGCGGGCGTCCTGCACCCGGTCGCGGTGGTTGTTGAGCATCAGCACCGCCGCTGCCGGAAAGCCGGTGGCAAGGCCCAGCAGGAGCGTGCGGGGGGCGAGCGGGTTGATCCCCTGTAGCCAGGCGGTCGTGGAAACGGCCACCAGCCCGAAAAACCCGATCACCAGCAACTCGCCGAAGGGCAGGCCCGAGAGCGGGCGCGGACCCATCGAATAGGCATAGCCGAGCAGCAGCGAGACCAGCCCGATGGCCACCACCGGCCAGCCGCCGGTGAGTACGAGCGCCAGCCCCGCAAGCGCCGCCAGCGCGAAGCTCGCGAGCGCCGCGCGTTTGACTTCCGCCGCGCCCAGCAGCCCGAGCGCCACCATCCGGGGCGGTCCCAGCCGGTCCGGGCTGTCGACGCCGGAGGCGGCGTCGGCGGCATCGTTCCACAGGTTGGTGCCAATCTGGATCGCCCCCGCCCCCAGCATCGCCGCGAGGGTCACGCCGGGGCGGAACTGCCCGGCCTCCGCCGCGAGCCAGCCCGCCGCCAGTACCGGCACCTGGCTGAGCGACAGCGTGCGGAACCGGGCGGCGAGCGCAAACAGCGCCGGACGCGATTTGCCCCGCAGCCGGGCGCGCAGGGCGGCCACGGCGCCGGGATCCGGCGGGCCGCCTGGGCCAAGGGTGATTTCGGGTCGGCGATGCTGGGTCATGGCCGGTTGATCTGCCCGCACCCCGGGGCGGCTGTCAAGCCGTCTGCCTGCCACGGGGCACGGCCCGGCGCGCGTTGGGGCAGCCTGCGGGCGCCGCGCGGTCGGCGATCCGGAACAGCCCCTCAAGCTCGCCATTGCCCTTCACCAGATCCTCAAGGGTCACGTTCTCCATTTCGCGGTAGAAGGCATCGAGCGCCCGCCCGATCGCGACCCGCAGGCGGCAGGCGGACACCAGCGGACAGGTGTTGGTTTCGAGCTGGTAGCATTCGGTAAAGGGCGTCTCGGCCTCGAACAGCCGGAACACCTCGCCAATGTTGATGCTCGCCGCCGCGCGCACCAGGCTGACACCGCCCGTGCGTCCGCGCGTGGCATGAAGGAAACCGTGGGCATGAAGCGTGTTGACCACTTGCGCAAGGTGGTTGGCGGAGGAATTGCAGGCCTCGGCAATCTCGGCAGAACGCGAGACACGGCCTTCGTGCACGGCGCAGTACATCAGCGCGCGGATGGCCAGATTGGTGCGGGTGGTCAGGCGCACGGGACTCCCTCATATGGGTGACAGACCCCAGAGGACCACGGCGCGCAGGCGTTGTATCTGATCTGGATCAGGACAGGCCCCGCATCGCATCATGAAATCCGCATTTCTGATATGTATCCGGTTCGGCCCGCGTTTCCAATATGGCAACAAGCGGGGTTCGCTTCCGTAACCGAACGCATTCACGCCACAATGGCGCAAGAATAAGCGAAAAAATGCCCCTGATTTGCCAATCGGTTGGTGCAGAACATGGGGCAGAATGATAACCACCGGCGACCCGACCGAGGATTTCGATCCGAAAACCATGAAAAACAGCAAGACTGCCCCGGGAAACGGCGCCGCGCTGACGCCGATGCAGGCGTGGATGTTCTACGAGAGCATTCCCGGGCAGAAGCCTTGGGTCAATCTTCAGCAGACCATCCTGCGCTGGCAGGGCAGGATTCCGGCCGCGAGGCTGGCCCGGGCCTGGGAGTGGGTCGTGGCGCTGCACCCGGCGCTGCGCACCACCATCGTCTGGCGCGACCAGCCAAAACCCGTGCAGCGGGTCGCGCAGAAGGTCCGGGTCCGGATCGCGGAACGTGACCTTTCCGGGGCGGGCGAAACCGCGCTCGAAACCTTCCTTGAAGAGGACCGCGCCCGGGGGATCGACCTCGAAGCCGCCCCGCCCTGGCGGCTGACCCTGCTCAATCTCGGCGGCGGCCGCCAGGCAATGGTCTGGACGGCGCATAATGCGCTCATCGACGCGGCCTCGATCGGGATCGTGCTGGAAGACGTGTTTTCGGTTCTTGACAACGGCGCGCCGGTCTCGCCGGGCAAGAGCGCCGAGGCGCATCTTGCGCTTTGCGAGACCATAGCCGCCCCCGCGCCGCCCGAGGCAGAGCCGTTTTTCACCGCCTATCTCGACGGCTTCGAACCGCCCGGCCTGACCCGCGCCCCGGCACCCGGCGCAGATGTCCGGGCGGAACTGCTGAGCCGCGTGCTCGACAGGGATCTCACGCGGCGCATCACCGCCATGGCGGAGCGCTGCGGCGGCACCTTGCGCAATCTGGTCGAGACCGCCTGGGGCCTGATGATGGCGCGCTGGCAAAACAGCGGCGATGTGGTTTTCGGCGTCACCGGGGCCGGGCGCAACCTGTTGCAGGACGGCGACCGGGCGACGGGGTGCTTTCTCAACACCCTGCCGATGCGGATGAAGGTCGGGGCCGGCACCACGCTCGGTGAAACCGTCGCCACCCTCAGCCGCAACAGCCAAGCGATGCGGCCTTTCGAACAGGTCTCGGTCGCCGAAATCCGCCGCTTCTGCAAGCTCCACAGCGCAAGCTTTCTGTTCGACACGGTGGTGATGTTCGACCGCGGCCAGGTGAGCGGGGTTTTCGCCCGGTCCGGGCTCGGCGCGGAGGGCCGCAGCGCGGAGCTCCGGTCGGAGACGGATTTGCCGCTGTCGCTCGAAGTGGAGACCGGCGAGGAACTCCGGCTCAGTCTTGAAGCCGACCCGGCGGTCGTCCCGCCCGCCCGCGCCCGGCTGATGCTCGACCAGCTCACCCGGCTGTTCGCCTCCATCGCCGATGCCGGCCCCGCCACCCGGCTCGGCGACCTCGACATGCTGGGACCGGAGCGCGATGCGATCCTGGCGCTTGGCGCGCCCAAGCAGGAAAACGCCTATATCGGCTTTCTCGACCGTTTCCGCGCCCAGGTCGCGCGGGCGCCGGAGGCCGTTGCCGTCGAACAGGCGGGCACCGGCGAACGGCTGAGCTACGCCGGGCTCGATACCGCTTCCGACCGGCTGGCCGCTTTGTTGCAGGCAAGGGGCGCGGCCCCCGGTCAGATCGTGGCGATCCACCTTGGCCGGGAGCCGGATTATCTCACCGCCATGCTGGCGGTGCTGAAGACCGGCGCGGCCTTTCTGCCGGTCGATCCGGGCTACCCCGACGCGGTCAGGGCGCACATGATCGAGGACAGCGGCACAAGGCTGGTGATCGCCCGGACGCCGCCGCCTGCCACCGGCGCCGAGGTCGTTGCCCCCGATGCGGCCGATCGCGGCGAGCGCGCCCTCACCCCCGTCACCCGCGACCCCGAAGGCGCGGCTTATGTGATCTACACCTCCGGCTCCACCGGCAAGCCCAAGGGCGTGGTGGTGCCCGACCGGGCGATGGTGGGCCATGCGCAGGCGATCTCGCGGCTGTTCGCCATCACCCATGAAGACCGGGTGTTCCAGTTCATGTCGCTGTCCTTCGATTTCTCGCTCGAAGAGATCATGCCCACCCTGTTCCAGGGGGCGACGCTGGTTTTGCGCAGCGACAAGGCGGCGCGTTCGGGCGCCGAGTATTTCGAGGAAATCGCGCCGCTCGGCCTCACCGTGCTGCATTTCCCCACCGCCTTCTTCCACGTCGCCACCGATTATCTCACCGCCAGCGGCACAGCCGTGCCCGAGAGCCTGCGCCTTGTGAATATCGGCGGCGAGCGGGCCAACCCGGCGATCGTGCAGGACTGGCTTGAGGCCGCCCCCGGGGTGCGGCTGCTCAACGGCTACGGGCCCACCGAAACCGCCATCACCGTGACCTTCTTCGAACCGGAGAAAGGCGCGCGCGAAGGCGAAGTGCCGATCGGCACCCCGGCGGATCATGCCCGCGCCTATGTGGTCGCTCCCGACGGCAGCCTCGCGCCCCGGGGCGCCATTGGCGAGCTCTGGATCGGCGGGGTTTCGGTCGGCACCGGCTATCTCGGGCTGCCGGAGAAGACCGCGGAGGTCTTCCTTGACGATCCGTTCCGCCCCGAAACCAACGCCGGGACCGGCATTGGCGCCCGCGTCTACCGCACCGGCGACCGGGCAAGCTGGCGCACCGACGGCAATCTCGATTTCTTCGGCCGCAACGACCGGCAGGTGAAGATGCGCGGCTTCCGCATCGACCTTGGCCATGTGGAACGCGTGCTCGAAAAGGCCCAACCCAACCTCAGGGTATTTGCCGGCCTGCGCGACGCCGGCACCCCGGCGGCGCGGCTGCTCGCCTGGGCGATGATCGCCGAGGGCGGCGAAGCGGTGGACATGGCGCGGCTCAAGGCAGTGGCCGAGACCGAACTGCCACCGGCGATGCGGCCGCGCATCGTCGAGGTTGACGATTTTCCGCGCACCGGCGCCGGCAAGGTCGATCTTGCCGCCCTTCCCGATCCCGGCCGCCCCGCCGCCGCCGCGGGTCCGGCCGCGCCCATGACCGATCTGCAACGCCAGCTTGCCGGTCTTTTCGGCCAGGTGCTGCTCATGAGCGACATCGGCGCCGACGACGATTTCTATGACCTTGGCGGGCATTCGCTGCTCGCCGCCGAACTGGTCGGACAGATCGAGGTCAAGCTCGGCCGCCGGATCAGCGTCATCGACCTGCAAAACCACCCCACCCCCCGGGGTCTTGCGGGCGTTGTTGCGAGCGGCTCGACCAAACCGCGCAACATCTTCGCAATCCAGCCCTCCGGCAGCAGGGCGCCCCTGTTTGGCGTGCATATCCTTGGCGGGCGCGAGAGCTATTATACCGCCCTCGCCCGTGCCCTCGGCCCCGACCAGCCGGTCTACGGCGTGACCATCGGCGCGCTGGCGCGCGACAAGCCGGTGGGCGTGGAAGAAACCGCGCAACGCTATTTCGAAGAAATCCAGACCTTCCACCCCGACGGACCGGTGCATCTCGCCGCGGTATCTCTGGGGGCGTATTTCGCCTGGGAACTCGCCTGGCTGCTGCACCAGGCGGGCCGCGAGATCGGTCATTTCGCCCTGTTCGACGCCGACGGCCCCGACGGGCGCGACACCCACCGCGGCCTGCGCTGGCTCTGGGCGGGGCTCTGCACGGTCAGGGATCGCGGGCCCGGCGCCATTCCGGCCGCGATTCAGAACCGGATCAACGAGGCCCGCTATGCCCGCATCGCGGAGCGGATGCGCGAACAGGCCGCCCATGGCGGCGCGATCGAGATCCGCAACGGCAATGATTTCATCGCCTCGAACGACCTCGCGGTGTCGCGCTACAGCCCGAAACCGCTGAACGTGCCCTGTACCGTCTACCGCTCCCGCGAGAACCATTTCGACACCGGAACGGCGCTCGAAAACGGGCTCGGCTGGGACAGGGTGGCGCTCGCGGGCTGGGAACTGGTCGATGTGCCGGGCGGGCATCTGTCGATGCTCGACACCCCCAATGTCGAGACCCTCGCCGCCGAAATGGCCCGGCGCATGGCGCGGTGAGCGCCGCGCCGCCCCGGCATCATACAAATGCCAGATTGTTCGCGTGATCTGGCGCCAGAGACCGGAAACCGGGGACTGGAAACAAGGAGTCCTGCACGCCATGAAAACATCCATCGCCACCGTCTCGATTTCCGGCACGCTCGACGAAAAGCTCGAGGCGATTGCCGCCGCCGGCTATGACGGGATCGAATTGTTCGAACAGGATTTCATCGCTTTCGACGGCTCGCCCGCCGATTTCCGCGCCCGGGTGCAGGATCACGGGCTGGAGATCAGCATGTTCCAGCCGCTGCGCGATTTCGAGGGCCTGCCGGAACCGCTGCGCGCCAAGGCTTTCGACCGCGCCGAGCACAAGTTCGACCTGATGGAATCGCTCGGCGCGAAGCTGATGGGCATCTGCTCCTCGGTCCACCCCGCGGCGCTCGGCGGGATCGACCGGGCGGCGGCGGATTTCCACGAGCTTGGCGAACGCGCCGCCCGGCGCGGGCTGTCGGTCGGCTACGAGGCGCTGAGTTGGGGCCGTTTCGTCAACGATCACCGCGACGCCTGGGAGATTGTCCGCCGCGCCGACCACCCCAATATCGGCCTGATCCTCGACAGCTTCCACACCCTCGCCCGCAAGATCGACCCGAATTCCATCCGCTCGATCCCCGGCGACAAGATCTGCTACGTCCAGCTCGCCGACGCCCCCGCCTTCGACATGGATGTGCTCTACTGGTCGCGCCATTTCCGCAACATGCCCGGCGAGGGCGATCTCGCCTGCACCGATTTCATGCGCGCGGTGATGGCCACCGGCTACAGCGGGCCGATCAGCCTGGAAATCTTCAACGACCAGTTCCGCGGCGGCTGCACCGATCAGGTGGCGCTCGACGGCTACCGCTCGATCATCGCCACCATGGACGACGTGCGCCGCGCCGAGCCCCATCTCGCGGTCGATCTGCCGCCGATCCCCCCCCGGGCGAAGGCGCAGGGCGTGGCCTATATGGAATTTGCCAGCCAGGGCGAAGAGGCCCGCGCGCTGGAAGCGCTGCTCGCCTCGCTCGGCTTCGCAAAAGCCGGGAGCCACGCGGCCAAACCGGCGGCACTGTGGCAGCAGGGCGAGGCCCGGATCGTGGTCAACGAAGACCCGGCGGGCCATGCGGGCGCGGCCTTCGCGGCCCGCGGCACCTGCATCTGCGACATCGGCTTCGCGGTGGACAACGCCGAAGCCGCGATGCGCCGCGCCCTCGCCCTTGCCGCGAAACCCTGTGAGGCGCCGGAAAGCGAGGCCGTCAGCGCGCTGCCGGCGGTGCGCGGCCCCTCCGGTTCGGTGCTGCATTTCGTCGATGCGAACAGCGGGCTCGCGCGGATCTGGGAACGGGATTTCGGTGCCCCGGCCAAAGCCCCCACAGGCGCCGGGATCACCCATGTCGACCACCACAACCAGACCGTCTCGCATGACAACATGCTCTCCTGGGTGCTGTTCTACACCTCGGTCTTCGACATGGTGAAATCCCCGATGGTCGATGTGTTCGACCCCGACGGGCTGGTGCGCAGTCAGGTGGTCGAGAGCCCCGGCGGCGGCCTCAAGGTCACGCTCAATGGTGCCGATTCCAACCGCACCCTGGCGGGGCGGTTCCTGTCAACGGGGTTCGGCGCCTCGGTGCAACATGTGGCGCTGGCCACGGACGACATTTTCGCCACCGCCGCTGAACTCGCCAAACGTGGCTTCGCGCCGCTGCCGATGCCGCAGAACTATTATGCCGACCTCGCCGCGCGGTTCGATTTTCCGAAAGGGCTGGTCGAACGGATGCAGGCACGCGGCATCCTCTACGACCGCGACATGGACGGCGCGTTTTTCCAGCTCTACAGCCGGACCTTCGCCAGGGGCATGTTCTTCGAAATCGTCCAGCGCGACCCGCGCTACGCCGGTTTCGGCGCCGCCAACGCCCCCTTCCGGATTGCGGCACAGAAACGTGCCCAGAAGCGTGCCCGGAAGGCAAAGGACTGAAACGGCGCGCGGGCACGCCGCTCATGCCGAATGGCGCATCACCAGGCGTCCGTCATGGAGCGTGCTTTCGCGCTCCCGGAAGGGGCCCCCGGAATCGAGACGGCGGAACAGGGTTTCGAGGCTCTTTTCCGCAATCGCCGCGCAATCCTGCGCAACCGTGGTCAGCGAGGGCGAGGTGTAGCGGGCAAACGGGTGGTCGTCATGGCCCGCCACCCGCAGCGCAAACCCCGAACCGCGCCCCACCCGCAAGCCCTTTTCATAGGCTGCGGCCAGAAAACCGATTGCCAGGCGGTCGTTCGAGCAGAGCACGGTATCGGTGGCCAGCGCCTTTTCCGAGATCACCCGGCAGCCGCCGCGAAAACCGATTTCCTCGAAATCCCAGCCCTCGCCCGCGGCCTGGATCACCTGGGGCTTGTGGCCAAGCGCTTCCATCGCCTGCCGGTAGGCGGCGCGCCGTTTGCGCGAGTTGGGGTTGGCCGCGCCCTTCATCTCGAACAGAACCGGCGGCTCGCCAGTGCGCGACAGATAGTCCACGATCAGCCCGATGGACTGAAAATTGTCTGTTCCGACAAAGGCTTCGCCAATGCCCTCCACCTCGCTGTCGAACAGGATCGTCGGCACCTCCGCACAAAACCGCTCCAGCGCCGTGCGGTCGGACCTGCGCCCCAGGGGTGCCAGAAACACGCCCGCGGGCCGCATCGAGCGGAGATTGTCGAGTATGTCGTTCTCGAATGCCGGCTCGCCGTGAGAGCTGAACATCGTGGGCGAGAAACCGGCCTCGATGCAGCGGCGTTCAAGATGGCGGACGATCTCGGCAAAGAACGGGTCGGCGAGATAGGGCACGACGATGCCGATGTTTCTGGTCAGCCGCCGGTTCTGGTTCATCGCATAGATGTTGGGGCGGTAGTCGTATTGTTCGAGCGCCGCCTCGATCCGGCTGCGGGTGGAGGCGCGCACCGAATTGGGGTCGTGGAAGTATTTCGACACCGTGGGCCGCGAAATCCCGCTCACGGTGGCAAATTCTTCCATCGTCCGGATCTTTGGCTCTGCCATTTTTCCTCCCCGGACCCGTTGCGCCTCACAGGCCAAGGCCCGCAATCGCGGTGTATCTGGTATCGAGATAATCCGCGAGTCCCTGGCTGCCGCCTTCCTTGCCGAAGCCGCTCTCCTTCAGCCCGCCAAACGGCGCCTCGACCGTGGTGATCAGACCGGCGTTGATGCCGATGAGCCCGTAGGCGAGCCCTTCGTTGAGCCGGAAGGCCCGGCCGAGATCGCTTGTATAGGCATAGGCCGCGAGGCCGTATTCGGTGGCATTGGCGGCGGTGAGCGCCTCGTCCTCGGTCTCGAAGCGGAACACCGCCGAGAGCGGGCCGAAGATTTCGTCTGTGGCGAACATCATCTCCGCCGTTGCGCCGGTGAGAACAGTGGGCTGGAAGAACGTATGCCCGTTTCCGTGGCGCTTGCCCCCGGTCACCACCTGCGCCCCCTTCTCCACCGCATCGGCGATCATCGCCTCCACCTTCCCGACCGCCGCCTCGTCGATCAGCGGCCCCTGCTCGACCCCCGCCTCGGCGCCATTGCCCACCACCAGCGCGCCGGTGGCCTCCGCGAGCCGCGCGACGAAGGCGTCATGGATGCCGGACTGGACGAAGAACCGGTTGGTGCAGACGCAGGTCTGGCCCATGTTGCGGTATTTGGCGATCATCGCGCCTTCCACGGCGGCATCCAGATCGGCGTCGTCGAAAACGATGAAGGGCGCGTTGCCGCCAAGTTCCATCGAGAGCTTCTTCACCGTGTCCGCGGACTGGCGGATCAACGTCTTGCCGACCTCGGTGGAGCCGGTGAAAGTGACCTTACGGACGTCGCGGCTGGCCATGATGGCGCCGCCGATGGCGCGGGCGGAGCCGGTGACGATGTTCACCACCCCCGGCGGAAAGCCCACCTCTTCACAGAGCCTGCCCCAGGCGAGGCCGGAAAACGGCGTCAGACTCGCGGGTTTCACCACCATGGTGCAGCCCGCGGCCAGCGCCGGGGCGAGCTTGCGGGCGAGCATCGAGGAGGGGAAGTTCCACGGCGTGATCGCCCCCACCACCCCGACCGGATGGTGGGTCACCAGCAGGCGGCGGTCACGGGTCGGAGCGGGCACGATCTCGCCTTTGGCGCGGCGGATCTCCTCGGCGAACCAGCGCACATAGGCCGCGCCGATGGCGATCTCGCCGCGCGCTTCGAACAGCGGCTTGCCCTGTTCGGCGGTCAGCAGTTGGGCAAGCGGCTCCTGATTGTCGAGCAATGCGTCGTGCAGGGCGTGCAGGAGCGTCACCCGGGCAGTCAGATCGGTCCTGGACCAGCTTTCAAACGCCGCTTTCGCGGCGGCGATGGCGCGCAGGGTTTCCACTTCGCCGGCATCGGGCACGTGGCCGATGATCCGACCGGTGGCGGGGTTCTCGACCGGGATCGTGGCGCCGGAATCGGCGCCGGTCCAGGCCCCGCCGACGAGATTGGCCTCAAGCATCAACCCGTTGAAATCGCTCATTTCTTACCCTCCCCAGGATGGTCGGCCGTACCGGGCGCCGCCAAGGCTGGCCCCGACTGGCCCCGGCTGGTCTGCCCTGGCCGCATCGGGCCATGTCTGCGGGGCAAAGGCAAGGGTGTGTTTCGGCCTGCGGGTCAGGGCGTATTCCGGCCCGGGGATCAGGCCTGGGGCGTATTCCGGCCCAAGGGTCAGCCCCGGGGCGCACCCCGGCCCAAGGGTCAGCCCTCGGCCTCCCGGCAGACCCCGGCGGTCAGCCCCACGCATCACAGCTCTTCCAGCACGGCAGATCGGCCAGTCGCGCCAGCCCGCTTACCAGCGCTGGCCGATCGGGGTCAGCCCGGCCCTGACAACATCCAACATCGGGTTTGCCTCCGGCAGAGACCCGTCTTCAAGCTCGAACAAGCGGCCAAAGCTCACATCGTAGAGCTGACGGGTGTGGATCCTGATCTCGAAATCCGCGAAGCATCAGCGTAAAGTCAAAGGCTTATCGCCAAAAGGCACAATCAGAAGTGGTCGTTTGGCCAAAATTGTCCGGGATGTCATGAAATCCCGGACCGGTCCTGACGTTATCCAGCTCGACCCGGCAACAGAGCGCAGCCCCGGCGCTGTACCAGCCGGGCTGGTGAAACAGCCCCGAGAGCACACCAACAATCCTGGTGGTTTCATCGCCCGTGGCCCTAGCGCCCGGCCCGGGCAGTTCTTCCAGCGTAGTCGCCGCGATACCCCCTGGGCCAGAATGTCATTCACCCATGCCACGAGGTCGTCGAAATCGTAACCCTCATCGACCAGCCAGTGGCGGAAGGTCATCGCATAGCCGGAAACGCGGATCCGGTCTTCAGGAGACACCACCCTCGGAAAACAGTGCGGGCCCGGTGCCCGTCAAGCGATTGGGGCGACCGGGCCGGGCAGCGTGGCGGGGTGGCGGGCACAAGGTGCAAGACACAAGGCGGGGTCAGCCGCGTCAGCGCCATTTCCGGCATTCCACAGCCCGGGCTGTCGGCGGCTGAGCCAGGTAGCGCGGCTTTCAAGGCGTTGAGCCCCCCTGCGCCGCCACACATCATGCCCACGGAAGGGATTGCAACCGCAGTATCCGCTTGCGCCGGCATGATGCGCGGGAGACCGGATGTCCGGATCAGAACTCGTCCCAGCCGGCATCCTCCTCCGTCTCGACAACGGCCAGACGCGCGCGCGCAGCCCCGCCGGAAGCAGCCGGGACCGGGTGCGGGCGGGCAGCCGCGGGGGCGGGCGCCACCCCGGCCATACGCTCGCCTCCAAGCTGGAACCGGGCGACCGCGGCGACGAGATTGTCGACCCCGCTCTGCAAGGACAGGCTGGCGGCGCTGGTTTCCTCGAACATGGCTGCGTTTTGCTGCGTAACCTGGTCGAGTTCGCCGATCGCGGTATTGATTTCACCGATTCCGCCTGACTGGGCGGCAGCGGTTTCGGAGATCGTCCTGAGGCGCTCGGACACGCCGCTCACGTGGTCGACAATCTCGTCAAGCGCCGCGCCGGTGCGCTGCACGAGTTCCGAGCCCTTGTGGACCTGCTCGCCGGACTTCGCAATCAGCGCATTGATTTCATTGGCTGCCTCGGCGGAGCGTTGTGCCAGCGCCCGCACCTCGGAAGCGACGACAGCGAAGCCCTTGCCGCTCTCGCCCGCGCGCGCCGCCTCGACACCCGCATTGAGCGCGAGAAGATTGGTCTGGAAGGAAAGCTCCTCGATCACGGAGGTGATCTTCGAGATTTCCTCGGAGGATTTCATGATCCCGGCCATGGCGTCGACCGCTTCGCGGGCGACCTTGCCACCGGCCTCGGCACTCTCGCGCGCCCGGTTCGAGACCGCGAAGGCATCGCCCGCCCCGGCGGCGGTATCATGCACCGAACCGGTCAGCGTATCCATGGCGGCGGCGGATTCTTCAAGCGTTGCCGCCTGGCGCTCGGTACGGATCGACAGCTCTTCGGCGGCGTTGACCAGTTCCGTGCTCTCGCCCCGGATGGAAGCGGTGTTGTCGAGCACGGCGCCAAGTGTCTCACACAGCGCGGTGACCGCGTTGTTGAAATCCTGCCGGAGCAATTCGTAGCTCTCGGGAAAACGGGTGTCGATGCGGGCCGTCAGATCGCCCGCCGACAGGGTGCGCAAACCCTCGGCAAGCGCGTTCACCACCGTTTTCTGTTCCGCAGCGCGGGCTTCACGTTCGGCGGCCTGTGCCCTGTCAGCTTCGGCCTTGCGTGCCGCTTCCTCGGCCTCGTGGGCCCGCTGCTTTGCCTTTTCCCGTTCGATCTCTTCCGCACGGGCGCGCTCTTCGTCGGCGAGACGCCGGGACAGCTCTTCCTGCTCACGTTTGCGCTCTGCCTCTTCGCCTTCAAGCCGCTGGCGCTCGACGAGATTGTCACGAAACTCTTCGACGGCCTTGCCGAGATTGCCGAACTCGTCGCCACGGGCCGCGATCCTTGCCTCGAAACCGGTCTCGCCGCGGCGCATCAGGTCAATCAGCCCGATCACCTCGCCAAGCGGACCGGTCACGGAGCGGGAGATGGCTGCGGCAATCAGCGCAAAGGCCGCAAAAACGCCCAGGGCAAAAAGCGCGGCCTCGGTCCAGGCCGCGCGGGTCGAGCGTTCGAAGGCCTCCATGGAAAACCCAAGGACGAGTTGCCCCAGCAGGCTGCCGTCTTCGTGGATGAGCGGAGAGGCAACCACCACGGCATTGCCCTCGCGGAAGCGTTGCCGCTCTTTCGCCGTGAGGTCAACGCGGGCAACCAGCCCCTCCCAGATTTCGGCCGCGATCTGGGAAGGCGGATGGGAATGGCCGTGAGAATGGCCTTCGGAGCCGCTTTCGGCGGGGTTTTCCGAGGCCTCGTATCGGACAAACACGTTGTCGCTTTCAAACACCTGCGCGAAAGCGACATGGTTCATCGACGCGAGCGCGCCCAGTGCGATCTGCGCCTTTTCAGGCTGGAAATCCCAGACCGCACCGGTGACCGGGGCGGAAAGAAACGAAGGCGCGAGTTCGACGGCGCTTTCGAAGTGATGATGCAACTGGTGCGTGTACCGATTGGACCAGAACAACGTGTAACCGGTCACAAAAATGAACAATGCACCCAGGATCGGTACAAGGATGCGGGCCCTGACGGACAGGGATTGGCTCAGGCGTTTCATCTGGTCCCCTCAGTAAACGGGTCACGGCTGGCAGGGCAGGTCGCCCCCGACCATGCCGGAACAGGCGGGAATGCGTTCAGTAGCCGATGTATTGATCGCCCAGCACATCGCGGTAGCGATCCGCCCAGGCGGTATTGATCGCCGCAATGGTGCCATCGGCTTCGGATTCGGCGAAGCAACGGTCGAAGTCGGCGGCAAGCCTGGCGTCACGGAACACCATCACAAATGACAGGGGCTCGAAAATTGCCTTGAAAACAACCGGTTGGCTGAGGTCAAACACGTAGCGCCCGACATTTTCCGCGAGTTGACGGTTGTATTCGGCAAAAACCATGCCGTCACCGACCACCGCATCTGCACGGCCGGAAAACAACAGTTGCGAATGAACCTTCTGATCGGTGATTTCGCGGTAGCTCGCAAAGCTCCCCTCCGCCTCGGCAAGCGGTGCGAGCGTTTCAGACGCCCCCTGGAAAGCCACGACCGTTTCACCAGCGAGATCCTCAAGCGAGGTCACGGCAGGATGGGTGGCAAGCGTGGACACACCGTTCTGATAGTGGAAATAGACCCCGGTGTGGGTGCCCGGCACGGTCATGCCAACGGGCACGGTGGTTACCGCGTCGCCCTTACCACTTTCGTAGCTGGCCAGATGGCGCCTGAAGGGCTGTATCTCCCATGTCACCTCATGGCCACAGCGCGCGAGCGTGCTGGATATGATTTCAGCCTCACGGCCCTCGCCGGATCCCATCATCATCGGCGGGAGTTCTGCTCCAATGATATGGATCGTGTCGGATTGCGCCGCCCCGGCGACGAGGCCGAGCGCGATGGAAAACAAGGCAAGTCTGTTCATTTTGAACCCTTCGTGGAAAACGTGCGCCGGCAGTTTCCACGATGTTTCCCAACAAATGGTTTCCCGGGCCGGGGATAGATCGCATTCTAGGTATTTTTTCGGGTTATCCGGGCCGTGCCGTCACAATTCTTCGCCGTTTAGCCCCAGCCCCCCGCGGTTTCCGCCCCCCAAGGCGCAAGACCACCCCCCGACAGCCGCACGGGCGACGGGATTCGCCCAACAAAAGAGGCGCCCCGAAGGGCGCCTCCTGTGGTTTCCGGTCCGGCCCTGGGGTCAGAGCGCGAAGTGATCGTACACGGTACCGGCCTCGTTGACCCAGCCGATCGCATCGCTTTCGAGCGCAACGTAGTCCACCGCATCCGGGGCGCTACCCGCATCGGCGGCTTCAGCACCCAGAACGACATCGGCGGCACTGTCGTCCGGCAGGGCGGCGTAGACGAACTCGTCCACATTGCCTCCGGTACCGGCACCCGCGACCATCTTCGGTTCGTTCTGAACCACACCCTCGATGATGACGGTGATCGTTGCCGTGTCGGTGGCGCCTTGAGCATCCACAACCGTGTATTCCACGGGAACTTCCATGGTTTCACCTTCAGGGAGGATCTCGGCGTAAGCGCTCGCGTCGAAATCGAAGTAGCCGTCGGCGCCAAGCGTCCAGGCGACCTTGTCGTCAACAACGATCTGCGTCACCACCGTGAGCCCATCCGCATTGCCTGTGTCAGGGTTGATGTCGTTCCACAGCACGTTCAGGTCGACGTCGCCAAGCTCTTCGGTGGCATCGACCCTCAACACATCGTCATTGGCCACCGGCCCGTCGCTTTCACCGGTCACAGTGATGACGACTTCGGCCTGATCGGTGTCGCCATCGGTATCGGTGACTTCGTAGGTGAAGCGCACCTCTTCGCTTTCGCCCGCGGCAAGGTGATCGAACAGGCCGGTCGGGTCAAAGGAGAAGGTGCCGTCCGGGGCGCCATCGGTGCCGGCGTTGAACACCAGCCCCTCGGGGGCAGTTCCGACAACGGCAACCGACCAGGCACCGTCTGCCACCACGTCATTGGCGAGCACCGAAGCGAAGGTCGTCAGGCCAGCGTCCTCGGAGAGCGTAACGGCGTCGTTCATGGCTTCCGGCTGGTTGTCGTTCGGGGGCAGATCGGACAGATCGACCTCGACATAGTCGTTGCCATCAAGCACGAAGACGCGCACATCTTCGAACCTGTCGGCCGAAAGGTCGAAGGACTGGAAGTTGAACACCCCGGCATCGGCCTCGCCTGTGGCCGGGTTCCAGTGATCCTGCATATGGGCGACAAGCCCGGCGACATCGGCCTTCACACCCGCCTGCGCCCATTCGTCAGCGGTGAAATACAGCCGCAGCGTGTCGTAATTGGCGCCACCGTTATAGACGTCGGTCGCCCCTTCGTTGCGGGCGGCGTAGTAGTCGAGGCCGTCGTTGCCCTTGCCGCCTTTCACGATGTCGTTGCCCTCGCCGCCGGACAGCACGTCGTTGCCGAGGTTGCCGCGGACGATGTCATCGCCTTCGCCGCCGGAGGCCCAGTCGTTGTCCTTGCCGCCGCTGATGTCGTCGTTGCCCGCGCCGCCGAAGATCCTGTCTTCGCCGGTACCGCCACGGATCACGTCGTCGCCGGTTTCGCCACGCAGGAGGTCGTTGCCCTGCCCGCCGCCGATGCGGTCGTTGCCGGCGCCGCCCCAGATCTCGTCGTTGCCGTTGTCGCCGCGCAGAAGATCGTCGCCGGCATTGCCGAAGATCTCGTCATCGCCGTCGCCGCCGAAGAGCATGTCGTTGTCGGTCGGCGAACTCGGGCCATCGTGCTCGGCAAACTGGCCGACGCCGCCGATCAGCGTGTCGTTGCCGGCGCCGCCATAGGCCACGTCATCGCCGCTGCCGCCGACCACAAGGTCGTCGCCATTGCCGCCACGGATCTCGTCATTGCCGGCGCAGCCGACCATGGTGTCATCGCCCGCGCCGCCCCAGAGCTTGTCGTCGCCGGAGCCGCCAAACACGCCATCGTCGCCATTGCCGGCGCGGAGCTCGTCGTTGCCGTTGCCCCCGGACAGCAGGTCGACACCATTGCCGCCCCAGATCTTGTCATCGCCGTTCTCGCCGAACAGGCCGTCTTCGCCCTCACCGCCGCGGATCTGGTCGTTGCCGTCGCCGCCTTCGATGAGATCCCAGCCCTGGCGACCGTAGAGCACATCGTCACCGACGCCGCCATAGAGCTCGTCATTGCCGAAGCCGCCGTTCAGCATGTCATTGCCAAGGCCGCCGTAGATCCGGTCGTTGCCGCGGCCGCCAAAGAGCATGTCGTCGTAGGTTACGGCTTCGGCCTCCGGCTGTTCCGGTCCTTCCGCGGGGGTCTCCCCGCCCTCGGCCGGGGGCGTGTCCTCATCCTCTGCCGGCTCTTCGTCGCCGTAGATGATGTCGTTATCGGCGCCACCGTAAATCGTGTCGTTGCCCGCACCGCCGCGCAGAAGGTCGGCACCACCCAGACCGCTCAGCGTATCGTCGCCGGCCAGCCCGTTGATCTCGTCATCCAGTTCCGTGCCAACGATGATATCGTTGCCGTCACTCCCGACGATCAGTTTGTAACTCGAGGACATTTTTCCGCCTTATTTTCAATTGTTCTGGCCTCCGGTCTTGCAGCCGGATTGGCCAATCGCTGCATCATTCAAGCTGCTGCTGTTGTCCGCAGTGGCAGCATACCCGGAAACCCGCCCCACCCGGAGCGGGGTCGCCGGTTTACGCATATTGCCGAGGGATTCGGACACCAACCCACAACCACTCGTGCGACGAATCGTGCATCAAGCGAGTCCTTGCGTCAAGTCTTCGTTAACGAATCAGCGGATGCGTGCGAAAGGCGCGGCCCTGCGTTGCCGCCAGCCCGATCCGGGCCCGGCCCCTGCCCGTGCCCCGCCGGTCTCAGGCGACCGGCGCGAAAGCGCCGCTGGCGATCATCTGCCGCGCCAGCACGTCATGATCCAGCCACAATACCGGGCCTTCCGGCGCGCTGGCGGCCGCGAAGATCAGCTGGCCGGTGGCGTCCAGCACATGCTGGCTCAGCACATCGCTGATCAGCGCCTTGCGGTCCCGGTGCAGCGCGACGATCTCCTGCGAGGTGCCGACGGTCCTTTCGACCTGTTCCGGCCCGTTCTGCATCGGCCATTTTTCGAAGTCGAAATAGCGCTGCATCAGCGGGTCGGAGAGATAGTCCTGCACCCTGGCGAGCACGCTGTCGAGGGTGACCCCCTCTTTCAGCAGGGCCTCGCAGTGCTGCCACAGGGCCTCGACGCCTGCATTGCGCCCCGCGCCGCCGCCCTCCTTGCGCAGCGCCTGCAACAGCGGCAGCAGCGACAGTTCGATCCCGGCGAAAACGTCGGAGGAATTGGTGCGGATCTCGGGGCAGTTGAACACCGTCGCCTTCACGCCCTCCGCCCAGGCCGCCCCGGCGTGGCGCTCGAGCCGCATCTTGGCATAGCCTTGCGTGTAGCTGGTATAGGTCTGCCAGCGGTAGGCATCGCCGATCAGCACCCGGGTGCCGTGGTAGCCATAGGCGGTATAACGGACCTGCCCGCCCCCGGCCTCGACGCGGGCGCGCAGCGGGGCGCTCTGCTTCAGCAGATGGCCGAAGCTGTTGGCGGTCACATCGTCGAAGTTTTGCAGGATCAGCTTGCCGAGGTCGCTGTCGATCAGCGCCTGGCTCGGCAGATGGCGGGCGCCGCGGCCCTTGTAGATCCGGTTGGCGATCGCCATGAACGCCTTCACCCGCGGCAGCCCGCCGGCCATGGTATGGGCGAAGAACACGTTGCGCCCCTCGGGGATCAGCGCGTCGATCTGCGCCAGCGCCTCGTCCAGCGCCGCCCTGAACCGCGCCGTGCCGGCCTCGCGGCAGCGCGCCACCGCGGCCCAGTCGAGCTTGTAATCCTGCCAGTTGTCGAGCGTCATGCCCGCCAGCATCTGCGTCGGGGTGGCGCCGCCCTCTGGCGCGTCCTCTGGTGCATCCATGTCGAACCCGGCCATCAGCGGCACATTGACGATCCGCCCGCCGAGCCCGGCTTCGGCTTCGGCCAGTTCTTCCGCCGTCAGCGCCCGCAGCGCGCCCGCATCGTCGCGGCGGCCGACGGTGATGCCGACCAGTGTCATGCCCGCGGCCTTCGCCGCCTCGACCAGCCCGGTGGCATAGCCGCGCCCGAAAAGCTCGCCGAACAGAACGAAGACATCGCCTTCGGCAAACAGGGTGTTTTCGGGGCGGGTTGTCAGGGGAATGGAGCTTTTCATCTTGGCCTTCGGTCTCTGTCTGGTTGGGGCTGGCGGGTGTGGCGGAATCGCGCGGGGGCCAGCAGCCCGGATTGCGCCAGACTCGCCCAGATCCGCGCAAAAGTCGATTGCCGCCATGCCGCAGCCCGGGCGGGCCTGCGGTCTCGCGGAAAGGCGCAAATCTCCGAGCGTTTCGATCAGGATCAAGTTGCGGGGCGTGGGCGATCGCTGTAGGCTCCGCCGTGAACGGCCATTGAAACGGGCAACGGCTGCCACGCATCCCGGCGCCACGATCCGGGCGCGCGCCTCTGACCCCGACAACGCCTCACGTCCGCCGCCACGCATCAAGCCAGGACACGCACCGCAGGAGACCTTCCATGTCCCATAACCTGCTGAAAACCCTCTGCCTTTCCGCAGCCCTTCTGGCCGGACCGGCGCTTGCCGAAGACGCGAAACCCGGCGAGCCGCCGCTGCCCGCCTATGCGCTGATCCTGCCCGCCAACCTGCCGCATGTGATGCGGGTGATCCTCGATCACCGTCAGGATCTCGGCCTGAGCGCCGAACAGGAGGCGGAAGTCGACGCCATCATGGCGGAGGTTCCCGGCAAGATCCGGCCGGTTTTCGAAAAGGCCAGGGCGGCCGAGATCGCCATTGCCGACGACGTGATGGCGGGCCGGAACCTCGAAGGCATCCCCGCAAGGCTCGATGAGCTTCAGACCCTCAAGCGCGAGGCCGCCGATATTCACGTTGCCTGCGTCACCCGGGTGCGCGCCATGCTGACGCCGGAGCAATATGCCAGGGTGCTCGAATTGTCCGGCCATGCAGGCAAGGGCGACTGAGGGCGCGCTGATGGCAAGACTCAAATCCCTGCTGGGTCATCTGGCGGTGCTGCTTGTGATTCTCATCCTTGCGGTGGCGCTGGCGACCTGGCGGGGCGGGCTCTGGCCCTTCGATCCGCGCTGGTCGGTGATGGTGACCGGGGCGGGGCTGGCGTTGCAGGTGATGGGCTGGGGGTTGGTCTGGGTCGTCCCGGTGGCACTGGCGGCGCTGATCCGCCCGCTGACCGGACGGCTTGCGCTCTGGCCGCTGGGGATGCTGGGCTTCATCGCGCTGCATGCCGCCCTCGGCCCGGCGCGCGGCTTCGCGCCCCTCGATGTGCTGGGCTGGCCCGGCGCGGTGGCGCTCTATGCGATCCCGGTGGCGCTGGCACTGGTGCTCGGCTCGGCGCTGGGCACATTGTTCAGACGCCATTCATGACAAACCCGGTGGCGGGTCCACCCCACCACAAAATCAAAGGATAACCCAATGACAACCTTACATATTTCACGCCGCGGCCTGCTCGCCGGCGCCGCCGCCAGCCTGACCCTTCCCACCGCCGCCCGCGCCAGCGCGGCGAAGCTCGAAAAGCTCGATCTCTGGGGCCCGCCCGCCGGGCCGTCGATCACGCTGTCGCATGCGGTCGCGCAGAACATGTTCACCGACATCGCGGGTGAGACCGCGATGCACGCCTGGCGCACCCCGGACGAGTTGCGCGCCGGGCTGACCTCGGGGCAGATCCAGCTGTCGGTGGTACCGATCCAGGCCGCCGCGCGGCTCTACAACAAGGGCTTCCCGATCCGGCTGGCCAATGCGATGACCAACGGACTGCTCTACATCCTCACCGGCGACGACAGCATCAACGCCATTGCCGACCTCAAGGGCAAGCATGTGGCGGTGCCGTTCCGTGGCGATGTGCCCGAGATCATCTTCGGCCAGCTTCTGACCCATCACGGGCTGACGGATGCGGATCTGACAATCACCTATGCGGGCACACCCATCGAGGCGATGCAGCTTCTGATGGCCGGCCGGGTCGATGCGGCGCTGACCGCCGAACCCGCCAGCACCGCGGGCATTACCATGGCCAAGCAGGCGGGCAAGGTGCTGCGCCGGGCGATCAACCTGCAAGAGGCCTTCGGCGAGATGACCGGCGGCGCTCCGGTCGTGCCGCAGGCCGGGCTGGCGGTGACGCAAGGCTTCCTCGACAGCAATGGCGACGCACTGCCCGCGATCCTTGCCGTGATCGAAGCCGCAACCGCCGAGGTGGTGGGCGATCCGGAAGCAGCCAACCTTTCCATCGCCACACAGGAACTGGGGATGCCCGCGCCGCTGCTGAAGGCCGCGATCCCGCCATCCAACCTCGTCGCCCGCCCGGCGGCCGAGGCCCGCGGCGATATCGAGCGGATGCTCACCGCCATGGGCGCCCCCGATTTCGAAAACCTTGGAGGAGGCCTGCCGGATGACGGTTTCTACCTCTGAGCCAATCCTGCGCCGCCTCGCCTTTCCGTTGCTGTTTGGCGGGGCGCTCCTTCTGGCCGCGGTCTGGCAGGATCGCCTGGTTCCGGGCACGGTGGTGTTCGTGATCGCGGGCTGGGGCGTGAATGTCATCCGCGCGCTGGCCACAAGCGGCGCGGCGCTGGACATTTCCCGGACCACCGACGACAAGCGCCAGAAGCTGCTGGTGTCCGGTGTTGCGCTCGGCATGTGGCTGCTGCCCTCACTGGCAGTGGCCACGCCGCTCTTGGACTTCGCCGCCTACCCGCTGCCGATGGCGGCCACCCTTCCCGGAGCCGGTCTCACGGCGGTTTCGCTGTGGCTGTTCTGGCGGTCACATGCGGATCTGGGGCAGATGTGGTCGCCGGTGCTGGAGCTTCGCGAGGGCCATGGGCTGGTGACCGGCGGCGTCTACCGCTACATGCGTCACCCGATGTACACCGCAATCTTCCTGCAAGCCATCGCCCAGCCGATGCTGGTCGGCAACTGGCTGGCGGGGCCGTCCGGGTTCATCTTCTTCTCGCTCCTCTACGCCACCCGCGTGGGCAAGGAAGAGGCGATGATGGCCGAACAATTCGGTGACGCCTGGACCGAC